>OFGL01001533.1_pt1 | contig 13144 bp, 11 predicted proteins | sample 1521801 | NCBI WGS metagenome assembly OFGL01 (sample SAMEA3504085, study PRJEB24116) | mouse gut metagenome | biome: mouse gut; feature: mouse-associated habitat; material: faeces | place: Denmark | collected 2011 | reverse complement strand
CCGCCGTAAAACAGACCCGTAAGCTCCGTGCCGGAAGCGTCTGCTATAGAGTAACCCGGCGCGCTATTGGTCGCAAAAAGGCCTACTGCAAGAGTTCCCCAGATACCGTTCATCATATGCACCGCCACTGCGCCCACGGGATCATCGATCCGCAGCTTATAATCCAGCAGCCAGACCCCGAATACCACCAGCAGGCCTGCTACCGCCCCGATTACAACGGCCCCAAAAGCGTCCGTCACATCGCAAGGCGCAGTGATCGCCACAAGACCCGCAAGGGACGCGTTCAGGCACATGGAGACATCGGGCTTTCCGTACCTGACCCATGTAAATACCATACACACTACTGTTGCAACCGCAGGCGCGATCGTCGTCGTCACAAAAATGGAGCCGAGCTGTTCCACGCTCACCGCCGCCGCGCCGTTAAAGCCGTACCAGCCAAGCCAGAGGATAAACACACCAAGCGCGCCAAGGGGAAGGCTGTGTCCGGGAAAGGCATTTACCTTAGTAACCCTGCCGTTCTTATCCATATTGAATTTGCCGATACGGGGTCCCAAAATCTTCGCTCCTACCAGAGCAGAAATGCCGCCTACCATATGAATCGCACAGGAACCTGCAAAGTCATGGAACCCGATCTGCGAAAGCCAGCCGCCGCCCCAGATCCAGTGCGCCTCAATCGGATAGATCAATGCGGATATCACGCCGGAGTAAATACAGTAGCTCAAAAACTTTGTGCGCTCCGCCATAGCTCCGGAAACGATTGTTGCCGTAGTCGCGCAGAACACGAGATTGAATACAAAATTTGACCAGTCGAAGCTCTCATAGGCCGTGAAAATGTCGAAGCCGGGCCTGCCGATCAGTCCGGCCAGATCCTCGCCAAGTAAAAGACCGAAGCCGATCAGAATAAACATTACCGTACCGATACAGAAATCCATCAAGTTTTTCATAATGATGTTTCCCGCATTCTTCGCTCTGGTAAATCCCGTCTCGACCATCGCAAATCCGGCCTGCATCCAGAACACCAGCGCGGCGCCGATTAGAAACCAGACACCGAAAATCTGTCCGTTTAAAACCTCCATCATCTCTTCCATAATTTTTCCTCCTCTTCCAAACAATTTGATGCCATGGCATGTAGCAGCGCATAAAAGTAAAGGCGCCTTGAGTTTTCTCAAAGCGCCTTTGCTCTTATGTCTTGGATTGTAGCACTGGCAGTTTACCATGTCAAGCATTTTTTGTATTTGTGTATAAATGTATTTTTGTATACCACGCGAAGGCTTACTCCTCCGGACTACTTTGAATTTGCTGTCCGTCTTTCCAGGATTTCCTTTCCAGATCTATTTTCTACAGTGTTAAATCCTCAATATTAACACCAAGACTGGACAGCTTGGCTACAAGCCCCCTCAACTGATAGTCCAGTTCCTTATTGACTGTGTCTCCATTCGCCTGCTTAATACGCTGCAGATTCATATAATTATCAATAGTTACTGTAATTAATTCCTTCTCTGTCATCTCCTGTACCATCCTTTCACCGTCCTTTTTAATGATGATTTTTATGTGATACACTTTCATTATAATAGATGGCCAAAAAAGTGTAAAGCCCGTCTCATTTCATGATTCCGCCTGCTGTTTCCCGAATTGCATCTGCGCAAAAATCACCGCAGTAAACACCAGCACGCACCCCAGAATTTCCCGGCCGGTCATGGTCTCGTGCAGAATCAGCATGCCCGCCAGCACGGAGAAAACCGATTCCAGACTCATCAGCAGGGACGCGATGGCCGGATTGATCCCGTTCTGTCCCACGATCTGCAGCGTATAGCCCACACCGCAGGACATGACACCCGCATATAACAGCGGAATCCACACATCAATACTCCCGAGAGACTGCATCCACGCCGCCGCACCCATCTGGCGCATCTCCACAGCAATCATCGGAAACATCCCCCACGCGCCACACACAAAAAACTGGATACACGCCATGCGTACCCCGTCCACCAGCGGGGAGAAATGGTCTATCACCATAATATGTACGGAAAAACAGACCGCGCACAAAAGCACCAGCCCGTCGCTGAACTGAAAGGAAAAACTGTCAGTCAGACAGAGAAAATAGAGCCCTACAACCGCCACCAGAATACTGATCCAGACATTCCAGCCGCATTTTTTTCTGAAAAAAATACCAAGCACCGGCACCAGAAGAATATAACATGCCGTCAGGAATCCGGCCTTACCAGCCGTGGTGCCGTAATAGATGCCCATCTGCTGAAAGGTGCTCGCCACAAACAGCACCATCCCGCAAAGGGTTCCGCCCAGCGACAGCCTGCGCCTGTCCTGCGCCGACTGCGGCTTTTTGCCAGCTGTATACTTGTCGAGAAAGGGAATCACCGGCAGGAGCACGAGCCCGCCCATAAAGGATCGTATACAGTTAAAGGTATACGGCCCCGCCGACGCACCGCCCTGTCTCTGTGCCACAAAAGCGACGCCCCAGACAAGGGCGGTGAGAAGCAGAAGCACGGAATTGCGCGCCTTTACATTTATCGTTGGTTTTTTCATCCTATCATCCTCCCCAAATTACAGTTCTTTCACCAGAAGAAAATGCCTTTTCCCATCCAGCCGTGACTCCCCGGAAAGCGTAAATCCCAGCTTTTTACACAGATTCAGAGATCTCTCATTCCCCGGCTGCACGAGCGCCTGCACACGATCCATCAAAAGCGTCTCTCCGGCATAAGCGAGAACCGCACTGCACACTTCGTATGCGTATCCCCGCCCTTGCCAGGGCACGCCGAACACAAAGCCCAGCTCCGGCAGATCGTAGCCTTCCCGCCAGCTTATCCCTGCTCTGCCAATCACCACACCGCTCTCCTTTTCCAGCGCGGTCCACATACCATACCCGTAAAAGGCGTATACTTTTTCTATATAATCTTTTGTGTAAGCGATCTCCTCGTCCCTGTCCGCAAACAGATTTTCCATATACTCGGTAATGGATGGCTCCGCATAAATCTGGTAAAAACTGTCCACATCCCCCACCGTTGTCTCCCGCACGATACAACGTTCTGTTGTGAGTATTTCCCACGGCATTCCGGCAAGGCGGCGGTACGCCAGATCAAAGGATTCCTGATCCATCTCCTCCAGGTTTTCCACCGCATAAAGCGCACCGGGAAAAGATTCATCCCGGTTATTTTCATGCAGACAGGGCAGCACATAGCAGCCCTGGTTTCGCATGGCAGTGTAGACCTCTGCCTGATCTGTGACATATAAAGGCTGTTCCCACGATGAATGACATATTTTTTTCAACATAGCTATCACTATAACACAATTCTTCCAATCCCACAATTTTTCCTTTACCTCCCCGCCTCTTTCTTATAGAATAGGAGATAAGTCAATGACAATTTGAGAAAAGAAAGGAACTATCAATATGGCTCAGCAAAATCCAATCGTAACTTTTACTATGGCAGACGGCGGCGTCATCAAGGCAGAATTATATCCTGAAATCGCTCCCGTCTCCGTCAACAACTTTATCAGTCTGATCCAGAAAAATTTCTATGACGGTCTGATCTTCCACCGGGTTATCAAAGGCTTTATGATCCAGGGCGGCGACCCGGAAGGCACAGGCATGGGCGGCCCCGGCTATTCTATCAAAGGGGAATTTAAGCAGAATGGCTTTGAAAGTGACTTGAAGCACACGGAGGGCGTTCTCTCTATGGCAAGAAGCATGCAGCCCGACTCCGCAGGCAGCCAGTTTTTCATTATGCACAAGACAAGCCCCCATCTGGACGGCGCTTATGCGGCGTTTGGGAAGGTGATTGAAGGTATGGAAGTGGTGAACCGCATCGCTGAAGCAGCCACCGATTATGAGGACAGACCCCTTGAAAATCAAGTGATGCAGACAGTTACTGTAGATACTTTCGGTGTGGATTATCCGGAACCGGAGAAACTGTAAACAGTGACTTCTGGACAGTTCGTCTAATGTTTGTCTTTTCCTCCTTAGCTTTGGCCTAAATATTCATCATTATAGAGATTTTGCATGGCCCATTATCTCCTGAATAAGCAACTGAAATGAAGGATGATAATGGGTTCCCTGCTGTTTTTGCCTGTTGCGTTCATAACAAATTGATTCCATATCGCCATATCTTTCCTGGTTCTTCTTTATCATCAAATTGTGTTTTTTCGTAAAAAGGATATGTCACTTTAACTTCATCCAGATGATCTAATGCAAAAAGACACGTTCCCAATGCCATCGGCTTTGATCCGATTGTGCATAAATTAAGCAGGGTTCCCCTGTAATCCTCTAAAATCTGGCATAATAGGTTATAGACGTCAAACGGATTATTTGCTACCGCACATCGAACATTTTCGCGACCGATTTTATTAATAAAATCTTCGTTATTAAATAAACTAACATCCTTAAGTTTAGCTGTATACGAAGGGAATCCGTTTACAGCGAGAGTCTGTAGGATTTCCTGCCCTTCTTCTGCAAGCGAAAAATATACCTGTCCGGCTAAACCACCATCAAATCCAAGAAAGATAACCAAAATTTCCTTTTCATTCTCACCCGAGTTACAATATCCTTGTATCGGTGCACATCTTCGCTCTTTCTTCTTTTTGTTGTGATATGCATCAAAATACCCTTCTTCATAGATATAGAACTTCGGTTCAGTATAAAATACATCTATATGCTCTACTTGAATAACATTTTTTAACACCATCATAATACGGTAAAGATTTGGAATGCTAAATCCTGTAATATCAAACGCAATGCGATCTTTCTTTTGAATGTTTACTTTAGTTAGTTCGCGAAGAGCAGCCATATCAGTCTCTTCTCGTATTGCAGTAGAAAGCGGTGTCCCAAGATCACAATAGAATAAATCCTCTTGTTCTTGGCTGATATTACTATGAAAATTCTTATAGTCCATAATAATTGTTTTATCAATATTCAGATTTTCTTTTAATTTCAAGAAAGCCGCCCTGCTTCTTCTTTCTATATTTGGGGCCAGTAAAAAGTAGTCATACGCTTCCCTGTCAAATATGTTTTCTTCAGTCACTAATTCCATATCATAAATCTGTTGAACCATCCTCATTCTCCTTGACAAAATCAAACATTCTGAACTGTTGCATTTCTTCTTTATTTCCTTTAACATACTTTTTAGCGTCTATCGACTTATGGAGCATTAAATTAAAATTTTGCTTGCTTATTATAGGATTAAAACCACCTCGCGTCCTATATGAATATTGATATATTGGCGCAAAAATTCTGTTTAATAAATAGAGTTCTCCCCTTGCTGTATTTCCAACAGACTTTAACTGCCGTTTATTTTTTCTTATAATTGCACCTGAGTTTATCAATTCAATCAGATAATAGTTTAACTCGCTATCATTTCTAATTTCATTTTCATCGGCAAAAGCAAACTGGTTTGTTTCTGGATATTTGCCCCATAGATCACGATGATACTCTTCAAAGATACTCCCCATGCTGTCAATAAATGTATATAACTTATTACCATTGTTACTGGACATGGCAATCTTGCGTCTTTGGTCTTCCGCTGTATCCACAGCAGCAAAAGTTTGAATCTGCCGACATATGGGTTTTCCGTCTTTCAAGTCTTCCAACATTGAATCGTTCATATGTTTGAAAGTGTTTCTGCATAAGGATATAAAATCATTTATTGAGCCACTGGAAAGTTTTAAAAACGTGTTAAAGCTGTAGTATTGCTTGCGTTCTCCGTAAACAGTAAGCAATATATAAAGTAATGTAAGCCGATATTTGCCAGAATAGTCAAGCCGATATTTCTTTATATCTTTTGACTCAATGGGATTGCTTTTAATATAGGAACTCAGCTGCTTAGCATCCCTCAACTCCCGGTATTTTCTGCTTAGCGCACCGATTTGATTATATTGACCACCTCTCATTACACGAAGTATATTATACATTTCCATCAATTTCTCATCACAAGATAGTTCTTCTATAACTTCTTGCATGCGATTCTGCTCAGGAAAATACTCTCTTAATAATTTAAAGTGTTTTGTTCCCTTTCCAACAATGGACGCAGCTTCTTCATCAAAATCCTCTTTTTCTCCTAATATACCGGCAATATCAGTTAAACAATTTTCCCTAAAAATATCGATACTTTTTAATCTTTTCTTTGAAATATTTACAGCAAATTCTTCATAATCCTTATCTCTTTTGTAGTTAAGTGGACGGAGAAGAAAATCCCGATCAACCTGCAAACGCTCAGCTGATACATTCGTTTTGTTGTTATCCATTCCTGCGGGTCTCATGCCCAGTCGATAGGTTAAATTAACAGTATCGTCCACTTGTTTGAGCAGTGTGTTGATCAGCGGCTGAAAAATGCCGACATTTTCATATTCATCCAGCCATATAACAAACAGAACATCTTCCCAGCCGGGAATATCATTGCTGATTGTACAGATTAAGTCTGTGACTAACCCTCTTGATCCGATTAATGGCATCATTTTATTAATCCATCCATCATCATAAATAGCGGAATTGAGAATTTGATCCATTTCTTTAATTAAACTATTAATATACTGGCGTACTCCATTAATGGAAGAATGTTCAATCGAAAAGAAAGAACATAACACCTTTTCGACCGTATATGTGTCACAATCACCATAAAAATCTTCTAATATTTCCAAAATTTGACGTACAATAAACAGTTCATAATAACGTTTAAAAATTCTTTCTTTATTCACAACATCACAGTCTAACTCTTCAAACAGATTACGAAAATCTTGTTTATATCGAAAATATACGCCAACGCTTCTATTTTTGAAAAAATTTAATTTTTCTTCCATTGAGACACTGTCACATAACTTTTTCTGGATAAAGTAGGATAAATATTTCATAATCATAGTTTTACCAGTACCACGAATTCCTTCAATTACTATAGGAGTTCTGCAAGTCAATAATTCGCCCTCACTTAAATCATATAGGCGAAAGGGACTACACCAGTACTGCTGGACCTCCAAATACGACATATCCCTCGCCGTACATTCCGAAAAAGGATTCTTAATAATATTTTCTGCCATCTAATATATACTCCTTTCCGCTATATATCTTTGGATATCTCGTAAATAAAGGCACCCAGCCGTTTCCAGTTCCCCAAAATATGGGAAGCGTATTGTCTGGAGTATTATAGTCAAGCCCTATCATATACTGCCCGTTTTTATATCCTAAAGGATGTGACTCCATATAATCCCATCCCATTACTGCCCTTTGTCCATATGCTCTGCAAAATTCTTCAGCAGTCGGTTTTATTTCTGCAATTCTTTCATCAGAAAAAGCATACGCAGATTGTGAGAAAGCTTTATCCCGTTCGTCTAACACCATCGTGGAGATGACTTTTATGTGATTGGAGTTATCCGAAGAACCGCTTAATTCTGTAGCAGCTTTGTCTGTTGCGATTAACATTGCAGCATATGTATTTTCTGCACTTATTTTTCTGGAACGTATATATTCGAGCGCCTGATTTCCTGAAATAGTGACATCATCTATATATACCAGATTTTTATAGGTTTTTGTTGAATCTATTTCAAAACTGCCTTTTGCCAATAAGTTTTCCTGCCTAAAATGATATAATATATTATTACCGCTTTCGCTGTCGTTTCCCAATCCAACAAACAAGGTATCAGTAAGTATGTTATTTATGGCATCTGCCAGTTTCATACCCATATATTCTTGAAGCTTTTCGTGCAAATATTGATTATATAGATTTTTACAAAGTAAGCGTATATCTTCTTGTGTATAATAAGTAAAGTGCGCAAGAAGCCACAGCGCCAGTTTTCGTTCATTTTCAATCTTATTGAAGAATTGTCCATTAAAATTGTTCAGCCACGATTCTATTTGTGCGTTTGAAATTTTGTTTTTCCATGCAACTACTGATGTGTTAAGAATAATTTTTATCAATCGTTCTGAATTCAAACGCTTCTCAATTATTTCCTCTGCCCTTTCTTTGCTTATCATATGTTTCCTGGAACCTCCCCTTTGATCCATTTGCGTATGTTTCATTAATTTCTATGCCAATCCACTGTCTATTTAGCTGCTCGGCAACTGCTCCCGTCACATTACTCCCAGCAAAGGGATCAAGCACTAAATCATTTTCTTCAGTGAGAAATTTAATAAAAAAACCAGGTACTTCATGAGGCATTCTTGCCGGATGAATATCCAATCCGTTTTCTTTGCAGTATTCAAAATAGCTTCCTTTGCTAGCCGTATTAGCAGCAATTATTACATTTGCAGGAATAGCTCCGCCATTATCTACCATAAATGAGCTATCTCCAATTACATGTTCCGATGGTCTGCGCCCTGCATTATACGATTTTCTATTAATCAGCTTCTGCATTTGTTTGCTGTACTGCTCAAGTACATGCCTATTGTTAGCTTTGGGATTTGGTGTATTTGATAACCACCATATTCGTGTAAAAGCATCTTTCACGCGAATTCGGCGTTTGTTTACCCATTCTATCGGTGCAGGCAGCGCGGATGGATTATAGTGAATAAATTCCTGACATAAATACAAATCACCTTTTTCTTTAAACTTTAATAATGTTTCAAGCGGTAAAGTAGAATGCACGGGCAATCCCTTTTCCCATGCATTTCCAATTTCTATCACAATGGATCCGTCATCTGCCAAAATATTACTTAGCAATGGAGCTAACCCGGAAAACCATTCCAAATATTCTTCGCCGGTCATATTTCCATAACGCTTAGCCCTATTTAGCGGAAATGGCGGAGAAGTAAAAATTAAATTGGCTTTATGACCTTCATTTGTATCTATAAAGGAACTAATAATTTCCTCGCAGTCTCCAAGATACATTTTTCCACGCGGTGTCTCATAGTATAAATTATTCATATATAGTTATTCCCTTTGTCGTTTGTCCCTAATCTCATTTCAGAAAAGTTCATCTATCTGGGAAAAGTATATCATATTTTTCAAAACAATAACATGATTTTAAGTCGGCTTTTATGTAAAATACCTTTTGAGCCGAAAATCCAATGAGCTATATGTACAATGTTTCTGAGATACAAAGCATCCCCCTCACAGTCGTCGCAGACTGCTATCCGCATGGAGACTCCTCCTTGAAAAATTATTACATTCAAAAAACTGCCCTATTCATAAAATATATACGGCATATTATACTTCCTGTTATTTAATTTCATAATCCGGCCGCAAGTTACGTTATTCTTGCATACATAAGATAAGTCTGAGTACAAACACCCCATCATCATTTTTAAAATCGTATTCCCCCTCGTACTTTTCGGCTGTCCTGATAATACTGGAAACTCCGACGCCTCCCGTAAATTCGCTTACAGGTTTTCCGTCCTTCAATGCCGTTTCCCTTCTGCAGGAATTGCGGCAGAAAATAATCAGTTTATTTTTTCTTTTTTTGATCATCAGGTCAATAAAGCATTCCCGCCCGTTCGGATATTTTTTTACCTCCATACATGCGTAAATTGCATTTTCATAAGCATTGGCAAGAATTGCCACCAGATCAATACTCGGCATCCCCAGATTCTTTCCAAGCTCAACATCCATTCTGACCTTGATCTGTTCCCGCTCCGCCTTTCTCGTGTAAGCTGACAGCATATTGTTCACCGCTGTATTGGCGCAGATTATCTCCGGCAGCCCCTGATCTGTTTCCCGGTCATACTCCTGGAGATACTGCAGCAGCTCTTCCGTCTGCCCTCTGCGCGCGCACTCCGCAATCACTGCATTATGATGTCTGATGTCATGCCGAAGCCGCCTGCCGGACTCCACCGATTCTTCCAGAATCTCGATCTGCCGCTCCAAAAGCCTGTAGTTCATCTGTATGAGCTGGTTTTCCCTCTCATACTCCTTCTCCCGTCCGACATGCAGATAAAATCGGAAAATGAGAAGCTGCAAGGTTCCTGTCAGGAAAAAATTGATCACGATCTGGTAAATTCTCTGCGGTGTCATTTCCCGGTTTAGAGCCGGATTTAAAATGTAAGCGATGCCAAGCAGAATGCATATAATCATCAGCGCAACGCTGAACTTATCCGCCTCGCTCTCCACATACTCCCCAAAACCCTTTATTGCTTTTTTGACATATTTATTGAGCAGATAAGCAATGAACCCAATCAGAAAAATGCGCGCAAATATATCAGCCCATACATTGCGGTTAAAGAAGAGAATGGAAATCTCCAGCGCGCCTACCAGGAAAACGGCGAGCAGATAAAAGACAAGCGCAAGCTTATAAATAACCACATAAACAGAGTCCCTGCTCATAACAGCGGCAAAGACGGCAAAGCAGATATACATGGCAAAAGCCACCATCCGCGCACAGCTTTCCCAATCCAACACATACCAGACGCATGCCAGCAGAATCAGTACCACAGAAAAACAGGTATAACAGGCAATTGTCTTCTTCCTGTCAAATCTTGATTTTGCCAGCAGGGAAAACAATAAAATGGTTCCCGCAAGGCTGATTGCAAACCGTATAAACGCTATGTATACGGAACCTCCTAACATGTAAAATCCTCTTTTCCAGCCCGACTCATCAGCTAAGATTTTCGGGTTTTATAGCAATATTCTACAATATTTTTTCACTAAAAAGAGCGCCAGACAGCAATTGTTACCTGACGTTTATTTTCATGCGGTTTTTGGCTGTGAAAAAGATGATTGCATGGGAAATTTTGTGCTATACTAAAGAAAAATGTGCGGTTTTTGTCTGAGGAATTTACGCCTGCTGCCAGACTGCGGCTGTGTAAAAACGGGGTAATTATGTATAACGTTTTGATGGTAGATGATGATCTGGTGATACTGGAAAATAATAAGACGTATTTTAACGCGATGGGCTATGAAGTTGTCTGTGCGGCTACCGCCACTGCCGCAGAAAAAATCATTTTGTCCAACGCCCTTGACTGCGTCATACTGGACGTTGATCTGCCCGACATGAGCGGCTTCGAACTCTGCGAAAAAATACGTTCCAAGACAGGCCTTCCCATTGTCTTTCTTTCCGGCTATACCGAGGAAGAAAATCGGATCCGCGGATTGTCGGTTGGCGGGGACGACTATGTGTGCAAGCCCTACAGCTTAAAGGAGCTGGAACTGCGGGTGCAGGCGCGCATCCGCTCCGGCAGGGCCGCCGAACCTCCCAGAACGCTTACTTTCGGCCCTCTTTCTATCTGTCCCTCCTCCTGCAGTGTCAGCTACGAAGCGAGCTCCGCAGATTTTTCTTCCTATGAATTTGATGTGTTGTATTTTCTCGCAAGACATCCCAATGAAATATACACACCGGAGCAGATTTACGATTCGGTCTGGAAAGCGCCGATCAACAAAGGCCAGAAATCCCTGCAGGTTATTATGGGGCGCATACGCAAAAAGCTATACGATCTCTGCCCCGGCCACGACTACATCCAGACCAAACGTTACAAAGGTTATCTTTTTGTTCCAGACCGAAAATGAGCATAGCAGACCGCCGCTCCGGCAAATGCCGACAGCAGGACAAATCCCGCTGCTGCTGCCATGTAATTGACCCGGCGGTTTTCAGCGCGCAGCGCCCGCTCACTGATTTGCGGAAAACCATCGCCTTCCGCCTCATATCCAGATAAAGCGGGAACGGCTTCCTCTTTTTCGGGGATGCCGGAATCACCGGGGTTCCCGTCCTCTTCGGTTTCCGAATGGAATATCCCGCCGGTCTGCGCGGACTCAGCCTGCTGCGGACGCTTCTCACTGCCGTCCGCAGATCCCGCATACGGCGCCTGCCCGGTATTGCCCCCAGAGGATTCTGCGTGGAACCGTTGATCCATATCGGCCCCGGAATGGTCTGTGATAGAAAGCGCCTCGTCTGAGCCACCACGATCCGATGCAGTCTGGCCGGAGCCACCGTCTCCGCCATGTGTCTGGTCTTTACCTGCCGGAGGTTTTCGGTTGTCGCCCTCAGAACCGTTTTCACGGTCTGTATCCGTGCAGGGTTCTTCCTGCGGTTCATCCGGCGGATTTGTTATGGAGGTGCCGCCGCCCCGGCTACCGCCTATGTCCTCCTCCGAATCTAAATCATCCGCCGCATAGCAGAGCACATTGGAAAAATATTCGGTTCCGTTATTATTCCACTGCAGCCGGATATATATGTTGAACGGAGATTCCTCATCATCCTGCTCTCTTTTGCACGCAATATAAAACCCTGCATCTACGGTTGTTACACGTTGTTCTTCAAACAGCATCCAGTTTTGTCCTTCAAACGAATATTCTGCCCTTATCGTAAACGGCAGATTTTCCTCCGGCACCGTGAATCCGCCTTGAAATGTGTACAGGCAGCCTCTCGCCATCGCCTCCACGTCCGTAAAGGTCAGCGGATAATCATTGTAAACGACCGTACACGAAGCCGGTTCCATGGACGCCGCTTGCAAAAAAGAACCCTGCAGTTTGAAACGCCGCCTTGCTCTCTGCAGTGCCCCGGTTCCTTCCAGATTCCACGATACCGGAACCCGCACATCATTACTCATCCGCCCCTGGCGGTTGACCCTGCAGTTAATTTGCGCAGGAAGCGCCTCATTTATTGTCTGCCCTTTTTCCACAACGGCGCAGATATCGTTCCTAAAATACATGATAAACGGCGTATCGGCATAGTGGACGCTTCCCGATATATGGCAGTCGGTAATGACCAGTCCGGCCCCTTCCTCCTGCCAGGCAGCATAACAATCACTATCCACTGCAGTGCCCTGCATGGAAAGCAGTCCGTTTTCCGCCACATAAAAGACAGCTTTGTCATTTGATTGGCCCGCGAAGAGAAGGTGATGGTCACCCGAAATCTCAATCTGTCCAGTCACAGTAATGGTATACCGATCCGTGTCAACAAGAATGTCCGACATATTCGTCATACCGGGATAGAAACTGTAATCCCCATCCAGAACAATATGATCCGCCAGCTTTACCGTGCCGCCTGTGTACTTGTGTGATTCCAGCCAGTCTATCAGGGCCTGGCCCGAGGATACGAGTTCTTCCCGTTCCGACAGCGCATAAGTCTCCGGCTCTGCATCAGCCACAGGATCATCGCACGCCTCCGCTTCCGGCTCTACTTCGGCCGCCGGATCACAGACTGCTTCCGCTTCCGGCTCCGCATCGGCCGCCGGATCACAGACTGCCTCCGCTTCCGGCTCTGCATCGGCCGCCGG
>OFGL01001526.1_pt1 | contig 13229 bp, 7 predicted proteins | sample 1521801 | NCBI WGS metagenome assembly OFGL01 (sample SAMEA3504085, study PRJEB24116) | mouse gut metagenome | biome: mouse gut; feature: mouse-associated habitat; material: faeces | place: Denmark | collected 2011 | reverse complement strand
ATCACCCCACAAACAAACACGGAGCGAGGGCATCCTGCCCTCGTACATCCCCACCAACAAACCCTAATCCCACAAGAGGGCAAGATGCCCTCTCTCCAACATCAACCCCTCGTTCCAACTCTCCAACAAAACAACCTTGCAATATAATTGGGCCACTTCAAAATCGCACTCCCCATTTCTTGCTCCACAGAAGTCAAAGACAGCATGGTCAAACGGCGTTTAAATCTCTATCAGATTCCGTAGCCGCGTCTTGTTTACAGCAGTTTTTTCAGCTCATCCATGTCAGGGAGAGCATCTTTTAATGCATCCGGTGCTTCTTTGGATGTGGTATAGGTTGCCACACCCATCGGTTTGTCATAGTCCTGCATCACATATTCCACAAAGCTGCGGTTCGCCTCCTTGCAAAGGACTATGTATGTGGTGGGTGAAAGGAACCTTGAAAAAGTCTTCGACCGGAAATTCGGACATATTCGGTATTCGCAATCCCCGAAATATATCTATTTCATCATCAACTGTTTGCAATTCGGTAATCGCGATTACCGAATTTTTTTGATTGCTGAAAGTATGACAGATATCTCTTCGGTAACCCCTAAACTCGTAGGGAGACTCGGCGCTTCGCTTCAAACGTCCACCCACCAAAACACCCACCAACAAAACGGAGCGAGGGCATCCTGCCCTCGTATCGTACCAAACCACAAACCATCCCCATCCCACAAGAGGGCAAGATGCCCTCTCTCCACCCCCATCAACAAAACTCATTCCTTATTATCACACCCCCTCTAATATGTTAAATCCCAATCCATTTAACTTTTTTTAACCCACAATCCTGCAAAAACCATCCACCCTCAACGTAATTTTGCAAAACAACTTGAACATTTAGCATTTATGGCAAAATCTAAACCTCTGAGAAACTAATATACTACATCTTACCTTAACGAAAAAACTATATAAAAATCCCAAAACATACATTTTTTAAAACTATTTATAAACCAATTTTTTAATTATGAGAAAAACTTTACTTCTTCTCGTTATGGCATTGTTCATGCCTGTGCTCGCTATGGCACAGACTGAAAACAAAGCCATATCAAAAGCAGCCCGTTCCGGTACGGATAAGACTGAAACTCGTCTGTTGGTTTCGTCTGAAGTCCTCGACGCGCTCAAAACCGCGCCTACGACAAGCCATTCTTTAGCTGCCTGGGTAAATATTTCATCCGTCCCTTATACCGGCCACACACAAGAAGCCGGCACAAAGCATGGTGTTATCATGGGTTACGGTGGCACTGACCACGCCAATGACAACGGTCTTTGGAACGTGACAATCGACTCCAACGGCAAACTTGCCCTCCCGGGATGCTGGGGTCTTAATGGGGCAAATGGAATGGGAATCGCTGCCTGTGAGATATGCGACTTACCATTGAACGAATGGGTATACATAGTAACCGTAGTCGACATTGAGAATATGAAAATATGCGTATATCTTAATGGCGAACTGGTTTGCGATAAAACTATCATTAACGCCCCCAATTGGTTTACAAACGAATCTCCCTACATCTATTTTGCCGGATTTAACTTTGCCGGTGCGTTGGACGAAGTGCAGGTTTACAACAAAGCTCTTAATGCCACTGAAGTCGCTACAGCCAAAGTTAACCCCACTAATGTTTCCGGTCTTGTTGCGTATTACACTCTTGATGAGGCTGTTTCCACAAATGAATTTGTCAATCAGGCATCAGGTGTAACTGCACCCAATGCTGTATGGCAAACCGCCACATTCCAAAGTTTGTGGGGAAATGGTCTTGTTTACCAACAATCAGCATCTACCGTTGCCCCCACCTTAGCCGAAGGTCGCGAAATCGTACCTTTCGAAGTGAGCATCACAGCATATCCCGCTGAAGGTGGTACATACACTATCTCTGATGGCACCCAGACTTGGACTATCGATGAAAACTTCGACTATGAACCCATAACCGTCAACACCGGTACTGAACTCACATTCACTGCTATCCCCGAAGAAGGATACGAGCTCATCGGCTTCTTCACCATGAACGGTGACACCCCCGAATACATCAACGGTGGCAAATTCACCCCCTTTGCCGACGCTATAGTAGGTGCAGCATTCACCAATCAGCACTGCGCCCTCACCATTACCAACGCACAGGAAATACCTTACACCATTACACTTAATGGCACTGAGGTTACTGACTTCTCTTCTTTGATGGTTGCAGCTCCCTATCAGCTGACTCTCAACGTACCCGACACTAAGGTACTCAACGGTGTGACTCTTGCCGGCCGCGCTATCGAAGCCGTAAACGGTGTATACGAATTGTTCCTCGACGAGGAGGATGCCGAGCTCGTGATTGACGCACGTGAAAAATACCAGTACACCATCACCATCAATCAGCCCGAAGGTGCTACAGTAGCTGTAAGCTACGGAAGCGGCACAGCAGCCACTACCGTCAACAGCGGCGATAAAGTGCTCGAGGGTACTACTCTCAACGTTACTGCAACTCCTGATGCCGGTTACAAAGTGACCAACATCACCGTAGGCGACGAATCATTTGCCGGCAAAGAATACTCTTTCGTTCCCGCTGACGATGTCACCATCTCAGCTATCACTGAAGAAGGTGTCGACTACCCCGCTATGGTACGTTACTTCACCAACGGCATCAACCAGCAGAACCGTTACGTCAAGAAAGTGACCACTACCGGTACTGAAACACCCACCGTGTTCAACGCCACTACCAAGGAAGAACTTCCTTACACTTACTTCGAAGCCCCCAACTCTACCAAGCGCGAAGAGGGTGCTATCATCGACAAGACAGCCAACCCCATCATCGTCAATACCGATGTACGCTCATTTACCATGACATTCGAAGCCTGGACCGACGCTATCGATGGCTATGCCACTGAACTCGGCTGGTCTTGCCAGGGCGCGTTCATCGACTGGAACCGCGACGGCAACTTCTCCGGTACTGATGAAATCTACGGTGACGACGGCGCCAGCCACAGCGACGCTCACTTCAGAGACACTCCATACACCCGTACCATTACCATCCCTGAAAACGTAGGTCCCGGTACATACCGTCTGCGCGTGGTTTACAACGAACCCGCTAATGGTCACAATGCAACTTGGGTTAACACCTACTTCGACGGCACCGCTCCTATCGAGCTCCGCAATGGTGTGGCATACGACTTCGACATCGTTGTTGCATCATCCACACTCGAATCGCCCCGTACCATCACCGTTGTTTCTGCCGACGAAGCCCTCGGTACCGTAGCAATCACCGACCCCGCCACCGAAGAAAACTCTGTAACCACCGACCAGAAATACGTGACCGTCAAGGCAACTCCCGCCGATGGCGTATCATTCATCAACTGGACCAACGCCGACAACGTGGAGGTATCCACCCAGGCTACCTACAAGTACGACGGTGAAGCTGACGTTACTCTCAAAGCCAACTTCGGTTATGCCGTAACATACTCTGTGGAAGGCGAAGGCCGCATCGACGTAACCGCCGGCACACGCACCCTCACTTCAGGTTCTGCTGTAGCTCCCGGCTCCAATATCAACATCACCGTGACCCCCGGCGATGGATACGCGCTCTACGCCCTCATGGTCAACGGCGAGAAGGTTGAGCTCACCGACAACGCTTACACCTGCACCGTCAACGAAGCCACCGTTATCAGCGCCACTTTCGGTGAAGCCAGATACACCATCTCATTCACCACTCAAGGCAACGGTACGGTAGAAGCATGGTCCGACCTCGACGACAACCAGGCACCCGCTGCCGGAGCTACCCAGTACACCGACGGAAGCTTCATCCAGGGCGACGGCGAAACCGAGCTTTACATCTACTTCATCCCCGGCGACAACAAGGACAATGAGAAAGAGACCATTACCCTGATCGTATATGAGGACGAAAACGAAAATCAGACGCTCACCCCCGGAGACTGCGAACCCGTAACCGCCGAAGAAGGCACACCCTATTACGGAGCTTACGTATACTATGCATACCCCACAGGTAACACCAACGTATCTGTGACATTCACCAACGAGACATCGGCAATATCCGACATCATCTTCGATGCCGAGAACGGTCCCGTGGAATATTACAACATCCAAGGTGTTCGCGTAGCTGCCGAAAACCTCACACCCGGCTTCTACATCGCCCGTCAGGGAAGCAAGACCAAGAAGATTCTCATCCGCAAGTAATCCCAACTTCCCATACAACGTTCAGCCCCCAAGCTGAACCCCCAACCAAGAGACGCCCCACCCCGGGGCGTCTCTTCCTTTATCCCCCACCTTCATCAAAAAGAGGGCAAGATGCCCTCTCTCCAACCCCCGCCACCCTCATTCCTAATTCCTAATTCCACATTCCTAATTGAATTGGCAAGAGCACATTGACATATTTCCATAAACCACCAACCGCATGAACCGAAAAAAGGGGGTGAAACCCGCAGGTCTCACCCCCTTGATTTGGAGCATCAATTAGCTAAACTAACCAATCAAATTTGCTCTGCTCCATTTGAGTTTATTTTACCCATACTACGTAGCCACGGTCTATTTTCTCCTTATCGAGATCGACCTTGTAGTATATACCTACAAAATGGGTAGCATCGTCAGCAAGAATCTTAATCTTACCATCGTGAGTTGTTGGGCTATAGCCACTCTGCATCAACAGCTGGCCATCGGTTTCCACACCCACTGCGGTTCCTTCCGGATAGCGAAGTCTGTGTACATGGTCGTAACCGTAATATGAGGTCTTATTCCAGCCGGTATACGTGTAACCATTCTCTGTAGTCGACTCCATCGGTACTTTCTTATAATATTCAAAATAGCTTGAATGCGAACCATTGTAATCAATCAAACTTTCCTCTGCTGCCATAAGCTCATCGAGCTCACTTTGAGTAAACGGATCAAGAGAGCATTGCACGGTAACATTAATCTCCGCTGACAAATTTGAAATATCGGTAACAGTCACAGTTGCTGTGTACTCATCTTTCTTTGAGGTTGCTGTCAATGTGATTTCACCGGTTTCTTCATCAATTGATGCGGAAACCAACGGATTATCGGAAGAGATTTTATAGGAACCATTACCAAGCTCTACCGCGCACTCATTGTTCGTAGCACTGAAGCCAAGCACAGACACGATATTGCATTCCGTATGGTTCAACGTAAGCTCCTCTGTAGTATAAACATTTACAGTTAGCATTTTATATTTGCTATTGGCATCAGAGACTACGATTCTGGTTGAACCGTTCTTGAAGCCTTCAACATAAAGTTGTCCATCTTCAATAACTGCCTTTGCAATCTCTTCGTCAAGAGAATAAGCATTGTATTGACCGCCACCGGTTACAACAGGCACCAGCGTCTTGTTCTCTTCTCCAATCTTGACGCGCAAAGCACCGTCAGTATCGAATGTGAGTTCAGGAGCTTCTACTACCACGGGGTCGTCATCGTCATCACAGGAAGTCAACGCGAATCCGCAGGATGTTGCGAGCACCAGACTCAGAAAATAATATTTAAGTTTCATAATTTTGTTTTAAACTTTTAATGTGATTAGAGCCAGTCTTTTTCGTAAACTTTGCCGTCGTACACGAGTTCGTCATCGTAAAGATCTCTTGCGGAACTCTGCATAGCAGATTGACGCATTCTGTTACCGAAGTGTACGTGCAGACCGTAGCCATCGCTTCTCAATTGGCTCAAGTTTCCGTATGTACTTCCCATTGTGAATTCCCATGAATAGTGACCGAGGTTGAACTTAGGCACACCGGGGAAATTATTCGGGTTGATCGGACCGCCGCCATAGTTAGTCCAGATGAAGTCCATGTATTCACCGGGCTGGGCACCGTCTACCGAGGGAAGGCTATAGAAGTCGTAGGTATAGATGATATTGTCGCGCTCGGGCTGAAGCTTCTTAACTTCGTAGAACAAGCGGGCTGCAGCGGCAGTAGAGGGTGTCACGAAACCCTGAGGAGCGGGATAGATAGGCTCGCCGTACTCGGAGTTGTAGAACACACCGTCCAACTTGTAGACATCGCATATAGCCTTGATTTCCTGGGCATAGTAGCGGGCGGTCTCATCAGCGAGGTTGTCGATATTGGCGCGGTCATGATTACCGAGAATCGAGAGATACACCTTGATACCGCGGTCCTGCAGGGGCTGCAGATAGTGGTCACGCTTAGCAAGGATTGCGCTCACGTTCTCATTCATGCTCACGTACACACGGCCTGTCTCATCATTGTAGTTGATATTGGCGGCAAACAGCATCACCGCGTCATAGTACATCTTACCGCTATTCTTAAGCGTGTACGACGATACTTCGAGCGGGTTCATGTCGTTGACCTCCATACACATCATGGTGCGCACGGCGGGTATCTCGTTGCCGTCATCATCGAGCACATACTTGGTAGCATCAGGCAGACCTGTCAGATCCTTCATGAAGATAAGACGGGTCGCGCTGTTCAGAGCCAACTGGGCATCACCGTTGACCACCGACACACGCAAAGGCACTGCATAACCCTTGTCATGGTCAAGCGAACCATCGGAAGTGATGGTCACTGTCATGGGGTCCGATGCAGTCTGTCCGGCGTGGAGCGTGGTCACACCGCCGTTGGCGAGCGATATCATCGATTCGGGCACAGCTTCATAGCTGGTACCGTTCATGGCATTGTACTGGTTCACGGCGGCAGCGTCGTAAACAAACTTCACGTCGCAATCCTGAGCCAATGCCGAGGGTGTGTTGGCATAAAGCTGCACATCCTTGGTGCCGCGTACATCCACATGGGTGTAGATACGCTTGCCATCCTGGTCGGCAACGTACACCACCTTGTCAGTCACACCAATGTTGGGGTTCTCGGTTTCACCGATCACCGCGTCATCCTCACAGGCAGTCAGCGAAGCCGCTGCTACTGCCGTGAGAAGACCGTATGTGAAATATTTATTGAGTTTCATTTATGTTTGATGATTGATTTAATATTCAGTAATCATTATTGGGGCAGGTTGACCGGAACCCAAGTCACTGTGCTGTTGGCATTCAGGTCATAGCCGTTGGCGTAATCATGGATTCTGTCACCGGCACCTTCGTTCATCTTCCAGTACGATACGAGACCCTCGCTTTCGGGATCCACCTTGTAGAAGTGGTTCTTAGCCTGGATTTCCTCTTTGGTAAGTATGCGGTTCCATACACGTACTTCAGCCATATCACCGCTGAAGTCACGGTTGTTGCTATAAGACTTGCCAATAAAGAAGAGATTTGTATTGTTCCAATCGACTGTTCTACGGTTAGGCGATGTCAGAGTCTCACCCTTCTGTATACCATCGACGAAGAACTGGCACTGGCCGTTGTTTGCATCGTATGTAAAGGTGATGAACTGCCATTTCTCTTTCTCGATGGTCCATTGTGTGCTGGTCACATTAGATGAGCAAGCAAACTGGAGCTGAAGCGGATCCACACTTGCGTCACCAAAACGGAGCAATGCAGAACTTTCGATACCAATCCAGGTAGAGATACCAACGTCATTACCTTCTCCGAAGTTTGCATTCGGACGGATGAGTGCTTCTACTGTAATCTGCTTCATACCGGAGAGTTCTGGCGAACTTCCAGCCAGACGCAGGTAGTTCTGGTCAAGATTAGTAACCCAGTTGATCAACGAAGCACCGCGGATAATGAAGAATTTCGAACGCTTGCTCGCTACCACAGGAATCGTGGCGTTAGTCACGGTCACAGGCAGACAGTAGATGTAATCAGGGTCAATGCTTGTGAGGTTCTGCAGCTGTATCGATACAGGGTTGGCGCTTACGGCACCTATCTGTATGGTAGCGGCAGTTTCGGTTAGGGTGTAGAACTCCTCGGGAAGGAGCACTGTATTCACACCGTAAATCATGTTATAGGTATCGACCAATGAGGGATCCACAGCGTATGTCACGGTGATTTCCTTATCGGTGGGCTGGGGTACCTGAGCCTGAAGTGTGTATGTGGTTTCATCAGTCTCGCCGTCGAGAAGCAGATTGGTCACATCCGTAGCACCATCGACATATACCTCATTATCGAACTCTTCCATGCTCTCGCTGCAGGCGCTCAGGAAAGCACCGGCGGCAAGCATAGCACAAATCGATAGATATTTTGATGTTTTCATTTTCTATTGCTTGATTATTACAAATTGCTGGGATTAAGAATCTGGATAGCTTCACGGAGCACCGGATAAGGTTTAGCCACATTGTAGTAGTCGTAAACGGTATTGGTGAATCCGGCTGCCTTGACATTTTCACCGCTTGCCCAGTTGGCGAGTGAGGTTACGCAGAGTGAGCCGTCGACCATGTGGCCTATCTTTTCATCAGAGGGATCGAGGTAAGTGGTCACCACACCGAAGCGGTCGGTGGGAACACCCTCTACCGATGCCATGGCAACTGCCATACCGAAACCGTAGGTGGAGTTGGCGCTCTGTGATTCAGAGAGGAACAGCACGTGGCAGTCGTTGACCAAATCCTTGTTGGCTACGTTCTGCGGCTTGCCTATGAAGTCAATGAGCATTTCGGGGTTACGCGCATGCCAGTCGCTCATTATGCCGATAAACACCAGTTCCTGTTTCTTGTACTCAGTGAGTTCAGCGGCAGTAAGGTGGCTGGTGTTCTTACCGTTGTAACCTATCATTATACCGTCGAAACCATTCTTCTTGGCGTATGCCAGAGTAGTCGATGCGGTATCGGTGACGAAATCGAGGAAGTCGACATCAAAGGGATTCTCCTCCGTAGAGGTAGCCACGTGGTTGAGGTAAGCGAGCTTTATGGCGTCGAAGTCTATCACGTAAGAGAATTTCATACCCTTCTTCTCGCGGGCCTCTTTCATATCTGAGATTGTGGTCTCGGTAAGGCTGGCGGGATTGTTGAACACTACGAAATCTACTGAATCGGGCAATGCCATCACGCGTTCGGCGCGGGTGTTGGTCACCTGGTCGCCGGCGGGGTTGTTAAACCACACGTAGGTCAGTTTATGGTCGGTCTGACGATACTGACGGATGCCTTCGAGGTATTTTGCGTATTGGGCAGGATTGGCTTTGTCGGGGGTATTGTAGACAAGGTCAATGCTTTCCTGCTCGGTCCAGTCGCCACAAGATGTGAGCGCACCGGCTGAGACGCAAGCGGCAAGAAGCGCAAATCCGTATTTATATATATTGTTCATATTGGATTTTTTAATGATTTAAGTTTTGGGAAATCAAAGTCCGGGTTTGCAAGCCCACCAGAGTTTGGTAGCCATATTGTCGGGACCGTTGAGGTATTCCGACACTGCAATCTGGATATTGGCGCTGTTGTTGGTGTACTCTTCCTGCGGGTAAGGCATACGCTGTGCACCCTTGTTGGAGTCAACCACACCGCCCGATGCGTTAATTGCCGGCGGGATAAGCTTGGGATAGCCGGTACGGCGTTTGTCGGCCCATGCCTCGTTGCCGAGATACATGTTGGCAATCCACTTCTGGGTTATGATACGCTCCTGCTTCTCCTCTGTGGTGGCATTGTCATCCCACTTGATAGTGATGGTGGAAATCACGCCGTTGTAGGGGTTGGAGTTGTCGGGACATACATACTGAGCGGGTTCTGAGGTAGCGTCATTGATGTAGTCGGTAGCGTCGCCTACGCCGTACTGCTCAAATGACAGACGGATACCTTCGTTGTAGAATGTCTCGGCTGAACCACCCATGTTCCAGTTGAACACGGCAACACCTTCGGCACGGAGGAATGCCACTTCCGCAGCGGTCATCCAGATTGAGCCGTCGGTAGACTTGATACCCAAGCCGGAGTACGATGCGAAAGTAGGCTCCACGTTCCAACCGCGACGGAGACCTATGTATTCGCCATTGGGTGCGGGAGTGAAGTACGCTTCACGACGGGGATCGTTGTAACCGTTCATGTAGCACACGATTTCGGCTGAGGGACGTGAGTCGTTGTTGTAACCGATGGTGGCGCCGTATATGGGGTTGCCACCGGTCTTGAAGTGATTGTAGATAGCGTTGTCGGCATTGGACTCGATTACGCCGCCGGCTACTGCCTCTTCAGCTTTCTGCTTGGCGAGAGTGGGGTTGGCGTAGGATATGCGCAGCGCGAAACGGAGCTTGAGCGAGTTGGCAAACTTGATCCACTTCGAGGGATCGGTCTGATAAACGTCGTCAATCAGCGGGCTGCGGGTGTTGTTCATGCATTCGTTGAAACCGGCTATGCATTCGTCGATTTCCTCGAAGAACTTGTTATACACCTCTTCCTGCGAGTCGTAGGGAGTGAGGATGCTTCCGTCGAAACCTATCTTGCTGTAAGGGATAGGACCGTAGCAGTCGGTGATACGGCTCATGGCGGCAACCTTCACCAAGCGGGCTATGTGTGCGGGGAGCATGTTGCCTGAAGTCTCGGAGTAACCCTCTATGATAGCGAGGTTCACGTACACGGTAGGTATGATAGAGTTAGGGTTGGCTTCCATGAACACGTGTGTCCAGCCGTTGTTACTGTAGAATGCGGCTATCTGGTTGGTGCGGAAACCTTTGTTGGCGTCAGCGAAGTAGCCGCCTACCGAACAACCGAGAAGACAATCGGTGAACTGGGTCATATTGACGTCGTCAGGTATCACACGGCCGAACACGGCATACATTGACGATGAGAGGGCGTAGTTGTCGGCATCAAGGCTACCGGGCTGATACTGGTTGGCGTTGATGTTCTCGAAGTCGCCTGTGCAGGATGAGAGCGCGAGAACGGCTATCGTGCCTGCCATGAATTTATTGAATATTGTTTTCATTTCTGTGGGCAGTGATTAGAAGTTGAAGTTGACATTGAAGCCAAAGCTGCGGAGCGAAGGCATCATGAAGTTGTCCATACCCTGATAGTAGTTACCGGCTGATGCCACGGCTTCGGGATCGAACGGAGCCTTGTTGTAGATCATCCAGAGGTTGCGTCCAACGAGCGATACTTTCACGTCGCATACGTTGTGGAGCCACTTGCGGGGAATCAGATAGCTGATTGAGGCTTCCTGCAGACGAACGTTGGTGGCAGAGTAGGTATAGTATTGCGGAACCATGTCGGAGGAAGCGATGGTGGTGTACCATGTTTCGGGGTTGACGCGGTCGCCGTCGTTGATCTGTACGTAACCGAGGTCACGTGCGTTGCCTGTGGCTTCCGACACACCGTAGAGGTCGAGGATAGCCTGGGTACGTGAGAATACGATACCACCGAAGCGGGCGGAGATCATACAGCTTGCCGAGAGGTTTTTCCAACGGAAGGTGTTGGTCCAGGCGAGGTTGCCCTTGGGCAGAACGCTACCGAGCTTGATATACCGCTTGGCATCCTTGATGGGAGACTGAGTCACGTTGCCGTCCTGGTCCACATATATATTACCGTTTTCGTCGCGCATGAGGTCGGCGGATGAGTAGAGGTCGCCCATGGAGCCGCCTTCGCGGAGTATGAAGTGGGTAGCGCCGAGGTTGTTGCCGTCGCCCACCTCAATCTGGTCCATTGAGAAGATTTCGCCGGTCACAGGGTTCTGTACCTCGCGGGCGAGTTCGCGGATCTTATTGCGGTTGAACGAGAATGTGGCGTTTGAAGTCCAGGTGAAGTTACCCCAGGTGTGGTCGTAACCGAGGGCAAACTCCATACCCCAGTTGCGTACGTTACCGGCTTGGATGTAGAGACGTGAGTACTTGCCCACAGCAATATTGGGGTTGAATGTCTGGTTGTATGTATCAGCGAGATACCAGGTAGCGTCGAAGGTGAAGTCCTTGAGGAAGCGGAAGTTCATACCTACTTCCCATGATTTGGTACGTTCGGGCTTGAGGTTGTTCATAGGATACTGGGTGAGCACCTGCCATGCGCCGTCGCGCCATTCGTAACGGGGATTGGCTATGTGGCGGGGGAATGCGGTACCTACCGATGCCCATGATGCACGGATTTTCCAGAACGAGAGGTAGTCGGGCGAGATATGTACGCCGGCGTCGTCAAGAAGCTGGGTCATGAGTATAGACACACCTACCGAGGGGTAGAAGTAGCTTGTGGCACGGGAGTTGGGACCATAGAGCTGAGAGGGCCAGTCGTTACGGCCGGTGAGTGTCAGGTAGTAGGTCTGCTTGTAACCGAGGTCGGCTGATGCGTAGAGCGACTGGGTCTGCTCACGCCATCCGTCCTGTGTCTTATTGGGCTGCAGCCCGATATTGTTGATATAGAAACCGTTGGTCAAACCTACATTCTGACCGGTGTACGGACCTTCACCGTCGGAGATACCGCCGTTGATTACGAGAGCTTCATAGCGCATGTCGGAGATAGATCCACCGAAGTTTGCCTGAAGATTGAGGTCGGGGGTAAGGTCTTTGTGGAACGATGCGAGGAAGTCGGCAAAAATCTGTTTCTCTTTGTAACGGTTTTCGCCGTACCAACCGCGCTTCGAGCTGTTGACGAGGTTGTCGATAGTCGACGCGTAACGTTTGTCGGTAGTCTTGGTATTGGAGTTGTCGATACGCACGCGGCCGCTGAGGGTAAGGTAAGGAAGCACCCGGTATGACAATTGTGCACCGAGCATGTAGCGGTCCTTGTAGGAGTCGCGCACGTTACGGTAGCTTACCCAGTAGGGGTTCTGCACATAGTTGGCATAGTCACCCCAACGCCAGTTCTGCTCGGAGATGTTGCGTTCGGGATTCCAGATTTCATACTGACGCACTTCGTTCCAGTCCGAACCGCGGGGAATGAGGTAGGCACCCGTGATAGGGTTCATGTACATACCCTGGTTTACCATGTTGCGGTCGGTCTGATAGATGTAGCTCGCGTTGAGATCGAGGGTCATCTTATCATTGAGGAAGTTGGTGGTATTGCGGATGTTGAAGTTGTAACGGTTGTAACGGTCGTTGGGTATGATACCACGGGAGTTGACAGATGCAGCCGAAGCGTAAGTCTGGTTCTTCTCGGTACCGGTAGAGAAAGTAACCGAGTTGGTGGTTACGAAACCTTTCTTGAGGTAATCCTCGCGGATGTCATAGCCGTAGTCGTTGGCAGCGGTGAGAGGAGCACCCCAGCTGTAGCTTGAGTTGGCGTTGTATGCTCCGTATTGGCCGGCACCGTAGGTATTCTGGAAGCGGGGAAGAATCCAGGCTTCGTTCCACTCGTTGTTGGTGCTTACTGTGACTTTGGTCTTACCTGCCTGACCCTTCTTGGTGGTGATTACGATAGCACCGTTGGCTGCTTCCGAACCGTAAAGTGCGGCAGG
>OFGL01001520.1_pt1 | contig 13267 bp, 9 predicted proteins | sample 1521801 | NCBI WGS metagenome assembly OFGL01 (sample SAMEA3504085, study PRJEB24116) | mouse gut metagenome | biome: mouse gut; feature: mouse-associated habitat; material: faeces | place: Denmark | collected 2011 | reverse complement strand
CAAGCGAATATATCCGTGCCACAGTCCCACTTTGATCCTATAAAAATGCAAAATACGGAAACTCAAAAAACGGTAAAATCTTTCCTCGTTGGTACTGTTTTATGTTACAATAAGGTTAACACGCCAACGTACAAAAAAGGAGGTAATTTATGAAGCAAAATTCCAGAAACAAAATCTGGGGACGGATGTTTTCCTGGGTACTTGCAGCAGCGCTTTTATTTTCTAATGCAGAGCCTGCCGCAATGGTCCAGGCGCAAGAGGGGACAGCGATCTCCATAGGGACAGCAGAAGATTTAGCAAAGATCGGAACAGACAGTAATTATCCGATGACAGGGGATTATGTGCTGACAGAAGATATCGACCTGTCTGGCGTTTCATGGACGCCCATGGGAGGTTACATAGGGAATAAGGGAAGCTGTAATCCGTCGGAGCCCAATGTATTTTCGGGGACGTTTGACGGACAGGGACATGTGATTTCTGGATTAACGATTCAGTTGGATGGAAGCATCAATCAGGAGGGAAAATATGGACAGGTGGGATTGTTCAGCGTCATTGGCTCTGACAATTCTTCCGATTATGCAGAGGTTAAAAACCTGATCTTTACCAATGTAGATGTTCACACTGATTTTACCGATGGACTGGCAGCGATTGGGACTCTTGCAGGAGAGGTGAATGGATATGCCAATGTTTCTAGCATCGTGGTATTGAACGGGGAATTGAATATCAATCGTTCAGAGCTCTGTGATACAGTTGGAGCAGGGGGGATTATTGGTGAATGCCGTACGTCAGCAGATATGGGAAATGGAAACATTTCTATCAAAGACTGCTATAATGGGGCAAACGTTTTGGCAAGCGGAAGCAGAAGTGATTTAATTTATACAGGGGGGATCCTCGGAAGAGTGGCAAAAACGGCATGCAAAGAGATTTCCCAGTGCGTCAATGTAGGAATGGTACAATATCAGGGATATGACGCTTTTGCAATTGCAGCGGCAGAGGGAGCGAACTCTGAGCTCCTTTCTAGCATAGCCGATTGCTATTATTCTGTAGAGATGCAGCAGCTTCCCTCTGGAACAGCTACGGAAGTTTCAGACAAAGAACTAAAAAGCGGAGTTCTTCCTGGGAATTTGTCTGGGGATCATTGGAGCGCACAGGCAGGATGTTACCCAGTTCCCGCCTTTTGTTTTCAATCAAACGCTGCAGGCCTGATCTATCTATCCGGGTTGTCCCTTGGTTTTGCGGAAGGGGAAGAAGCTTCTGGAGTGAGAACGGAAATAGTGCTGCCTCAGTCTGCAGGCGGCCAGGCGCTGACCTGGACAAGCAGCCAGGAACATGCGCTCTCGATTCAGGGAGACAGGGCCATTGCTCATTCTGCCGAGATTGGAAGCAATACCACAGTGACTTTGACGGCTCAGACTTCCAAAGGAGAACAGCGAAGCTTTAAAATTATCGTGTTGACAGACCGAGAACAGAAAGCAACGTTTGATCAGGGGTATCCGAAAGTAGGAGAACCGTTTACCGTGTCTGTGTCGAATACAGAAGGCATCGAGTTGAGCTATCAGTGGAGTGTCAATGGAACGCCTGTTTCTAATGATGCCGCCAGTTACACGCCGTCCGCAGACGACCTGGAGAAGTTTATTTCTGTAGTGGTAACGGCGCAAAAAGAAGGGATGCGTTGGGAACTATCTGCCTATTGCAGCCAGCTTCCGGTGATATATGTAGACACCAATGACGGACAGGAAATTAACAGTAATACGGTTGCCAAGGATGCTTTCATAAAAGTTCAGGGAAATCAGGAATTCAACAATCAAGATACTTGGTACGAGGGAGCGACAACCATTAAAGGGCGCGGAAATTCCACTTGGAGTTATGCGCAGCAGAACCGTCTCAAGAAACCATATAAATTAAAGCTTGACTCCAAAGCAAACCTTTTGGGGCTGGGAAGAGGATCAAATAAGCATTGGGTCCTGCTTGCAAATGTGATTGACCATACCAATATGCGTAATGAGCTTGTGCATGATTTTACTAAAAAAATCGGGATGGAGACGACGATAGGAGATACGGGAGTAATATTGATTTTAAATGGGGAATATCAGGGAGTCTATGAACTTAGCGAGCATGTGCGGGTCGGTGGAGCAAGAGTGGACGTCTTTGAATGGGAAGAGCTGGCGGATGATATTGCCAAAGCGGTCTGCAAAAAGGAAACAGCGCTCAAAAAATCTGATCTGGAAACCTTTTTGGAGGAAAACTTTAGCTGGATGTCTGGAAGTTTCCAATATCAGGGAAAAACGTATCAGGTAGCAGATTACTATACGGATCCGATCCCGGATTTTACGGGGGGATTCTTGCTTGATATGGACCGTAGGAGTGCCAACGATCAGTATAAGTATATTTCCACATTCCAGACGTCTAACGGGGTACCGATGTTTTTCCGCGCCCCGGAATATGCAAAGACCAATCCTAAAATGGTGGAATATGCCAGAAATTATCTCAATGCTTATGAGTCTGCCCTAGCCAGTCCTGATTTTACCACCAATTATCAGGGTAAAAACGTGCATTATACAGATCTGTTTGATATGGATTCCTTGCTTCAGTACTGGCTGATATGCGAATTTACGAACAACTGGGACTCCATGAAAAACAGCTCCTATTTGTATAAAGACTTAGAAGGCAAGGCAAAGATGGGACCTGCATGGGACTATGACTGGGCGTGGGGAAATATCAATATGTATAATATGACAGGTCCTTTTGTGTACGACCAATGGCATACGACTCTTTCTGGCATCAGTATGTCTGCCGGAGGGTTTGCAGAGGAGGACTATCAGAAGCGTCAATGGCAGCGTTTTCTTGTAAAAGATCCCTATTTTGTTACACGGGCGTATGAGCTTTACCATAAATACCATTCCAGCGCTTTTGAGGAAATGATAAAAAGCGGAGGGACCATTGATACATTGTTGGAAAAATATCGCAAGGCCTCTGAGGTAAATGACAATAAATGGTCATATTCATATGGTCTCTATTGGGGGAAAGCCTTTGTGAATGGATTGGAGGTAAGTACTGCAAGCCAAAATTATCAGGCCGCAGTCAACTCCATGAAAACCTTTATTGAGAAACGCTTGGATTGGATGGACAGACAATTCACAGATGTGAATACCTTGTATGCTTCTCTGGGGAATACGGTCTCTGACGATATTACCGTTACGGCTTCTGGATTTGCGGAGGACGGGACTCTTACAGCTACCGCAGAAATCGCATCGCCGGATGTCAAGTATGTGACTTTTTTAGTAAATGGACGGAAGCTAGCCTCCGGCGGCAGCGAAAGGATTCCAGTGGTAAATGGAATGGCTGCCGCAACTGTTGACGGCGACATGATGCTGACAAATCAGCTCAATACGATCGAAGCGCTGGCGGTGGACAGCTCTGGGGCTTATATCAAGAATAAGATCAATTTTACAACATTTGACGGTCCGCAGGTCAAGTTGGAGGGAACAGTTGTCGTACAGTCTGACCGTCAAGGAGAGATTTCTTATCCGGGCGACACTCTGAAAGCGGAAGTGACAGATACAAACAACAGCGGGACGTTGCATTATCAATGGTTTGCAGACAACACAGCGATTGCTGGAGCTACAGAGACGACCTATGTGCTGCGTGCGACGGAGATTGGCAAGCAACTGAGCGTGAAGGTTTCAAGCAGTAAGGAAACAGGGACGTTGAAAGGAGTTTATGCTGGGACTGTGAAAAACAAGCAGCAGCCAGTGAAAGTGAAAAACATTAAGCTGTCTGCAAAGTCTAAGAAGATGTATGCTTATCAGACGTTGCAGTTAAAGGCGACGGTAACGCCTGCGGCGGCATCTAAGAACATAGCGTACGTCAGCAGTAAGAAATCGGTGGCAACCGTGTCAAAGACTGGAAAGATTACCGCAAAATCGCCTGGGACGGCGAAGATAACAGTAAAAGCCACAGATGGCAGTAACGTCAAAGCAGTCTGCAACATCACAGTGCGAAAGCCAGTGATCAAGGTCAGCGGAAAGATGAGTGTGAAGCTCAAAAAATCTCTAACCTTGACAGCAAAAACTTATGGACTGAAAGGCAAGGTTACCTGGAAGCTGGACGCAAAAGGAAAAAAGCTTTTAAAATTAAAGAAAGCGGGAACAAATAAGATAAAACTGACTGCAGGAAAGAAAACGGGCAAAGCGAAGCTCACAGTAACTTGTGGAAAAAAGAAAGTGACAAAGGTCATTCAAGTGAAAAAGTAAAGATAAGCATCCTCTGAAACAGGATTCATGCTGCGTCATATTCTTTCTTGTCACAGCAGGAATAAAAAGCGGGGTTGTTGCAAAATGAGAAATCTTTGCGTCTATGGTACAGCTATCGGCAATATGTGTGTTGTATGTCGCAAAGTCCCTATTCTTTGCAACAGCCCCATTTTGTCATGATTGAAAAAAATAGTTGGCGTACGGCGGCACATGGGGTAAAATAGGAACGATGAAATTTTTGGAAAGGGATGAAGAAAGAAATGAAATTAGGAATTACCATGGAAGGCGGAGCGAGCCGTACCGTGTTTAGCTGCGGGGTGACAGATGCATTTTTAGAGGAAAATATTATGCCAGATTATTTTATCGGCGTTTCAGCGGGAATTGCCTACGGGGTATCCTATTTGTCAAAACAGAAAGGGAGAAATCTTGAAATCGCAATAAAATATATGAACGACAAACGTTATATGGGGGTACGGCACCTGCTGAAAAGTAAAAATTTTTATAATATCCCATTTGTATTCGGGGAGATTCCCAATAAGTTAGAGGCGTTTGATTATGAGACATTCGCAGCGTTTCCGGGCAAGGTGATGGCATGCGTTACTAATATCCATACTGGAAAGCCGGAATATCTTGAGGTGCCCAGAAAGGATGATAAATTTGACGTGCTGGTGGCAAGCTGCGCCCTACCTATTCTGTTTCAGCCAGTGAAAGTCGGGAAGCGGTATTATTTAGACGGCGGCTTGTCAGATTCTATCCCATATCAGCAGGCGCTCAAAGAGGGCTGTGATAAGAATATCGTAATTCTTACCAGAGAGCGGGGATACGTGAAAAAGGCGGAGCGTGCCGGGGATATCTCTATGAAGCTATATAAGAAATATCCTAATATCGTGGAAGATATTAAGACAAGGCCAGAAAGATATAACGCATGTATGGAAGAGCTTTTGGAACTGGAAAAGGCCGGAGAAATCTTTGTGATTGCGCCGGAGGACATTCATGGCGTTGGCAGAACAGAATCCGATCCCGAAAAGTTGAAAAAACTCTATGACGAAGGATATCAGCAGGCACAGAAGCAGATGGCGGATTTGAAGCGCTATCTGGGGATGGAAAGCTGATGTCTCGGGCAATAAAATGTTACCTGATACGCCACGGCGCCACCAAGGGAAATCAGGAAGGGCGTTATGTGGGAAAGACAGATGAGCCTGTACTGGAATCTGAGCTGGAAAGGTTAAGAATGCTGGGGAAGTCTCTCTTGCCAGTGGATCACATTTACGTGAGCCCCTATCTGCGGTGCCGTCAGAGTGCAGAAGCTTTGTTTTCCGGCTTAGGCTGTTCGACGGAAATTATTTCCGATTTTCGGGAAATGGATTTTGGGGAATTTGAATATCATAATTACCAGGAGCTGAACGGAGATCCAAATTATCAGGTATTTATTGACAGTGGCGGAACAACGGCATTTCCGGGGGGAGAGGAGCCAGGCGAATTTAAAGAACGCTGCTGCCGTGCTTTTTTAACCTGTGTCAGCCAGGCAGACGAATATGGATGGCAGAGGCTTTTATTTGTTGTTCATGGAGGGACGATCATGGCGATTATGGAGGCGTTTGCAGTACCACAGAGAAGCTATTTTGACTTTCAGGTAGAAAATGGATGCGGTTATGAAGCCAGCATAGGAAAGATACGGTGCTTAGAATGGAGGAAGTTATGAAAATTGTTTTTTTAGATGCAAAGTCAATCGGGGAGGACATTGACCTTTCTGGATTTGAACAGTTGGGAGAGGTGGAAAGGTATGATTATTCCAATTCTGAAGAGGCGGCGCAGCGCACAGAGGATGCGGATGTGCTGGTGCTGAACAAGGTATTGGTAAATCAAGATACCATTGGAAATGCCAAAAATCTGAAATTGGTATGCGTTACGGCGACAGGGACCAATAATCTCGACAAGGAATATCTGCAACGCCAGGGGATTGCTTGGCGTAATGTAGCAGGTTATTCCACAGAATCTGTGGCGCAGCATACGTTTGCAATGTTGTTCTATCTGCTAGAGCATCTTCCCTATTATGATCAATATGTGAAATCTGAAAAATATGTGGAGGACCGAATGTTTACCCATTTTGACCGTAAATTTTCTGAGATCAGCGGCATGACCTGGGGCATTATTGGCATGGGGGCGATTGGAAGGCGGGTAGCAGAGATCGCTACGCTCTTTGGCTGCCATGTCATATATTATTCGACCACTGGAAAAAACCGACAGCCAAACTATGAGAGCGTGTCTTTGGAACATTTGCTGGAGCGTTCAGATATTGTATCTGTTCATGCGCCTCTTACGAAAGAGACAGAGAATCTTATGGATCAACAGGCATTTTCGAGAATGAAGAAGTCTGCAGTATTCCTGAATCTGGGCAGAGGGCCGATCGTGTCTGAGCAGGCGCTTGCCAAGGCGCTGAATGATGGAGAAATCCGTGCAGCAGGCTTGGACGTGCTCTGCGCAGAGCCAATGACCAGGGAGAACCCGCTGCGGAGCATCAAGGACAGCGATAAGCTGTTGATTACGCCTCATATAGCCTGGGCAAGCCTGGAAGCAAGAACAAGGCTGATGCAAATTATTCTGGAACAGATTCGGGAATTTTTTCAGTAGCCTGGCAAGCAGCGCCCTCAGAAATATATCTGTCGCAGTCTTATCAACCATGGAACATGCTACAATCCAGACCGCTGTGATAAGAATTATTTCCCAGTTTCTTTTGCAAGGCTCTGGTTTGCTTTCGCCTTGCCGTGTCAGAGGAAACGTTTTGGAATATGCCGTCTAAATCTTTTAGGAATTGCAAATATTGTTTCTGCGCCTGTTCCATGAGGTCAAAGAAAGATTCTGTGAAAATTCTTGCTTTGTCCCAGGGATTTCTCCAGGGCTGGCGCAGGATATTCAGCGGATCGGAGTGCATGACCAGAGAATCGCTGGGGATTAGCGCAGATAATAACGGATATCCCAGGATTCCTTGTTCTAATCTGCACAAGATTTGTTTTTTTCTTCCAGAGGGGTCATGCAGCCATTTGGTTCCAAGCTGCATAGCGCAGATGGAGGCCTGCATGGTAGCGTACGAGATGCCCAATTCTGGGTATGTCTTGCGGTATACATAATGCAGGATCGAAGCTATGGTGCGGCGCTGCAAGCTGGTTAGTCGGATGGTGGAATTTTGCCAGAATGCGGAAGGCTGGCAGTGTTTGTAAAACTGCAGCAGTTCCGTGTCAATATCTACCTCAAGTCCCATATGGCGCCCGTGATAACGACTGTTCTTTTCTTGAAAGCCAGTTTTCCAGTAAATATATGGATGACAATGAGTGTCCAGCGTATAATGCCCGAGAAATCCGGCAATATAGGCCATCGCCGTTTGCTGCTCTATGCTGTTGGAGAAGAGTTTTTTGCTATTTAACAGATAATGCAAAAAGAGCCCCGTGCGTTCTGTGTGAGCCATAGCTCCGATGTTGTTGGCATGTATCGTGTAGGAGGGAAGAAAATAAAAAAAGACGTCCGGACCCTGCAGGCCTAAGCTGTATGGAGCGTGATTTTTCTGAATAATATCTTTAAGCGGCGAATTGCCAAGCTTTCTGCAGGTATTTAATCCAAACAGATAATGTGTGGTAAATCCAGGCATAGTCATATCCTCTTTTCTATTTGATCATAATTATAGTATATCTGTTTCCCATAAAAATTCATAGAGAAAATGCAAAACTGGTAACAAATACTGGAAGAATGTGCTATACTATATATTCAGCATCAAAAGATATCTCTCCCTTTTTAAGAATTTGGTCGGGAAATATTGGGAAAACTAAAAAAAGAAAATCCTGATAAGCCCTGAAATGCTACATTTCGCATAGTAGCAGAACCAAAAATTAGGCATATAGTATAGGGATAGAAAAAATGGGAGATGGACTGTGGATTATAAACAGGAAGTATTTTACAGAAATCCCGGACAGAATATGTCTAAAGTGCCCTTTTATATGGCATATCCCATGCAGACCGTTTATATGGAAGAAATGGAATATGCGAGGGATTTGGAAAAGTTAAAGGGCATGTATCCCAAAGAGGTTCGATCCATTCAGGAGATGGTAGAGGATGAATGTGATAAAATGGAATACGAAGGCAGCTTGATGTTTGATGAGTATCCGGACAGGGTGATGGTGGACCGGATTGTAAAACGGATTTATCAGACAGCGGCAGGCGATCAGCCCATGCTTCAAAAAGTTGAAGTGGAACAAAGCGATACTGGGCAGTACGAAAGGGAGCAATATGAGGAAGGCGCTTATGAGGAATATCAAAAACTTGATATGGAAGCAGAAGAACTTCCTCTGGAAGGAACATTAGTGGCACAGCGGGGACCAGGAAGGCCGCCAGGACCGCCGCCCAGAGACCATGGGCTGCAGAATCTGATAGAGGTGTTGCTGTTTAATGAAATGTATCAGCGCCGCTGCAGGCATAAAAGATGTCGCCGTTGGTGGTAAAGGCGACAGAAAAACACATGATGATGGTGGTTATGATGGAAAAAATACGAGAACTTCTATATAAATATTTAAATGAAAAGCTGGAAAAGCTTATTATTAGTAATCCTAGAACCGGGGCGGAGGCTGTAAAAATCAGTCTCCGTCCAAGGAGGACTTGTATTTCAGGCAAGTCTTTGGCAGGAAAAAAAGGTCTTGCACAAGAATATGACTTTTGAAGAGGCGGTAGAAGAGATTCTATCATGGATGGGAGTATATCGGCAGATGGAGATTTTTTCTCATTTGGGACAGGCATCTGTTTTGGTGAGCAAGAAAGGAAAAGTAACGTTGAAAGATAAAAAAGCTGCTTCCAGTGGCGTTTGCCGTGATTTATCCCATAACAGAAAGAAAAAATATATCTTAGATCCGGAACGCAAAGTGGAGTTTCTAGTTGATTTAGGAGTGCAGGCAAAAGATGGAAAAATTATTCATGCAAAATATGACAAATTTCGTCAGATTAATCGGTTTCTAGAATTCGTTGAAGATATTTTGCCTCAGCTTCCGAAAGATCGTACAGTGACGATCGTGGATTTCGGATGCGGAAAATCCTATTTGACGTTTGCCATGTATCATTATCTGAAGATCTTGAAAGGATATCATGTACGCATCATCGGGCTGGATTTAAAAGAAGATGTGATCGAACAGTGTAAGGCGTTGGCGAAAAAATATCGCTATGGCGGATTGGAGTTCTATGTCGGGGATATCGCTGGTTATCAGGGAGTATCAGAGGTGGATATGGTGGTGACGCTTCATGCCTGTGATACGGCGACAGATTATGCCCTAGATAAAGCGGTTTGCTGGGGAGCGAAGGTAATTTTGTCAGTGCCCTGTTGTCAGCACGAATTAAATGGTCAGATAAAAAATGAGATATTGGCTCCTGTGCTTCAATACGGCCTGATCAAAGAGCGCATGGCTGCATTGCTTACGGATGCGCTGCGGGCGCAGATTTTGGAAAGCAGGGGATATCAGGTGCAGGTTCTGGAATTTATCGATATCGAGCATACGCCAAAGAATATCTTGATTCGCGCAGTGAAAAAGGGCGGTGCCAAAAGTACCGAAGGCTATCAAAAGATCATGGATTTTCTAAATGTAACGCCGACGTTGGCGGTGCTTCAGGAACAAGTACGGAACAAAGGAAAGGAAGACGTTTGGGATGCGTAAAGGCTTTATAAAGATCGTGGTATTGTTTTTGGTATTTGCAGCCACAGTGGCAGTGATGGGGCTATTTAGCCAGCAAAATCAGATAGATTTAACCTCTAAGATGTCTGATGCTACGCTGCCCACGGTATATTTAGAGCGAAATCAGGTAAAGATCAATGAATTGCATGGTTACTGCACAGAAATGGACGGCACGGCGATGCGTGATACGATCACGCCTCTGCAGGAGGACTTGACGCTTCCTTTGGCGATTAAGTCTTATAAAAACCAGATTGAAGGCATCTCTTATGAGGTTCGTTCTATGGATATGCAGCGTCTTGTGGAAGATGGGAAGATTGACAGTTTTTTTCAGAAAAATGGAGAAATCCATGTGGATTTGCAGTTTGAAAATATTCTCGAAGAAGACAAGGAATATGTGTTGCAGCTTACAGTCACAAGTGACGGGAAGCCAGTGTATTTTTATACCCGCATTATCCGGGAAAAAGAATTTTACACGCAAGAATCCCTGGAGTTCGTAATGAATTTTCATGAACAGACATTTCAGAAAGATCAGGCGGGGAATCTTGCCACATATTTGGAGCCTAACAATCAGGCGGATAACACGACGCTGCAAAAAGTTACTATCCATTCCAGCCTCTCTCAGGTGTGTTGGGGAGAATTTTCCTGCAAACGGCTAGAAGTGCCAATTCCTTCCGTGAAAGAGGTTGGAAGCTCCTATAATGCAATCATGCTTCAGTATGTGGTGACTGCTTCAGGTGATCGCGGAGAGGTGGAGTATTATAATGTGGCGGAGTATTACAGGGTGCGCTATAACAGTATTAACAGCAGAATGTACTTGCTTAATTATGAACGCACCATGAATCAGATTTTCCGGGGGGAGAACGGCATTGTAAATAAGAACCGGCTGATGCTTGGCATTTCATCCCCGAATGTGCATTATATGGCAAATGTAAAGGGAAACATCTTGGCATTTGTCCAGGAGGGAGAATTGTGGAGTTATAACAGTGATGGCAATGAGATTTCCCAGGTATTCAGCTTTCGAAATCCGGAAGGCATTACCAGCAGGGAGAATAATGGACAGCATCAGATCCAAATCATGCGGGTCGACGAGACAGGAAGCATCGATTTTGCTGTCTATGGCTATATGAACCGTGGGCATCATGAAGGGGAGACGGGAATCGGGGTATTTCACTATGACAATATGTCGAATACCGTAGAAGAAGAATTGTTCTTAGCCTCAGACCGTTCTTATGAGGTTCTAAAAGCAGATTGGGGCAAGATGTTTTATATTAGCGATAAAAATATGTTTTACTTGCTTGCGGATGGGAAGCTGTATCGGATCGACCTTGACAAAAGAGATACAGAGGTTGTGATTTCAGGGTTAGGAACAGACAGCTACGCTGTTTCGGAAAACGGCAGATATATTGCCTGGCAGGATGAGCCAGAAAGCAGCGCTGAGCCCATGCGGATTATGGATTTGGAACGAGAGGAAATCCGCACCATAGAAAAAAACGGAAGAGAGTATTTTAAGCCAGTGGGATTTGTGGAGAGCGATTTTGTATATGGAACCGCAAAGCAAGAGGATGTGGCGACAGATGCAGCAGGAAACAGCAGGTTTCCGATGTATAAGGTTACAATTATTGATAAAGATTCTAAGATTGTCAAGGAATATCAAAAGGACGGTTATTATATATCAAATGCTTATGTAGAGCAGGATACGATTTACCTCGATCGTGAAATCCGTTCAGAAGCCGGATATATAGAAGCGGAACAAGATACAATCAAAAATCAGCAGCTAGAATCTTCCCGCCTGATCGGAGTAGATACGATAGTGACAGAAAAGAAGCAGACCCAGGTGGAGCTTGTACTTCCTGACACTAATACAGAGATAGAAAGAAAGCTTCAGGTAAAGGTTCCCAGAGAGGTTGTATTGGAGGAGAAGCGGACAGTGGAATTGGATACGGTTCGTGCAGAAGGAAATTATTATATCTACAGCGGAGGCAAAATTTTAATGTCTACCTCTTCCATCACCAATGCCATTCTTTGTGCAGATGAAAACATGGGGGTGGTGATTGGAGCTGAGCAGAAGTATATTTGGCGCAGGGGAAGGAAGTCCTCCCAGCCATTGATTGGACCAGGGATGATAGACATGCCTGGAATCAGTGAGAATTCTGTGGCCCGCTGTCTGGCATATTTACTGAGGACAGAGGATGTGAGCATTGACGTGGAAGATCTGCTTGCGCGTGGAGCGACGCCGAAGGAAATTATGATCGAAGCGCTTGCAGGGAAACAGGTCATTGACTTATCGGGGTGCAGCGTCAGCCAGGTATTATATTATGTAAATCTGGGCACTCCGGTGTTTGCCATGGTAGGGCAAGAGGCGGTACTGATTGTGGGTTACGATGAACACAATACTATTTTGTATCAGCCGGCAGAAAATAACGTGGCAAAAATGGGACTGCAAGATAGCGAGGCATTGTTTCGCAGCGCAGGGAATGTGTTTCTTGGATTTACCCAGTAAGGCAGACATGGCGCACTTGCCGGGGAGCTTGTCCAGAAGCGTAAATAAAAATAAGCCATAAAGTTTTTGCGCATTGTTACCGAAATACTTAAAGACAAGAAAAGTCCCTGATCTTTGGCGGATCGGGGGCTTTAAGAAGGAACAGGGATAGAGGGTGACGAGGCGCGGATATGAGAGTGGATAATAGTAATTTAACAGAAATAACCCAGACGAAAAAAAGTGTCGAGATCAAAGGGAATGTCGCCGTCCTCACAGAGGAGACTACTGTTCGTAAGGCTGAGCCAGATACGGGCAGAGTGTCTAGCGTACAGCAGACTACGGTGGACAGACCCTTTTTTTCGGGTGAATCTCAGTTGGAGCAGATACGCCAGGAGGCAGAAAATATGGAAGCGCAGCTGCTACAACAAAAAATGCAGGCGGTATCTAATACGGTAACAGCGGCGGATGGTGGAAAACTGGATCAGGATGGATATCCGGTGAACGACACAGAAGTGGACACAATTGTGACAGTAGTCGATAAAATCAAGGTCGAGCTGGCAAAGGCAGGCATGGATATTTCTGTATTTGGAGATACGCTGGATGCAGAGCAAATAGAGAAAATAGCGGCTGGAGCCGGCGAGGCAAGGCAGTTGGAAATTGCTATGGCACAAGCAGACCTGCCGCTTACGCAAGAGAATCTTGCAGACTGCCAGGATGCCATGGAGCAGGCGGCGGATCTTGCTATTTGCAACGATGAAGCGGTTAAGTATATGCTGGACAATGAATTACCGCCCACTGTTGAGAATCTTTATATGGCGCAGCACAGTATT
>OFGL01001518.1_pt1 | contig 13296 bp, 13 predicted proteins | sample 1521801 | NCBI WGS metagenome assembly OFGL01 (sample SAMEA3504085, study PRJEB24116) | mouse gut metagenome | biome: mouse gut; feature: mouse-associated habitat; material: faeces | place: Denmark | collected 2011 | reverse complement strand
CCGCCAGTTCCACATTGGCGGCCTTGAGCATGGCGTCCGCCGCGTAAATGGCCGGGACCATGCCCTGAGTCTCCACAAGGGCAAACGCATCCTTGAAGTGCTGTTCCATAGTTTGTCCTTCGCTTGTGCTTCCACGCGCCGCGCGCCGACTGGATGGTGTCGTCATGACTTTTTCGACATATTTATTTCATTTAAGAAACAGCATCGGCGCCGTTTGCGGTTCTATCAATACGCTCACTAGAGCACCTGTCTTTTGACGACACTGCCCCGGGCGGACGGGCAGGCAGTCTGGCAGTCTGGCTGGCTGGCTGGCTGGCTGGTAAAAGCATACCTGAACGCCATTCCCTGTCAACCCCTTTCTGTGAAAAATTTGCAAAATATGACACGCCGGACTGCGGCGTATATTTTGACCTATGCCATTCTACCAAAACGGCCCGTTTTTTGTCCACTACCCAACTGGGTAGTTTCGGCACATTTTTTCAAATTATTTTTTCATCTCGTTAAAAAGTGATTCAAAATGCCACATTGACCACGTTTATCCCCTTCAATCGGGCATAATTGACGGTGTAATCCGTCCCGCCGCCCTCTTTGGTCAAGTAGCAGACACACGCGCTGCTGCTGTCTACAAGGTGGCGGTTGCGCTTGTGCATACAGCCGGGAGTGTACTCCTGGGAGGTATATACCACTTTGTCCGCCCAGGCTTTGATGCGCTCATGTTCCTCCACATCTTTGACATTCCAACCCTTGGTCTGCTCCCGGCATGGAAGGACCAGGATCAGCTTGATGGCCGGATTTCGGGCGCGGAGGTTGAGCACCGTTTGGGCGGCGAGGGCATCAAATCCTCTGGCACCCCCGGCCCCGAAGTAAAGATAGCCTTTGTCAATCAGGCCGGTAATGGTTTCCTCCAGCTTGGCGGCGATCCGCTTTCGGTCCTGTTTGGGTATCTCCCGGTGGCCTGTAAAACAGCAGGTCATTTGCCGCATTTCCTGCTTATCCCGCATTTCTGTCACTCCTATCTAAGCAGTATAAATACACGCTCTCATTATAACTATTTTAAGTAGATATTTCAAATCTTATCGCCAATTAAACCGAACGGAATTTATCTTGCCATATAGTAAAATCATATATGCGTGAGGTGAATACCAATGATGGAAAAAGAGAAGTTTATCAAAAGGCTGGTCGATTTGCGGATCGCAAAAGGGGTTTCCGCACGAGATATGAGCTTGTCCATCGGACAGAGCGCCGGATATATTAACAACATTGAAAATGGCATCAACCTCCCGTCCATGACGGCCTTTTTCTATATCTGCGACTATCTTGGGATCACGCCCAAAGATTTCTTTGATACAGAAGCGCCCAATCCTACAAAGGCCCATGATTTACTGACGGCGGCCCAGGGATTGAGCGATGAACAGATGGATAATCTCATCGCTATTGTAAAAGGATTGAGCAGATAAAGAAGGCCGCGCACTTCTGGAGGTGCGCGGCCTAAACTTGCCTCAAATTGAAGTTCGTTTTTATTTTGCCGCATGAGGAAAACTCCTGGTGGTCAATGGAACAAGAGATTTCGGATTCCCATAAAATCATCACATGGCCATAGCATACCATATTGCACATATATGTGCAATATTCAAAATCACTGGGCAACCCTATAATGGAACTGCCATTTATAGGGGGTGGTTAGGGTGGTTGATTATAGCCCGCTGTGGGAAACGATGAAGAAAAAGGGTGTAACGCAGTATGCCCTCATTCAAGCCGGAATTGACCGCCGCACTTTAGATTGGCTGAAAAAGAGCAAAAATGTTACCATGCTGACATTGGAAAAGCTATGTACCATATTGGATTGCACCCCCAACGATGTTGTGCGTTTTGAGCGGGAGAGCTCGGAACCGTTGGAAGAATGAATGAAAAGCATTAGCGCCATTGATATGGTTTCGGCAGATGGAAAAGGCCGCGCACTCCTGGGGGAGTACGCGGCCTAAACTAACCTCAAATTGAGGTAAGTTGTTTAACCCGTTCAAAAACCGTCCCAAATCAACCCTTCCTGACACAAAAATGCCCGCATATCACCGCAATCTTCGTTTGTCAAATCCCGTAATCGTTTTAGCGACTTGGACAGGTACAGCTTACTTTTCAGCGGCGGGCGAGCTTGGTGTGTTTCTGCCAGCTCGTCCACTCGGAGAGCACAGGCGTAACAGTTTGGCTCGTGCTCCCGGATATGCCGATAAAAGTAGTTGGTATGAAAGGGGCAGAACAGGCAGCAGCTTGCCATAGTAGCCAGTCCCCATGCGTTCTTGTTATAGTCAAAGCACCGGCTCCGCGTCCACCCCATTTTCACCAGCGGATAGCAGTTTGTGAACAGCTTTTGCTTACTCTCCTTTGCCCGGTGCTGTTCCTCCCACATGATACCCATATGGAGGTTATGGGCATGGACATCAAAGGACAATGTGCGCTCCCTGGGCCGATAACGCAGCAGTTCATAGCGCACAAACTTTTCTATCGCTTTGATTTTATAGTCATAGGTGCATTGCCGGGGCATACGGCCTTTTTTCCCATCCTCACTCAGCGTCCAGAATGGAATACAGGCGGTTCGGGCGCGGCCAAAATTGCGGGTGAAGTCTCCATATAGGTCTGAGTCCAGGCGATAGAACGGAATACCGGCTTGCGTACAGACGGCGGCGGTAAACTCCGCCTGCTTGTATACCCAGCTTGGCTCGCTGTGCAGGTCGCAGAAAATCACAGCGTCATAGACCGGCACTTCGGAATGTGGGTAGGGTTTGCCACACATAGCGTTCTCGCATGACATAAGCGCCAGCGTAGTGCTGGGCGTGCCCGCTCCATAGCTCAAAATATCGTAGTTCTTCCACATCAGCATTTCACATCACCCCTGTGGAAATGGTAACACTTTTTAAAAGAAGATGCAAAAAATCGGCCCTATACCTGCTAAAACAAGCTGGTATAGGGCTGATTTTAACTTACCTCAAATTGAGGTAAGTTATCCAGGCACAAGGGGCTGTCTGCCCACGTCGGTGAAGCCGGAGGCGGCAAACTCCGTTACCACCACATTGTTCATGCCATAGGAACAGTGACAGACCAGCAGTTTTCCCGCCTCGTTGCGGCCCACGATCATGCCTACATGAGAGGCGTCCGGGTACAGGGCAAAATCCCCCGGCAGGGCCTCCGCCTGTGATACCGCCGTCAGGTTGCGCCCAATGTACCAATGACCATCACTGTGCAGTCCGGCGTTACGCAGCGCCCAATCCAAAAAGCCGGAGCAATCCAGGCCGTAGGGCCGGTAGGTGCCGCTGGTGCTGCTGCCCGGCGAAGTCACCTTCTGGAGTGTCCCCCAGCGGGAGTCCCAGCCGATCACATAGCTTTTGCCGCCCCAAAAGTAATTGACCTTACCTACCAGGGACAGAACCTTTTCCACTACCGCCCGGCGTTCCGGGCTCAGATCGTTGGGGAGTGCCCGCAAGACCTCCAACACATCCGCGCTGGTGATGGACAGGCTCCCGGCCAGGGAGGACAGGGCGGCGCGATCCGCCAGCAGCTCGTCCAGGGCGCTGTTTTGGTAATCGGTGAAAGCGTAGGCCGCCCGCATATCGTCCACCCCTTTCGGTGTGATTGTGATATGAAGTATTTTTTCCGTCCACGCCTCGGCATCCTCCGTGGCCGGGTGGTCGATGGTTTCAACCCTGCTGGTAATGGCGGTCATATCCCAAAACACAGTAGTCAGCTTGTCCACCCGGCCAGCATCCAGCGTGGCCACGTCCATGCCGTCCACATCGGCCCCGGCCACCTTCACCGCGAACACCGCCAGCACGTCCGGCCAATCCGGGGCCGCGCCCTGGATATCAATGCTGTCATAGCCCCCGGCCTGCAACTGTTCCAGTTTGGCGTTATAGGCCGTGTTGACAGACCCCACCGCCTGGGAAACAGATACCGTGTCCGGGGCGTTGGGCTCCTGGGCGAAGAACAGGCCAAAGGGGGAATTGGCAACGGCGGCGATCACAATGATAACAACCAATGCCACCAGCAGCACACAGCCGCCAATGATGGCGGACACCGCCCCGGTAACAGCGGCGGCAGCTTTCGCCACGGCCTGAACCGCCCGCCGGAATGCGATCCAGATTCTTTTCACGGGCTTTGCCGCCTGGGTGAGCATTTGCCGCCGCATTTGCTTCTGCGCGGTCTTTGCCGCCCGCGTTGCCGGGGGTGCGGGCCGGACGCCGGGCCTTCCTGCGGATTTGAACACACCCCGCCGTGTTTTCAGCGTCGGGGCCGCCTTTGCCGAGGTGGGCGCTTTTCCCCCGGCTCCAGCGCCAGAACTGATAGAACGCCCCCGGCTGTGCAGCCCAAGCCGGGGACGCTCTTTGAATGATTTCTGCTTTCTGCTCCTGGACGAAACAGCCTCCGGGCGGCCGGCGTGCCCACGCCTGGGGGCGCCCCCGTCCCCGGTGCTGGGGGTGTCCCTGGGCATATGGGCGGCGGGCCGTTCCTTAATCGTGGGATGCTCCCGCAGGGGATAGGCGGCGTCGGGCCGCTGGCCCTGCCCGGTGCGCCGACCCTGGACGGCGCGGTATGGCCGGGACCGGCCCTGGCCGTCGGCGCGGGCCTCCACCGTCTGCCGGTCCTTGATGGGATTGCCCGTCCGATCCGCCTGGGGCCGCTGTTTGGGTGCGGTGGGGGAATGCCCCACCCCTTGGCGTTCACTGAGGGCGGCGGGAGGATGTTCCGGGGCAGATTGGCTCCCTGGTTTGCCCTCCATGGTCGGGGCTCCTTCCGGGGGGATGGGGTCAGATGCGGCCTGCGCCTCGCCCCGGCTGGCGGCAAACTTCCGTTTTGCCAAACCGCGGCCCTGCTCTATAGCGCGGCCTGTCAGCTCGTCGGCGGCCCAGCGTCCGGCGCGCTCCACCTGATCGGGGGCCTGCTGTTCGCCATTCTCCGCTCCCTTGGGCCGTTGGTCTAATTGTTTGATATATTTCTCCTTTATCATGCGGGTGGCCTGCCTGGGCATGGCGGCAGATTTGGGCTTATTGCCTTTTGCTTTGCCCGTTTTGGGCCTTTCCTTAAATTTGTTCATGGCCTGCTCCTTTGTGGAAAAAATAATCTGCCGAAATTCACCTCAAATTGAGGTTCATTCCGACAGAATAAAATAAGGTTGACAGCGGCATATTTTTACGGTATCTTTTATAAACAGCACAACGGCATAGGGTGTTCAATACCTTTACGAATAACTTACCTCAAATTGAGGTACATTGTTCGACAAGGGTTAATACCATTTTCAATGACGTTTCGGCTGTCTCGTCACTCATCCTCTGCTTCGTCGTCAAGCGAAAAATTGTTTAACTCGGCAAAATCCAAAAATTCGGAAACAGTCATGTTGAATGCTGTTGCGATTTTATGCAACGTCTTGATTCGAGGATTGAATGTTTTCCTGTTTATGAAATTATCCAATGTAGAGTGACTTACCCCACTCATTTTTGATAACTGATATATCGTCATCCCCCGACTTTTGCAAAGTTGCAGTATTCGGTTGATAAGGATTTGTGAATATAGATCGTTCATTACTGCTCACCCTGCTATCGCTGAACTATACCTGTGTATGGTATGGTTTCATGATAGCAGTAAAAAATACCCACTATGCCCGTATTCGGGCATAGTGGCTTTAACACGCGCCCCATAATTCATGGAATCAAAAAATCTTCTGGAGGAAAAAGTATGAAGCGTTTGACACTTGTTTTACTGGCATTGCTGCTGTTCTTCTCGACAGGGTGCAGGGCGGCGGAAAGCCCCGCTCAGGACGGTAATACGGAATATTTTCCCGACATACCAGCCGAGGACTGCTACCTGTGCGGAGATGGCCTTGAAAAACTTGATTTATCGTGTTGGGGGCAAAAAAATGTAGCGTTTGTCAGCCTGAATACATTTGAAACCATTCCATTTGAAATCAACCGTTACGACGAGATAGACGGACATCTGATTGAGGAATATACTGATACTACGTCCTTTAAGGGAGGTATCGGTGGAATTGCGGGCCATGCTCTCAAACACATAGCTGACGTGTTCACAGTCCAGTGTCAGAAAACGGGATTTGACCTGTTCGGCGGGCATATCCTCCCCGCCAATGCGGATCGTAGGGCGGGTGCCGCACAGCGTTTCCGTGATTAGCTCCACCAGCTCGTCCACGTCCTCCCGGTTGTGGCGGCAGCAGAGCGTTTCGTACTCAATGCGGTCCTTCACTTCCTCCCGCCGTTCGTATCTATCCATCCATCCGATCCCCATCGGCGGGCCGGAAGGTCCCGGCGGATAGATAGATGGATTGATATGGCTGGAATCAGTCTGATTTGATTTATTATAATTAGCTGCGGAAAAATCGCACTCTTGACCGCGGCTTCCCCGCACTCTTGACTGCGGTTTTTCCGCAGTCTTGGCCGCGACTTCTCCGCAGTCTTGGCCGCTGAAAAGCCGCGGTCTGGGGGAAGGCTCCGGCGGTGGGGTAGGGACGGCGCGGGTGGTAAAGCGTTTGACATAGATTTTTGTGGGGCGGCCCTGGCCCTGCCGGACACGCTCAATCAGGCCAAAGCTGTTTTTTCCGTTGTCCAGCTCCACCAACAGCTTTGCGTCCGTGGACAGGCTTTTGATTTTGGGATATTTCTCCTTTGCTGCCGTGATGCCAGTTTTGACCTCCGCCAATAGCCGCTTCATGTCCCCGACCAAATGACCGTCTGCCTCCTGCACTCCGTTGGGGAAGCGGTAGACCTCCTCGGGTTTGATTTCGCCATTCTCCCTCCAGCCTACGATGTGGCAGTCGGAGGCTGCGCCGATGTCAATAGCAAGATAATATCGCTTACCCATAAAAAACTCCTTCTGGGAAGCCTCAAAACTTCTCCTGATCGATCCACAGCCCCAGGGCGGGATTGGGGATGAAGTAGACCTCCTCGCCGTCCGGGAGGGTGTTGTAGCCGGGACGGAGCTTTTCCGGATGATAGCGGCCCGCCAGTTCACTGTAATCCGCCGCCCGGAAGCCCACGCCCTCGATCTCCTCCCGGGAGATGTTCTTCACTGCGTAGGTGATCGTGAACCGACCATCGGATGAGCCATGGATAAGATGGGCGGCGGCGCCCATGTTATCCCGCAAATCCTGGTTTTCCGGTTTGCTGAACTGCTCCAGGGTGTTCAGCCGTCCCCGGTAGCCGTACTTGCGGATGAGCTTATCCACCGCCAGGTCCTCCCCGAACCGCGTCACGCCGGGGGCCAGGACGATCAGCTCCCCGCCATCGGCGATGGCCATGCGGGTGCGGTATACCGCCTTGTTCCCCAGCCAAGTGGTCTTGAACTCGCTGGGATCCAGATAGACCACGCACTTTTTGATGCCGTGGTCCACGAAGTCGATGTTCTTTTCCTGGGACAGCGCCACCGCTTCCTCGAAAGCTTTCCGGGTGTCCCCGATGAACAGGCCATGGGTATGAATTTTTCCAGCCGGGGCGGTGGTGACGGTCAGGGCGAACAGGATGGGACGATCCTTCAGGAAATGCTCCAGGCCGTAGTCAAACAGCTTTCGGACCGGCGTGTGGTCTTTGCCCATCATCCGCTCCATGCCGTAGACCGCGCCCACCATATGGCTGGCGTTAATCATCTTACTGCCGCCCACGCCGACAAAGAGGTTCTTGGCGTGGTTGGCCATGCCGACAACTTCATGCGGTACGACCTGGCCGACGGAGAAGATCAGGTCATACTTTTCGTCCATCACCCGGCGGTTGATCTCCACGCTGACGGGATCATGCCAGCGGTTCTCGGTGATTTCCTCCAGATAGGAAGCCGGAATCTCACCCAGCTTCACCACATCCGTGCGCCAGTTGTGGGGGATGAACAGGTCAAAGGGGATGTCGCCGAACATGGCGGCGGCCTGCTCCTGCGTCACCGGCTCATGAGTACCCAGGGCGGGGAGGATATCCACGCGGCAGCCCATGTCGTGCAGAGCATGGTAATACACATTAGTAATGTACCCCGCATTGGAGTGGAAGCGGGTGAAGTCTGGCGGGATGATGAGGACATTTCTCAGCGTCCGGCCCTCCAGGGAGCGCAGGAGCCGGGCTTTGATCTCCTCCCGGTTCAGACCGGCATCCGTTTCAGCCCTGGCAAATAGTTCCATGTTCTACACCCCCGAATAGGCGCTGAAGCCGCCGTCCACCGGAATGACCACGCCGGTAATGAATCCCGCCGCGTTGTTGTCCAGCAGGAACAGCAGAGCGCCCAGCAGTTCCTCCGGCTGGCCGAAGCGACCCATGGGAGTCGCGGCCAGAATTTTCTCCGTCCGAGGCGTGGGGGAACCGTCCGGGTTCCACAGCAGAGCGGCGTTCTGCTTGCAGGAGAAGAAGCCGGGGGCGATGGCGTTGACGCGGATACCCGCTTTCGAGAAATGCACCGCCAGCCATTGGGTGAAGTTGGATACCGCCGCCTTGGCCCCGGAGTAGGCGGGGATCTTGGTCAGCGGGATATAGGCGTTCATGGAGCTGACGTTGAGGATGCAGCCGGATTTGCGCTCCACCATGTCCTTGGCAAAGGCCTGGGTGGGCAGCAGGGTGCCCTGGAAATTCAGCTTGAACACGAAGTCCACGCCCCCCGCGTCCAGGTCGAAGAAGCCCTTCTGGCCCTCGGCCCACTCGTGCTGGTACTCGTTGTCGGTGGTGGCCCGGGGGTTATTGCCCCCCGCGCCGTTCACCAGGATGTCGCAGGGGCCCAGGTCGGCCAGCACCTGCTGGTGGACGGCCTCCAGCGCCTCCGGCTCCAACACGTTGGCCTTGTAGCCCTCGCAGATAAAGCCCTCGGCCTTGCACTCGTCCGCCAGCTTCTTGACGGCTTCCTCGTTCAGATCCAGCGCCGCCACCTTGTCTGATTCGTCCGCTCTTGCGGATAAAACGATGACGGGCACGAGGGAGTCTTTTCTGATTTCACGCAGCAGATCCATACCGTCCCCGTCGGGAAGACCGAGATCCAGTATCATCAGATCAGGGCGGTGCGAGAAATACAGCATTTTGCCGTTGGCAAAGTCTCTGGCAGGGACAGCCTGATAGCCGTCCGCTTCCAGCAAAGCGCCGATCAGGTGACAGATATTTTTTTCGTCTTCGACTATAAGAACTTTATATTTACTGCTCATCTGCGGTTTCCTCCGTATTTAAAGTGAAGCAAAAGAGTGCGCCGCCGCTTTCCGAATTTCTGGCCGTGATCGTTCCGCCGTGTGCACGGATGATAGCGGCACATACGCTGAGGCCGATTCCGGCGTTGCTGCGCCTGCTGTCCGGCGGCAGATTTTCCGTCTGATAATAACCCGTAAAAAGGGTTTTCAGCCTTTCCTTTTCGATGCCGCATCCGTTATCGCTTATTTCAAACACGGCTTTTCCGGAAAGAACAGACACTTTTAAAGAAAGTATGCTCATTCCTTTGGCGTGGCAAACGGCATTTTCCAGAATATTTATCACTACCTGTTCGATCAGAAGGGCGTCCATCTCTATGGTGATAAATTCATCCGGCAGTTCGACGGACACTTCCTGTTCAGGATAGCGTTTATGAAATTTGATCAGGGCCGCGTCGAGAAATTCATCCAGCACGGTTGAAGTTTTTATGATTTTGACGTTTGAATCATCCAATCGTGTGATCGAGAGCAGATTTTCCACCATGCGGGTGAGCCATGCGGCGTCCTCACGGATGCTTTGCAGCATTTGCTGTTTTTGCGCTGCTGACAATCCGTCGCCCGCTTCCAGCATGGCGGAGCTTGCGCCGTATATGGTGGTGAGGGGTGTGCGCAGGTCGTGGGATACGGCCCGCAGCAGATCAGCCCGCATTTTTTCCATTTCGCTTTGTGATTTTAATGTTTCCTGTTTTTTGATCTTGGTGGTCAGCGTACAGGTCATACAGGCAATGACGATCATAATAACAGAAGTGACTAGATTGTCGGTTAGGGTGAAATATAAGCTGAAATAGGGTAGCTCAAAGACAAACTCGAAAATTAGGACGCTGGCCAGAGCCGATAGGATACCGTAAAGATAACCGTTTGTGGCCAGAGCGGTCAAAAAAGTTCCCAGAATAAAAATGGCGGGAATCAGTGTATGGGCACCGCAGACAGTCTGGATCAGCAGGCAAAGGGCAAAACATGCAGCCAAAAGAAACATGGTAAAAGCGGCATCCGCCAGGTGTTTTGGAAACTTTTTCATTGGAAACGCCTCCTTGGTTAAAGGGAAACGCGGCGCGGCAGGCAAGGTGTACAGTCCTGTCCGGCACAGTCACTATACATAGTATACATGAAATGCAGTTAAGATTTGGATAAGAAAAAACAGCGCGGTAATCAGGAAGGGCGCACGGCCCCTTTGATGGACTCAAAACTTTCCTCGCTTAAATCGTGCTCTATCCGGCAGGCGTCCTCCAGAGCGGTCTGGCGGCTTACGCCGATGCTGAGGAGCCAGTCGGAGAGGATGGGGTGCCGCTCCGGCACATTTTTGGTTTGGTAAAATTCATTTCGTTTGCGATATCTATGGAGCGAACCTGCCCGAGCCGCTTTTGCAGCATAAGTATGGTCTTCGGATAATCCTCCTGCGATTCGTCCGCGCGGACTGGTTCCACCGCCTTCGGTCATAACGGGTTGAAAGAGGTGGTGGAGGAGGAAAAAGTTTTCTTGGCACCGATGCGGTACTTCCCGGGAGACATGCCGGTAAGCCGTTTGAACACGGTAATGAAATAATTGTAGTCAGAGAAGCCACAGGCGGAGGCGGTCTCGCTGATCTTCCATTCGGGATGTTCGGTGAGAAGCGCTTTCGCCTTTTCTATGCGGAGGTTTCGGATATGCCCGGCAAGGCCGCATCCGTAATTCTGATCGGAAATTTCGTAGAGATAGGTCTTGCCGATTTGGAAACGGCGGCACAGGTCAGAGACACTGATTTCCTCAGTGAAGTGTGCGCTGATATATTCGTCGATCTGGACGGGCAGTTCTTTCCGCTGAACGATGGCCATCCGCTCCAGACAGAGATAGGAGGCCACAGCCTGCATGATGTGGGAGACAGAAACAATATAATCCTCTGAAATGAGCGGGCTTGCCTGGCAGGCTTCTTCCAGCGCGTTCTTGTCAATGCGGTAGGAGGCACAGTTTTCCCGGATGTTTTTCCATCCTTCCTCGTAGCTCGAATAGGAAAATACATGCCCAAAAAACAGATAGCCGATCACAATATTGCCTAAAGTGAGAGGCGCGATGCTCTCGGTTAATCCGGCATGACAGCGGTAGGTGTAGGTGCTGCGTCTGCTTGCGGCCATCTCGCAGGCGTGGGCGTCACAGCGGGCACACTGGGCGGCAGCCGCCGGATCGGTCCGTATGATCCGGCAGCAGGGCGCGATCTGTTCCGGGTAGGCGGTCAGCTCATGGAAGGAGTCGTCAAATACCGTGATCCGCAGGCTGGTGATCTTATGGAAATCCTGTAACAGGGAATTGAGTTTGGAAAGATTAAAGGTGGAAATCATAATGTCCTCCGTTTTTATATATTGCGGGAAGGGTTTTCGTTTCTGTTATGATTATATCAGCTTTGCGAACAAATTCAAAGAAAAGTGGACGGAAGTCTATATATTTTTTGGGGCGGGGGGATTAGAATTAGGATAAGAGTATAACGGGTTAGGGCACGGCGGCGGTGGGCGTGCCGCGCCATGAAAAAGGAGGACGAACAAAATGAAAAGAATGACATTTGCTTTATGTTTCTGTAACCGGGGCTTCATGCCGGGAGAGCTAATCTATGGGGCCAGAGAGGATATGATCCGGGCAGTGACGGATGCGGGTTATGATTATATCGCTATGGACGCAGAGCTGACGCGCTACGGCGGCGTGGAGACGAGGGATGAGGGACTGCTTTATGCCAAGTGGCTGAAAGAGCACGAAGGACAGTATGACGGCGTGATCTTTTCCATGCCGATTTTTGCGGATGAAAACGGTGCAATCACGGCACTGCAGGATGCCGGTGTGCCCATCCTGATGCAGGCCTATCCAGATGAGATTGGAAAGATGGATTTTGCCCACAGAAGAGACGCGTTCTGCGGCAAATTTTCCGTGACGGATGTTTTCACACAGTATCAGGTGCCGTTCACCGTGTTAAAGCCACATGTGGTGCATCCCCTCAGTGAGAAGTTTGCGGAGAATCTCAGAGATTTTGCGGCCGTCTGCCGGGTGGTGAACGGTATGAAACGCTGTAACATCGGCTGTATCGGAGCGAGAACCACGGCGTTTAAAACGGTTCGCTTTGATGAGATTACCATGCAGAAATACGGGATCAATGTGGAATCTTTTGATCTGTCGGAGCTCGTCTTTAAAGTGGGAAAGCTTGATGACGAGGACGAGAAGGTTGTGGCAAAGAAGGCGGCATTAGAGGCCTACACGGATTTTTCCGGCGTGTCCGAAGAGAAGAAGAATACCCTTGCGAAGATTTCGGCTGTCATTGACGAGTACATAGAAGTCTACCATCTGGATGCGCTTGCCCTTCGCTGCTGGAACGAGATGGAGGAGATATTGCGGGTGTGCCCTTGTGTGCTTTTGTCTGAGCTGAATGACCGGGGGATCACAGCATCCTGTGAGATTGACATGTGTTCCGCCGTCACGATGCGGGCGATGGCGCTGGCCAGCGAAACGCCTACCACGGTTCTTGACTGGAACAACAATTACGGCGATGATGAGAATAAGGTGATTCTGTTCCACTGCGGGCCGGTGCCCAATTCCCTGATGACTGACAAAGGCCGGGTGACCAGCCACAAGATGTTCGACAAAACCGATGCAGGAAGCGGCTGCGGCACCTGCGAAGGGAGGATGAAGGCCGGGGACATTACGCTTTCTAACTGCCAGACGAAGGATGGAAAGCTGGTTGTGTACGCCTCAGAAGCCAGATTTACGGAGGACGAGATCGAGGAGGCGTTTTTCGGATGTGCGGCGGTCTGCGAAATCCCGGATATGCAGAATAAGCTGATCCGTCTGGCCAGAGGCGGCTTCAAACATCATACGTCTGTCGGTGCCGGGCATATGAAGGCGGTTTTGCGGGAGGCTTTTGTCACCTATCTTGGATATGAGTGGGTGGAGATTGACGGATAGCATGCCGGCAGGCGTAAAGAGGGAGGCGGTTTTATGAAAACAGCGGGACTGGATATCGGAACCACAGGCTGTAAGCTGACGGTTTTTTCGGAGGAGGGAAAGGATATCGACCGGGCGTACCGGGATTACAATGTCGTCAACTTAAGCCATAGTTACTCCTTCTTACACAGCAGAAAAAAATT
>OFGL01001513.1_pt1 | contig 13344 bp, 8 predicted proteins | sample 1521801 | NCBI WGS metagenome assembly OFGL01 (sample SAMEA3504085, study PRJEB24116) | mouse gut metagenome | biome: mouse gut; feature: mouse-associated habitat; material: faeces | place: Denmark | collected 2011 | reverse complement strand
CGCCATCTGCTTCATCCGGGAGAGGTACTCCTGGTTTTTAACGGAAGCGTTCCAGCGGGGGGCTTTTGAAAAAAAGAAAGGCCAGAGGAAAATCCCTCTGGCCCAGCAGATCTATGAAAACTGCTTGGATGCCTTTGTAAGTGGCGTGAGTTTGGGAAAATCACCGGAGGTGGACGCACCCCAGGTGAACATCCAGTACGCTGTGTTGGAAATCGACGAGAAGCGCCATGAGTTGGTGGAGAAGCTGTACTTCGACCGGCTGGAAGACTTTGTCTATGTGGAGTTGATGCGGGGCTTACAGCGAGGCTTTGTCCCCAAGCGGTGCACCAACTGCGGACGCTGGTTTTTGCAGACGCCGGGTGCCAGCTACAACTACTGCGACCAACCTGCACCCAACAGCGAGGAAGGTAAGACCTGCCGGGAGGTGGGCTCCAGCAAGAGCTTCCGGGCCAAGGTGCTCAACAATGAGATTTGGGCTATCCACCAGCGGGCCTATAAAAAATACTTTGCCCGCACAAAAAAGGGCACCATGACCAAGCCAGACTTTCTAGCATGGGAGACGGAGTCCGAGCGGCTCCGGGATGAGGCACTGTCAGAGTATGACCGAGCAAAAACAGAGGACGAGAAGGCCACCATTGCGGAACGGCTGCGGGAAGAACTGAACCGTCAGTGAGCGTGGCCCTATCTTTGTATACACTGGTGCAACCTATTTTGACAAGGAGGATTTGATGTGGCAATTCTCGGAGCAGTGATCGTCCCCCATCCGCCGCTGATCATTCCCGCGGTGGGACGCGGGCGGGAGCAGGAAGTCCAAGCTACCATCGATGCTTACCGGACCGCCGCAAAGCAGGTGGCCGCATGGGAGCCGGAGGTGCTGATCATCACCTCGCCCCATCAGATCATGTACGCTGACTACTTTCATATCTCTCCGGGCCGGGGCGCCACCGGGGACATGTCTGCTTTCGGAGCATCCGGAACAAAGCTGCGCCTGGAGTACGACGCTCAGCTGCGGGACGAGATCATCCGCTGTGGGGAGCCCGCCGACCTTCGTGTCGGAATTCTGGGACAGCGGGACCCTTATCTGGACCACGGTACGTTTGTGCCTCTGTACTTTTTGCGGGAAGCCGGGGTGGACTGTCCCATCCTCCGCATCGGCCTGTCCGGATTTTCGCCGCTGGACCACTATCGACTGGGGCAATGTATCGCTCAGGCGGTGGAGACTTTGGGACGCCGGGCGGTATTCATCGCCAGCGGCGACCTGTCCCACAAGCTGAAGGACGACGGCCCCTACGGCTTCGCCCAGAGGGGCCGGAGTTTGACCACCAGATCACCGAGGCTATGGCAGAAGGTGATTTCCTCCAATTCCTCACCACGGACCCCGCCTTCTGTGACCGGGCGGCGGAGTGCGGCCTGCGCTCCTTTCAGATCATGGCAGGGGCGCTGGACGGACTGGACGTGGAGGCAAAGCTCCTCAGCTACGAGGGCGTCACTGGCGTGGGCTACGGAGTGGCAACCTTCGCTGTTACCGGTCCAAACAAGAACCGTCACTTTGGGGAGCAGTGTGCAGAGCTGGAGCGCACCCGGCTGGCAGAGAAAAAGGCCTCGGAGGACCCCTGGGTGCGCTTGGCCCGATTGTCCCTGGAGACCTTTGTGAAAGCAGGAGAGCGGCTGGAGCATCTGCCGAGTGGGTTGCCCACTGAGATGACCGGCCAGACCGCAGGAGCCTTTGTCTCCCTCCATGCCCACGGCCAGCTCCGAGGTTGCATTGGCACCACCGGGCCTACAACGGAGAACGTGGCCTGGGAGATCGTCCAGAATGCAGTTTCCGCCTGCTCCCGTGACCCCCGCTTTCCGCTGGTGACAGTTTCGGAACTGGACAGCCTGGAGTACAGCGTGGACGTGCTGGGCCAGCCGGAGCCCATCTCCTCCCCAGCGGAACTGGACGTGAAAAAATACGGGGTGATTGTCTCCTGCGGCGGTCGCCGGGGACTGCTGCTGCCCGACCTGGAGGGTGTGGACACGGTGGAGCAGCAGATCGACATTGCCCGCCAGAAAAGCGGCATCAGCTCCCGGGAAGAGTACAACCTGGAGCGGTTTGAGGTGGTGCGGCATACATGATCTGCGATCTGTGTTTTCACCGTTGTAATTTGTCCGGGGGACAGACTGGCTTCTGTCGGGCCAGGGCCTGTCAGGATGGCAAGATCGTCCCGCTGAACTACGGGAAGATCACCAGCATTGCCCTGGACCCCGTTGAGAAGAAGCCACTGCGGCGGTTCCATCCCGGCAGCAAGATTTTGTCCGTGGGCAGCTTTGGGTGCAATCTGAGCTGTCCCTTCTGCCAGAACCACGAGATTTCCATGTCCGGAGAGAAGGAACTTGAGACGGCGGAACTCTCCCCAGAGGCCTTGGCGGATAAGGCACTGGAGCTGCGGCTCTATGGCAACATCGGAGTGGCTTACACTTACAACGAGCCGCTGGTGGGCTATGAGTACGTCCGGGACTGCTCCGCCCTGGTCCGCGAACGGGGGATGGTCAATGTACTGGTTACCAACGGCACCATCGAGGAGGCACCCTGGAGGGCGTTGACCCCGCTGATCGACGCTGTTAACATTGACTTGAAGGGCTTTACCCCAGAGTGGTACCAGAGGCTGGGCGGCAATCTGGAGGCGGTGAAGAGCTCCATCTCCCTGGCAGCGGAGCGGTGTCATGTGGAGGTGACCACGCTGCTGGTCCCTGGCGAGAACGACAGCGCGGAGGAGGTCACAGCTTTAGCCCAATGGCTGGCCTCGGTGGACCGGGATATCCCGCTGCACCTGTCCCGGTTCTTCCCCCGCTACCGGATGATGGACAAGCTTTCTACGCCGGTGGAGCGGGTGTACCGGCTGGCGGATGTGGCGAGGGAGTACCTGTCCTTTGTCTATACGGGGAATTGTTGAGGAGAACTGGGACGCTTTTATTGCCGAAGATATCTGGGGATGGTATAATAAGGCGAATTGTGTAAAACCATGGGAGGGTATATGTATGAGCAACGACAAAATTACCGAGGTGGGCGTCAATATACAGGAGAAGGCCACGGTCATCTGGAATATTGCCAACGCCTTGTTTGGCTACTTTAAGCCCCACGAGTACGGCCTTGTGATCCTCCCTATGACGGTGGTGAAGCGATTCCACGACTGTCTGCTTCCTACCCATGCCGCTGTGCGGGAACAGTACGAGAAGGTAAAGAAGTTAGCCGTCATCGATGGTTTTCTGACCCGCGCCTCTGGCTATCAGTTTTACAACACCAGCAAGTACACCTTCGATCTGCTGCTTTCCGACCCGGACAATATTGAGGCGAATTTCCGGGACTACTTGGCGGGCTTTTCGCCAAATGTTCAGGATGTCCTTGCCAAATTTGATTTCGACAATATCATCAAGCGCATGGTGGAATGCAATTCTTTGTATTTGGTGATCAAGGAATTTGCCTCACCCAAAGGCTACCTTGGCCCGGATAAGATCGGCGCTGTGGACTGCGGTTACATTTTTGAGGACTTGGTGCGCCGTTTCTCTGAGTCCTACGATGAAGAGGCCGGGGCGCACTTTACCAGCAGGGATATTATCTATCTGATGACGGATATTCTTCTGTCCGACGCAGACCTGACCCACGCAGGTAATGTCACCGTCTACGACATGGCGATGGGTACTTCTCAGATGCTTTCCTGTATGGAGGAACGCATCCACGACTTGAACGAGGAGATCGAGGTGACCTGCTTTGGCCAGGAGCTGAACCCGGCCACCTACGCTATCGCCAAGGCCGACATGATGATCCGGGGCGGCGATCCCAACAATATGCGGTTTGGCGATACCCTGTCCGATGACCAGTTCAAAGGCTTCACCTTCCAATATTGCATCTCTAATCCGCCCTTCGGCATCGACTGGAAGCGAGAGCAGAAGGCGGTGGAGGCGGAGGCTGCTTTGGGCGAATTGGGGCGCTTCGCTCCCGGTCTGCCCAAAATCAGCGACGGACAGCAGCTCTTTCTCCTAAACGGCCTGTCCAAGCTGGCCCCCAACGGGAAAATGGCCATCATCCAGAACGGCTCCCCGCTGTTCTCCGGGGACGCCGGCAGCGGCCCGTCCAATATTCGGCAGTATATCTTGGAGAACGACTGGCTGGATGCTATTATCCAGCTCTCCACCGACCAGTTTATGAATACGGGCATCAGCACCTATATCTGGGTGCTGTCCAAGGACAAGCCCGACTACCGTACCGGGAAGGTGCAGCTGATCGACGCCTCCCACTGCTACGAATCCCGTAGGAAGAACATCGGCACCAAGCGCAACGACATCACCGACCTGTGCCGGAGCCTGATCGTGCGGGCCTACGGCGAGTACCGGGACGGTGCTGTGTACGGCGATAAGGGCGGCGTCTACTGCGAGAGCAAGGTGTTCGGCTCGGAGGAGTTCGGCTACAACAAGATCGTGGTGGAGCGGCCCCTGCGGGACGAGCAGGGAGAAATCGTGCTGAAAAAGGGCAAGCCTGTGGCAGACCCGGCCCTGCGGGACACGGAAAATGTGCCGCTGGTGGAGGACATCGACCGCTATTTTGAGCGGGAGGTGCTGCCCTATGCCCCGGATGCCTGGATCGACCACAAGAAGACCAAGGTGGGCTACGAGATCCCCATGACCCGGTATTTCTATGAGTACCGGCCCCCGGAGCCGGTGGAGGACATCGTGGCGCGAATCACCGCCCTAGAAGCCGATATTGCCGCCAGCTTGAAGGCACTGTTCCATGGGGAGGGCGAGTGATGGCAAGGGAGATGAAGGACAGCGGAATACCATGGATCGGGGAGATCCCTTCAGACTGGGATATATCTACATTAGGGAAGTTTATCTCCATCGACTCCGGAATTTCTGTAGGGAAAAAATATGAGCCGCAAACACCGCTTGTTGAAGTTCCATATCTGCGGGTTGCAAACGTGCAGGGGGATCATTTAGACCTATCCGATGTTGCAACGATTTGGGTAACGCCAGAGGAAGCGGAGAAATACAGGCTAAAACCGGGACAACTTTTGATGACCGAAGGTGGAGACAGGGATAAGCTGGGTCGCGGCTGTCTTTGGAATGGAGAAATAGAGGGCTGTATCCATCAAAACCACGTTTTCGCTGTTCAGACCGACAACCGCCTATTGGTTCGATACCTTGACTATCTGACCACCTCGGAGGTTGCACGAGCATATTTTGATGTGACCGCTAAAAAGACAACAAACCTTGCCTGTACGAGTAAGTCTATGATCCAGCGATTTGCCATACCAATTCCAAAAGTAAGTGAGCAGGAGGCCATTGTGGCGTATCTTGACATGAGATGCCTTGAAATTGACGCTGTTCTGGCCAAAATCCGCACCTCTATTGAGGAGTACAAAAAGCTCAGGCAGGCTATCATTACCCAGACTGTCGCCAAGGGCATCCGGAGAGATAGGCCTATGAAAGAAAGTGGGATTGAGTGGGCAGATACCATTCCGAAAGAAATCAAAATAAGCCGTCTTGGTCTGCACTATGATATTATACTTGGCAAGATGCTTTGTTCCGCTCAAGTTGATGATACCTATACTTTAGAACCCTATTATTGTGCAGCTGATGTTCATTTTGAAGGTATTTCTGATGGTGAGCGAAAAAAGATGTGGTACAGTCCTTCCGAAAAAGAGCTATACCTCGTTATAAAACACGATCTCCTTGTTGTTGAAGGTGGTGCTGGTGCTGGCGGTTGCGCCATTGTAGTTGATGAAGAAACACCGACGTACATCCAAAATTCTATTATGATTGTCAGAACAAAGCACTCTGGCGATTGTAGGTATGTGAGGTATTGGTTGGAATGCTTGGTAAGACAAGGTTATATTGATGTGGTTTGCAACAAAGCCACAATTCCTCACTTCACAAAGGACAAACTCGCATCTGTACCTTATTTTGTTTTTTCGGAGCAGGAAAGAAGTGAAATTGCAGATTATTTAGATGAACAATGTGCGCAGATAAATGCTATCATTCAAAAGAAGGAGCAATTCCGTTCCGAACTGGAAGCCTACAAGAAGTCGCTCATTTATGAATATGTGACTGGAAAGAAGGAAGTGCATAAGAAATGTGCGTTACTGATATCGTGAAATTTGATTTTCCTATTGGATGGAATGAACTGGGGGTAATCGCAACTGTACTTGCGGTTATTGTTGCTCTATACTCCAACAGGAAAGCAACAAAACAACTCAAATCTGCACTGGAAATGCAGGAACAATCAAAAAATGTAGGACTATTGGACAAGCGAATAGAATTAGCGGAGAAAATTCGTTGCAACAAATCTGTGCCGGAATGGACATTGCGAGTGCTGTTTGATAATAACGCAGATATTGTTGGACACTACACAGCATGGCAGAATTATCTTTCTGAAGCAAAACAGGCGCAGAACGAGATATCACGCCTCAGCGTAAAATATAAATTGTATGAGAAAGCTGTCATTCAGGATCATCCAGAAATTGAAAAACGCAGGTCTGAGGCCACAAGTAGTGCAGATGCGGAAAAACAAATAACACTTCAGCTTATTGAAAAATTCGTTGCTGATTCCATCAAATCGTTAAGAGGGATGCCAAAATGATAACCACTGAAAAACGCTTTGAATCCGACATTGAGGCTGCCCTCCTCTCCCCCGCTGGCGGCTATGCCAAGGGCGTCGATACCTATGACCCGGAGCTGGGCCTGTATGTCACCACTCTGATCGGTTTCATTCAGGCTACCCAGCCCAAGGAGTGGGCCAGGTTTGAGCGGCAGAATGAGGTAAACCCGGTGCGGAAGTTCTGCCTTGCCTTCAACGCCGCCTGTGACGCCGATGGCCTCGTTGCCGTGCTCCGCCACGGGTTCAGGCACAAGGGCGTCAAGTTCCGTGTCTGCTATTTCAAGCCGGAGTCCGGCCTCAATGATACCGCTGCCCAGCGATACGCCCAGAATGTGATTTGCTGTTACCGTCAGTGGTACTACTCCGCCGACACGAAAAAATCCGTGGACATGGTGCTGACAGTGAACGGAATCCCGGTTTTCGCCTTTGAACTGAAAAACCAGTACACCGGTCAGAACGTGGAGAACGCCAAGCGGCAGTGGATGTATGACCGGGACCCTCGTGAGGTTTGTTTCCAGTTCAACAAGCGCATTTTGGGCTATTTCTGCGTGGATCATCTGGAGGTCTGGATGGCCACCAGGCTGGCCGGGAAGGATACATACTTTCTGCCTTTCAACCAGGGCTCCAACGGGGCCGGACAGGACGGCGGCAAGGGCAATCCGCCCAATCCGGACGGCTACCCCACGGCCTACCTCTGGGAGCAGGTCTTTCAGAAGGACAGCATGATGGATATTTTGCAAAAGTTCATCCACTTGCAGGTCAAGGAAGAGAAAAAACGGATGCCGGACGGCGCTGAGAAGCTGGTCAAAAAGAAAACGCTGATTTCCCCCCGGTATCATCAGCTGGACGTGGTGCGGAAGCTGTTGGCAGATGTGTCCGCTAACGGAGCCGGACGAAACTATCTCATCCAGCACAGCGCAGGTTCGGGAAAATCCAACTCCATCGCCTGGACGGCCTACCGTTTGGCGTCGCTGCACAGCAGAGAGGACAAGCCTGTATTCAGCAGCGTGGTAGTCGTCACCGACCGCACAGTGCTGGATGCCCAGCTCCAGGAAACTATCTCCGGCTTTGACCACACGCTGGGCGCGGTGGAGACGATTGGGGAAGATAAAACCTCCAAGGATCTGCGGGACGCTTTGAACGCCGGGGTGCGGATCATTGTTACTACCCTGCAAAAGTTCCCAGTGATCTTCCGGGAGGTGGACAAGGCCGCAGGACGTTGCTTTGCCATCATCGTGGATGAGGCCCACTCCTCCCAGACGGGCAGCGCCGCCCTCAAGCTGAAAACGGCGTTGGCGGACACCGAGGAGGCTCTGCGAGAGTATGCCGAGCTGGAGGGCAAGGCTGAGGAAGAACTTGATCCAGACGACAAGCTGATGCAGGAGATCATCGTTCAGGGGAAGCACAAGAACCTGTCCTTCTTTGCCTTCACCGCTACGCCAAAGGATAAAACGTTGGAGCTGTTCGGGACAGAATATGAGGACGGCAGTTTCCATCCTTTCCACATCTACAGTATGCGGCAGGCCATTGAGGAGAATTTCATTCTGAACGTTCTCCAGAATTATATGACCTATGAGACCTGCTTCAAGATTGCCAAGACAACAGCGGACAATCCGGACCTCCCGGCCAGTCGTGCCGCCAAGGTGATTCGAAGATATCAGGAGCTGCACCCCTACAATATCAGTCAGAAGTCACAGATCATCGTGGAGACGTTTCGGGAGACCACCCGGCATAAAATCGGCGGGCGGGGGAAGATGATGGTGATCACATCCTCCCGTCTGGCGGCGGTGCGCTATTATCACGAGGTCAAACGGTATATTCAGGAGCAAGGATATGATGATGTTGAGATTCTGATTGCCTTTTCCGGGGCGGTCAGGGACGGCGACGAGGAGTACACCGAGCCAAAGCTGAACGTGAGGAGTGACGGTAGCCATATCGCTGAAACCCAGACCAAGGCGGAGTTCCATGAGAATTTTAATGTGCTGATCGTGGCGGAGAAGTATCAGACCGGCTTTGACGAGCCGCTGCTCCATACCATGATTGTGGACAAGAAGCTGAAAAGCGTGAAAGCGGTACAGACTCTATCCCGGCTGAACCGCACCTGTCCAGGCAAAAACGATACCTTTGTGCTGGATTTTGTGAATACACAGGAGGACATCCTGGAGGCTTTCCAGCCGTTCTACCAGGAGACAATGCTCCAGCAGGAGGTCAATACCGACCTGATTTACCAGACACAAAGAGAACTGAGGGGCTATGGGATCTACTCTGATGTAGATATTGAGGCTTTTGCCAAGGAGTATTTCAAAACAGGGCGGCAGGATGCCAGATCCATGGGACGAATGACCAGCATCCTGAAGCCGGTGGCAGACCGGTACAACCAAAAGACCACCGATGAGCGGTATCAATTCCGGCGCCAGATCCGGAGCCTGATTAAATGGTACAGCTATATCTCTCAGGTTATCCGCATGTTTGACAAGGATTTGCATAAGGAGTTCGTATTCTGTTCCTATCTGCTGGGCCTTCTCCCAGCAGAAGCGGTGGATATGGTAGACCTGGAGGGTAAGCTGAAACTGGAGTATTACAAGCTGCAAAAGACCTTTGACGGGCAGATTGAACTCCAGGAGATTAAAGGCGTCTATGAGCCGGCCAAGCAGAAAGGTGCGGCAGGACGTGATCAAAAGGAACCCTTAGATGAGATCATCGAAAAGATCAATGAGAAATATAAGGGTGTATTTTCGGAAGGCGACCGGGTACTGCTGAATGCGCTTCATACCAAGCTTATGGCTAATAAGAAACTGGCGAGTATGGCAAAAACCTCTGATCCGCAGATTTTTGCGGAGAGTATTTTCCCAAAGGCATTTGGCGATGCCGCCCAGGATAGCTATATGGAGTCACAGGAGACTTACACCACGCTGTTTGAGGATCAGCATAAATATAAAGCCATCATGAGTGCTCTGGCAGAAGTGATCTACAGAGAGATGCGAAACTAATAACTCTATTTTCGACTCAATTATAGAACAGAAAGGTGTAGCAAATGAAAAAATGGATGCCAATAAGAGGCGATTTTATTCCAAGTGGCGAAAATGTGGTTTTTCAGGGTGAGAAACTATCATCAGATAAGTCTTCAACATATAATGTGCTTATGGAGCAAAATGTGCCAAGCGGAATTATTTTATTTGAAGATATGATTTCAAATGGGGTAATTGAGGTTACTGTAACATTTGAAGAACTTGGAAAAGATGATTTGGCACAAATTGTTTTTAATTATCAAAATGATTTGTGCTACATGTGTGCGGGTATTGGAAATACTTTGGCAAAATACGGTTTTAATTATATTAACGGGCAAGCAAATACTATTTATTCTACTGGGTTTATGGAGGAATTGCCTGCTACACAGTTCGATATGAAATTACATTTGACAGGTTCTTTTTTGGAACTGTATGTTAATAGTATCAAAGTTTTGTCTTCAGCTATTCCTTTTTTGGTAAATCGCACACATACTGGTATCTTAGTTAAGAGCAGAAGAAAAGTGACAATAAGTGGATTTAAAACAGATTATATGCGTCCAGAAGTTTTCGTCATATCACAATTCGGAGGCGATTATGATGTGCTGTATGATGAAGTAATTAAACCTGTTTGCACCAAACTCCACTATGATCCAATTCGAGGTGATGAGGTTGCTAGTTGCTCTATGATATTAAGTGACATTATTACATCAATACAAAATGCAGCGGTTATTATTGCGGATATAACCCCGGATAATCCTAATGTGTTCTATGAAATTGGTTATGCCCACGCACTAAAAAAGCCAACGATTCTTCTTTGTGATAAGGCTCTCCGTGATAGACTGCCATTTGATGTTTCGGGATTCAGAACGATTTTCTACGATAATTCGATTGGCGGCAAAAGGAGAGTAGAGGAAAAGTTGGAAGTATACCTTCAAAATATTAGTAGCCCTCTTGGCGTGCCTGGTGGAAGTATAGTGTAAAATATGTGTATGCGGCACATGAAAATCAGGGGCAGACCGTGGTTGCAATCTGTCCCTGATTTTGGGCCTACATATTTAGGAATTGTCCTGCTATGCATAAAAGTTGACGCTGTTGGGTATCCCGACGAACATGTAGCAGTAAGTGATTCCGTTGAACTGAGTCACTCCCACGCCGATGCAGTCACATCTGGGGTCGATCATCGTTTCGAAGTGACCGGGGGAGTTGATCCAGTTGTCGACGGCACGCCGAGCGGCCTCGGCTGTGCCGGTGAACACGGTAAGGTTGGACCCGAAGCCGTAGGGGTAGCCGGCGTCGACAGCGGCCTGGCTCTCCTCTGGAGCGTGATGCCAGGTGTAGCGCCGGTTGGAGCAAGTCTGGGCGGCATTCATCAGGGCCTCGCTGACCGGCAACTCCGACACCCCATTGGCCTTGCGGGTCTGGTTGATGAGACGGATCATCTCCTGCCGTATTGCCATGTTGTCCACCAAGCTGGCGCTGTCCCCGATAGTGGGAGCTTCCGGTGCGGCGAGGGCAGCGGAGCCGACCGTCAGCGTCATGCTCCCACGCTCCCCGGCGCTGTTGGAGGCGGTGATCTCTGCGGTCCCCTCCGCCTTGGCAACAGCCACCCAGAAGGTCAGCACCTGCTCCACTGCCACCATGTCCGGGTCGCTGGAGGTGACGGTGTAGTTCGTGCCGCTGGGGCCAATGATGAGGCCGCTCCGCTCTCCGACTTCCAGGGAGCTACCCTTGTAGCTACTCACCCGGATGGTTGGGGCCTCCGCTGCCGTGGCGGGGATAGCGAGGGTTGTTGCGAGGATTGCTGCCGTCAGTGCGACAGTGGTGCGCTTTTTGATACTGGTCATTTGCTTTTCCTCCTGATTTCTGTATTTTATAGGGCTTTCGCAAGCAACACGATACCGAAATAGGAGGCGAAAGTCGATAGGGATAAACGGAGAAATACAGAGGTGAAAAGCAAGCAAATTATACAGTGTCCTCGTGCGACAGGACTTTAGGAAATCTGCTTATCATTGTAGACGGAGGTGCAATTCATCGCTTGATACCTCCCCAGAGTTGACAGTCGGTTTAAGACAGCCTGATTCAAATTTGACCACTTTCTTGGCCTGGAACAATGTTGCTTTAGGACTGAAAACTCAAGTGCCGCAAGGGTTTCTGACCACATACCCAGCCACAGACAGGCGTGGAATATACGGAAACCCTGTTTGTAAAGAGTGTCGGAAAGCAAATGAAATGGAGCAAAAACGGCTATAAACAAGCGAAAAATATACAAAAAATATTGCCGTGGCAGTTGGTAAACACTGGTGCAATTCACCGCAGGAAAATCGGGAGATTTTCCTGCGGTGAGAGTATGAAGATGGTAGTCTTGACCACATAACCAGCCACAGATAGACGTGGAAACAACGGAGCACCTGTTTTTAGAAAGTGCTGGAAACGATTTGGGATGACCCGTCTATATGGACGGGCACCCTCTTCCCAAAGGGCAGTGGATCACACCCCTTTGAATACGCCGCTACCCGTACTGTTCCGCCACCCACAAGCTGGCGCGGGACTGGATAAGGGCCACGGCTTCGCTCAGTGTCTTGTCCCCGGCCAGATAGGCTTCGCCGACTTCCCGGATGATGGTATGCAAAGACTCGGAAGAAAACGTCTCGGCATATTGGATGGACTCCATAAGCGCATACAGCTTGGCGGCGTCCTCCTCTGAAAGCTCCGCCTCCACCCTGCGGCGCATCACTGCGTCAACGGCCGGCAGACCACAGACATACTCACCGTAGGCGTCCTTTTCCATCTGATGCTCCGATGAGAGGCGTTCCCGAATAAATGCCCAGGCTCCCTCTTTGTTCTGGCTCTGAACGGGGATCGCCATGGCAACGCCGAGACCGCTGTTCATATAGTAGCTGAAACCACCATCTCCATTCGGAAATCCGACAAACACGCAGGGCTCACCGGTAAGCCGTTCCATCGTGCTTAAATACCGCCGGCCTGTACCCGGAACAGAAACGTTTTGAAGCGGCTCGCGCATAAGGACGATTTCCGACACATCATATGGCACAATGCCGCTGCCCTCTGGCACGCCGTCACCCATATTCCCGCACCAGGCCAGCAGGTCGCGGAACGCCTGACTGTCAAAGCTGCAGGAAGCATTTTCGCGGTCCACAAAAGCGTTGTTTCCAACGGCGGAAATCCAGCCCAATAGGATATCTTTCCCCACAAATTGGTCAAAAACAGCTTGATACTGCTCGTTTTGCTCCACGATATGGTTGTAATCCTCCGGCGTGAGCCCTACGCCATCGCCCACGTCCGAGACCCGCGCGGCCAAAGTATTGATTTCCACCGCTTCCCATAGCTGGTGAAGCTCGCCGCCGCAGGAGAGGGCTTGTAACAGGTTGGGGATAAACCCGTCCCGCGAGAGCGTCTCGTCGGCGTCGATGTAGGGGTACAGGTCGTCAAAAAGGCCGGAATCGGTGTTGATACTGACTGAATTGCGCATGAGGACCAGGTCCGGCGCTCTGCCGGTCATCATCTCTGTAAGAAAACGCTCTACCTCACCTGCGTTGTAAGAGGAATAACTGCCGGAGACGCGATACTCATAAAGCTCGATGTTCTGGTTCATCTGTCTCAGGACGGAATCGGGATCGGATACATCAATCAGCGCCACATTTACCACACTGCGATCCCCGATGCTGGTAGGTTCCATATCCA
>OFGL01001500.1_pt1 | contig 13426 bp, 16 predicted proteins | sample 1521801 | NCBI WGS metagenome assembly OFGL01 (sample SAMEA3504085, study PRJEB24116) | mouse gut metagenome | biome: mouse gut; feature: mouse-associated habitat; material: faeces | place: Denmark | collected 2011 | reverse complement strand
CCAAGATGCTTGGCAAAGCCTTTTTCATACTGTCTAATAACAACTTTCTCCATATGAATTTCGTAAGCATTAGCAGCTGTAACAGCTGAAGCATAATGAATCGAATCAGGTTTTATTCGAACCGTATCAGTTTCAAAATAATCTGTCATACTGTCAGAATTGTTCTCAATTTCAAGACTTTCGATGATAGGAGTGTTGCTTCTGTCCATATGAATGGTAATTGTCCCTTCAGGAAGATTGCTTGTTTCAGTATATGTACCGGAGTAGTAATTCCCTTTATACAACTGCCCATCAATTTTGATACCATTCCACACAAATTTAATATTGTGTTGTGGTTTTGGTTCCGACAAAGGTTCTAATGAACTTGCTGACTTTTCCAATTCCTGAGAGAATGTGACAGGCTCAAGCTTTAACCTCGAAAAAATATTCTTTCTAAGTGTTTCGATTTCTTCATAAGTAGCACCATCCCAAGTTATGTTTTCAGTGAATAATCCTTCTATTGGTTTATTAACTGTTGGTTCAGTAATAATTACACCATTAAGAGTTGCACCGTGGAATTTAACTGCTGATAAATTGTTTTCATCAAATCTTGTACGTTTCATATTCGCTGTGGCAAAATTTGCATTTGTCAAATCTGATTTACTGATTTGAGATTGATACAATCCAGCATTTTCAAAATTACAGTTTTTAAAATTGCTGTTTATAATTACGCAATTATTAAACGAAGAATTTTCAAAGCTGATATGTTCACCATTAAAATTCTGAAAAGAGCAGTTTCTAAATACACAATTCTTAAAATCACCAACAAGATTTTCGTTTGTAAAAGTTATGTTAGAAAAATGATGATTTTTGAAATGATATTTTATTTCATTCTGAATGGTCAATTCATCAAAACTTTTTTGACTTTCAAAATATATTGATGTTTCAGGGGCATAAAATTTTTCACTTGTTTTCGTGTTTTCTAATTCACTTTGAAGTTTTAAAACTTCATCTTCATTGATGCCTTCATAACGAAATTCATATTTATATTCGGAATACTCTTTTTTTATTCGATTGATGTATTTGTTTACGGAGTCGAGATTTTCGCAAAATCTCCCCATACCTGAATACACAAAATTTTCAGGGGTATCATAACTAAAATGAACTTGAACATTATATTTATATCCCGTAACAGAATTTGCTTCTAATATTTGGAATCTTATTTTGTTGCTTTTTAGTTCAGTTTTATTGGTATCAATTAAGTTTCCTCTTAAACGTGAAATTTCGGTTTCTGCTCTTGCGTTAGCATTATCTTCGCCATATCCGCCGCCTTCATACATATCAGCCTCAAGTTGTGAAAGTCTTACACTTTCTGCTTCATAAGATGCAGCTTGAAGTGCTTTTTCATAATCATTGCTTAATTCAGCAAAATTGTTTTCTATGAATAATCGATATTCAGGATATATCATTGCAATTCCATTCAGATACTCTTCAAAGTTGTTATATGAATAATTGTCTGCAGGCTGCAGCTTTATCTGACGGTTATATTTATCAGTTATGCTAACATTATCACCATCAAAATAAACCTCAATTTCACCGGAATACATTGACTTAATATGTTTAACAGGTGCATATTGACCTTGTGTTGGATCAATCCAAGCAACATCATCCAAATCAGCTACTGTTGAATATACTTTCCCGTTACCGCTATAACTGTAAGCTTCCATATATGAAGGCGTAACAAATACTCCTTGACGTATCGGATGAGAGCTATAAACCTTTATTTTCCCTGATTGCAAAGCGTTTTCAACATCAAAAGCAGAATAACTGTCATCAAATCCGTTAATCTCCCAACCTTCCCAATCATTATCCTTGAGGGTATCATTAAAAGTTTTTATATCTTCTGCTTTTCTAATCCACGTTTGATACTCATTTGGTGCAGGATTGAATTCAGATATTACTTTAAATTGCGCCATTCTTATTAGTTCGTTATATTTTTCAGCTGCAGCAATCTTACATTGTTGTTCAATGTTTTCCCATTGCTCTGAAATAACAGGGTGTCTGTTACCATTATCAATGCTAACAAGTTCCATTGATACACCATTAGCAGGATCAAGTATTCGGAACAAGCCGTCAAGCCTGTATCCGTCAGCATCAATATTGAAATGCATATAATTATCATCATCAAATGCTATTTCATAAATTTTTAAATCATCCATAAATCAATCTCCTTAAATTGAAATATTCTGTTTTGGTTCAGTTCGCTTAACTTGTTCACGTGATTTTGCTTCCATATAAAAATCAAGCGCCTGAAAGATACCTTTTTCAATATCTTTGGCGCTTGTGTCAGGAGGGAAGTACCTATTAAATTTATCAACGCTTAAGCTGACTTTTTCCTTTTGATTTGGCTTTTCTTGCTGAAGTAAATTATACACAGCCTGTGGAGTAAATGAATTATTATCCTGCATTTTACGCAGCTTAATTGTTTGAGCGTGTGACGGTGTAATCATAGAACTTTGCATAAATTCCAAAACAATTTTTTGATTATCCTGTGTTAAATAAGACATCTCAACTGCAGGGCGCATTGCCATTTGCAAGGCTTCTGGATTGTCAGGTTTTTCAACAGAATTGTCAACCATTTGTAAGAGTTCAGGAATGAGTTTCCTGATACAAAGATAACGATGTATTTGATTACGACTTTCACCAACCATTTGCGCAAGTTCATCATCACTACGCAACTTCGTCCCCACTGGGGACGAAGTTAAATCTACACGTTTTCCTTGTTTTTTCATTTCGTCATAGTACATACCATATGATTTCGCTTTTTCACTTGGAAGCAAATATGGTCTGCTTTGATTACTCAATACCATTAATTTAGTAGCATCATAATCTGTAAGATTTCTAACAAGACAAGGAAGATATTCCATTCCTATACGCATAGCAGCGTGTCTACGACGATGTCCGGAAATCATTTCATATCTGCCATTTGCTATAGGACGAATAATACACGGCATAAGGATGCCTTCTGATTTAATTGCATCAACTAAATCGTCCATTGCCTTATCATCTCTAACATAGAATGGATGATTTTTAAAATTATCTATATCGTTTATATCAATAATATTAACTCGTTCAAGCTGTTCATCATCACGCTGCTCCTGCGTTGAAAATAAATCATTTAACGGGCTTCGGTCGAGCTTTGGTAATTCGTTCGCCATTTCTTTCAAGAACCTCCTTTGTTAAATTCAAATAAGCCTTTGACGCTTCTGATTGAGGAGCATATTTTATAGGGCTTTGTTCAGCAAGCACTGCTTCAGCTGCCTTTACAGAACGTGGAATTATAGTTTTGAATACATTAATGTTATCACCATATAAATCTCTTATTTCACTTACAATGTGTTTGGAAAGATTAGTTCGTGCATCAGTTAACGTAAGCACAATTCCGTCAATCTCTAAATCAGGGTTTAACTGTTGCCTTGCTTGATTAATTGTATGTAGTAAATCATTTAAACCGTCAGTTGCATATGGTTCTGCCTGAACAGGAATGATAACGCTGTCTGCAGCTGTTAGAGCATTGATTGTGAACAAATTAAGTGCCGGATTACCGTCAATTATGATATAGTCATAATTGACCTTTAGTTTATCCAAAAACCTTTTAAAAAGCGTTTCACGGCTCATAGCACTTGCTAATTGCAAATCAGTTCCTGATAAATCAATGTTTGACGGAATAATATCTACATCTTCATTTGTGTGAAGAATATAATTGTGCCAATCAATATGTTTTTCAAAAACCTCATTGAGCAGAGCGTCTTTAATTGAATAGGGATATGCTGTTTTATCCCTATAACCAAAACCCTTTGTTAGGTTGCCCTGCGGGTCAAAATCAACGAGCAATACTTTTTTACCTTGATTACCCAAGGTAACACCCAAACAGACAGAGGTAGCTGTTTTGCCGACACCTCCTTTTTGATTGCATACAGCAATGATTTTTGCAGATTGCATATTAATAAACTCCTTCCTAATCAAAAAAGAGCAATTACATATTGATATATGCAACTGCTCTTTTTTGAAAAATATATTAAATTTTTATATGATGATTAAGCCACCCATTCAGCTGATTGAATGATAGCTTCTAATTCTTTTATAAATAAATCTTGTGGTGTTTTATAATTAAATCGTTTTCTCGGAAGATTGTTAATTGTATTTTGTATTCTGATAATATCAAATTTATTCAAATTATCAAACGACGAGCCTTTAGGTATAAATCGTCTAACTATTCCATTCCAATTTTCGTTAGTTCCTCTTTCCCACGATGAATATGGATGAGCGTAATAGATTTTAGTTCTTCTTTCTCTTTCCATTTCCTCACAATTTGCAAATTCAACACCATTATCAAAGGTAATGGATTTAAATACATACGGAAAAAGCGAACCGAATTCTTGCTGTAAGTTATCAAGAACATCAACAATTCGGTTCGCTTTTCTATCTCCTACATTAAATAGTAAACCCATTCTGGTTTTTCTTTCAACTAATGTAATCAAATGACCATTTTTATTTTTCCCAACAATTCCGTCACCTTCCCAGTGACCAAATTCAATTCTCTCATCTATAATAGGGGGTCTTTCTTCAATAGAAGAACCATACAAGCGTTTATGCTTTCTAACAGCTTCTGTATGTGTTTTTCTTCTTACCTTTTTAGGTAAATCAATATTTTTAATAGTGCTTATTCCCATATCAACCCAATTATATAAAGTTTGAGTTGTCACAGTATCATTAAATAGGTTATGCTCTTTTGCATATCCTGCAGCACCATCAAGTGACCAATGTTTATTTGAAACTTGCCTTTCAACATATGTTAAAAATTCTGAACATTTGACAGCTTTACATTTGCAGCCACAATGTTTTCTGTTTTTTTTATAATCATCCTGAGCTCTGTCAGCGTAATATACATATTCAGTGGTGTAGAGCGGTATATCTGCTCTTTTTTTTGTGGTTTCTACTTCTTTTCTTTGTTCGACTGAACCTCTTTTAATTTCTTTTCGGATTGTGGTAATACTACGGTTCAGTAATCTTGCTATTTCTCTTTTAGGAGTATTTTTGCGCAATAATCTTTCAATAATTTTTCTTTCGTCATAACAAATTTGATTATATTTATTTGTATTCTTTTCCATAATAATATTATTCTCCTACTTATAAACGTAGAAAATATTATAACAAATTGACGTGAATTTTCAATAATTTGTTTAAATAAGATAGGTGGGTCAACTTAATTTTTGAATTGACCATATAGTTAAATAATATAAATTATAAAATAAATACTTTACAATTTATATTAACTGTGATATAATCAACTCGCTGTAACGAACTACACGGTTATGGGTACAAGCCTTTTATAAGGAATCACCTATCCCTTTACTGAGTTTTTCGACTTCGGCAAATAAATAAAATGAGGTGAAATTATGACACAGGCTGAAAAGCAGGCTATTATGAAGGAATACGCTACTCATGAGGGTGATACAGGTTCACCGGAGGTACAGGTAGCTGTTCTTACAACAAGAATCAATGAGCTTACCGAGCATCTTAAGGTGCATAAGAAGGACCACCACTCACGTCGCGGTCTTTTAAAGATGGTAGGTCACAGAAGAAACCTTCTTGTATACCTTTATAATAAGGACATCGAAAGATACCGTGCTCTTATCAAGAAGTTAGGTATCCGTGATACTCTTGACAGATAATTTGTCAAATAGGCAAGCACTGTTTTGCGGTGCTTGCCTCGTTTACTTTTTCTAATTAAAGGAGGGGCAGACAATAGTAGTAAATTGAGCATATAACTACCAAACGTGTGTGCTGAATTTATTACTATTGCACCTCCTTGATTAAATAAATTTTGAGAGGTAAAAACTATGTTTTTCAAAAACTTCAAGGTTTGGGAAACCGAGCTTGCCGGAAGAAAGCTGACACTTGAAACCGGTAAAATGGCAGGACTTGCTAATGCATCAATCCTTGCACGTTACGGCGAAACTGAAGTTCTCTGTAATGTTACAGCTTCAGCTAAGCCAAGAGAGGGTGTTGATTTCTTCCCTCTTTCAGTAGACTATGAGGAGAAAATGTATTCTGTCGGCAGAATCCCGGGCTCATTCCTCCGCCGTGAGGGCAGAGCAAGCGAAAAGGCAATACTCACATCTCGCTGTATTGACCGCCCTATCAGACCGCTTTTCCCTAAGGATTTAAGAAATGACTGTTCAGTCGTTGCAACAGTAATGTCTGTTGACCCTGACTGCTCACCTGAAATCACAGCAGCTATCGGTGTATCGGCAGCCATTGCAATTTCAGACATTCCTTGGGATGGTCCTATCTCATCTGTTAATGTTGGTCTTGTTGACGGCGAAATCGTTATCAATCCAACACTTGAGCAGAGAGAAAAAACCGAACTCACACTTACAGTTGCATCAACTGCTGACCTCGTTGCTATGATTGAGGCAGGCGGTAATGAAATTGATGATGATACAATGTTCAATGCCATTATGGCAGGTCATGAGGAAAACAAGAAGATTGTTAACTTCATTCAGGGTATTGTTGATGAAATCGGCAAGCCTAAGTTTGCTTATGAATCAAGTGATCCCGATCCTGAAATTATGGCTGAGATTGAAGCATTCTGCATTGAGGATGTTAAGAAAGCTCTTGACACAGACGACAAGCTTGTTCGTGACGAGGCTCTCCTTCCTATCTATGAGGCTGTTCACGAGAAATTTGACGAGCGTTTTGAAGGCTGCGAGGCTAAGCTTGATGAGATTATGTACCTTGTTCAGAAGCACGTTGTTCGTGCATGGCTCAAGGATGAGCATAAGAGAGTTGACGGCAGAGGTATTGACGAAATCCGTCCTCTTAATGCTGAAGTTGATTTGCTTGCAAGAGTTCACGGCTCAGGTCTTTTCACCAGAGGTCAGACTCAGGTACTTTCAGTTACAACACTTGGTCCTATGAACGACGCACAGCTTCTTGACGGACTTGATGAACAGACTGAAAAAAGATATATTCACCACTACAACTTCCCGTCATATTCTGTTGGCGAAACAAAGCCATCAAGAGGTCCGGGCAGACGTGAAATCGGTCACGGTGCACTTGCTGAAAAGGCACTTGTTCCTGTTCTTCCAAGTGTTGACGAGTTCCCATATGCAATCAGAGTTGTATCTGAGGTTCTTTCCTCAAACGGCTCAACATCACAGGGATCAATCTGCGGCTCAACACTTTCACTTATGGCTGCAGGTGTTCCGATTAAAGCTCCTGTTGCAGGCATCAGCTGTGGTCTTATCACAGGTGACGAGGGTGTTTACGGCGACTTTATGACAATGGTTGATATCCAGGGTCTTGAGGATTTCTACGGTGATATGGACTTTAAGGTAGCAGGTACAAAGAAGGGTATTACTGCTATCCAGATGGATCTTAAGGTACACGGCTTAACGCCTGAAATTATTAAAGAGGCTTTTGCTAAAACACACGCAGCAAGAGATTATATCCTTGACGAGGTTATGCTCCCTGTTATCAGTGAGCCAAGAAAAGAGCTTTCTAAGTTTGCTCCTAAGATGTACACACTTACAATCAATCCTGAAAAGATTGGTGACGTTATCGGTAAGGGCGGCAAGGTTATTCAGGAAATTCAGGCTGATTATGATGTTAAGATTAACATTGAAGAGGACGGCAGAGTATTCATCAGCGGTGTAGATGCTGACAAGTGCGAGGGCGCCGTTAACATTGTAAAGCTTATCGCTACAGATCCTGAGGTTGGTTCATTCTATAACGGTATCGTTACAAGAATTATGAACTTTGGTGCTTTTGTTGAGATTGCTCCGGGCAAAGAAGGACTTGTTCATATTTCAAGACTTGATGTTAAGAGAACTGAGCAGGTTGAGGATGTAGTTAATGTTGGTGATTCAATCATCGTTAAGTGCATTGAAATTGATGATCAGGGCAGAATTAATCTTTCAAGAAGAGATGCACTCATCGAGCTTGAGGGTATGACACCTGAAAACGAGATTGACGAAACGCCAAGAAAGCCAAGAAGAAACTTCAACAGAAGATAATAAGACAAAATTGAAGGACCGATATAATCGGTCCTTTTTTACTACCTGCTTTACAAGCCAAACCTTTCCTGAATGATTTTTGCCGTATCTGCTGCTGAAAGAGTTGAATTGTCAATTTTAACATAATTATCATATGGTATTTCACCGTCATAGCTTTCAAGACGATTTTCCAAATCAGACTCAATAATCATTTCATTTGACCATTCCAGATTTCTTTTAGACGGCTTATGCTTAAGCCGGTTTTCGGTAGCATTTCTCCGAAGTCTGATTTCCTGCGGTGCAACAAGCTCAACATAATAAATATCTGCTTCGTCAAAAATTTCACGCAAATGTTCCATATAATCCCAATCACTCTGCTGGTCAAACGCCCATATATAGGTAAATATCAAGCCATATTTATCTGTTTTTGCAAACTCTGTGAATACAAGCTCTCTGAATTTTCTGACAATATCCGCATTATATTCACCGAAAATTTCCAAAATCGGCTCAATGGACATATGATTGTGAAACAATCTCAAACCTGTAATATTTGCAAGCTCCTGCCCAACAGTCATCTTACCAACAGCCCCATTGCCTATAATCACTACTAATTTCATACTTCTCATCCTTTCTTATTCATTTCTAAGTGTATGTGTGTACTATCCTTGTGATAAACTTTAAAGCCAAGTCTTTTATATAGATTTTGTGCTGGATTATCCTTATAGGTTTTTATAATAATTTTCTTATTATCTTTCTTGGCAAGCTTTATATAATCTTTTATCACAGCACTGCCGATACCTTTGTTCTGATAATCAGGATGTATCATCGTCAAACCCACACGATAGCAACCATCTTCTTCTGAAAAAGTGGTAACACCTACTGCAATATTAGCAATACAAATTATCTTCATATCATCAATATTACGATTAAGCTCATTTTTTGTTTTAATATACTGAATTTCATCGTCCCAGCCATATACAATATCGATATACCATTTTAAACAAAGTTTCTTTAATTCAAATATAAAATCAATATCATCAAATGTACATTCTCTCAAAGTGTAATTCATAATCTATACTCCTTTAACAGCTTATAAAATCTGCCATATTCGTCTTCACTCTCCTTTAGCAACGTAGTGAAGCCTTTCTTTTTATACAGATGGATTGCACTAAAGTTATCAATATCAACACCAAGTGCCATTTCCTTATAACCCATGCTTTTAGCTTGTTCAATGAGATAATCAAGGATTATTCTGCCTATTCCTTGATTTCGGTATTCCTTTTTTACAATCATTCGTGAAACATAAATTCGCTGACTTGGCACGTAATAATCAGAGTCATCAACATTGATTACCAAATCACCTTCACCGATAAACTCGTCATTGATTTTATAAATATAAACAAATCTGTCACCATCAATAATCTGCTTTTTAAATTTTTCTGTAAACGGGCATTTTTTCATATCCCATATATTATTGCATTTTGAAAATTCATCAATTGTAATCGGTGCAAGCTCATAATCTAACATCTCAATACCTCACATAAATAAAAAATACCACTGACGCGAACATCAGTGGTTAAAGATAATTATATAATATAATCCAACACTACCATAGATGAACGCAACAAATTAGCTCCATACGATTATCTCGCATAGAGTAATTCGCTCTATTCATCTGACAGTTATAAATAGTCATAGCAGTTTACCTCGTTGTCAACACTATAACACTAAAGGAATGATTTGTCAAATATTATTTATATCGGCAGGAGCGAACCCCTGCCCTACGCAATAAATAACAATATCAAAATTAAAAAGGACTCGGTATAAACCAAGTCCTTAATATATTTTGTTAAGCTATTATCTTAAACAAGCTCAATGATGCACATCTCTGCTGCGTCACCACGACGAGGGCCTGTTTTGATAATACGGCAGTAACCACCGTTTCTATCTGCATATTTAGGAGCAACCTCATCAAAAAGCTTCTTAACAACATCTTCTTTGGTTACATAAGAAAGTGCCTGTCTTCTTGAATGAAGTGTATCGTTCTTGCCGAGAGTAATCATCTTCTCAGCCATTGCACGAACTTCCTTTGCTCTTGTAACGGTTGTTTCAATCTTGCCGTTTTCTAAAAGATAAGTAACCATACCTCTGAGCATAGCCCTTCTGTGATCAGTTGGACGGCCCAGCTTTCTGCTACCTGGCATTGAAATTCCCTCCTTTAGTCCTCTTCCTGACTAAGTCCGAAACCTAATGAGCCGAGCTTTGCAACAACCTCGTCAAGGGACTTGCGTCCGAGATTTCTGACTTTCATCATATCTTCTTCTGATTTACCGATTAAATCTTCTACTGTATTAATGCCTGCTCTCTTCAAGCAGTTGAAGGAACGAACTGAAAGGTCAAGCTCTTCAATAGTCATTTCAAGAACCTTTTCCTTGCTGTCGTCATCCTTCTCAACCATAATGTCTTGATTTCCAATTTCCTCAGAAAGGTCAACAAAGAGCATTAAGTGGTCATTGAGAATCTTAGCAGCCAGTGAAGCTGCTTCATCAGCCGGAATAGTACCGTCTGTTTCAATATCGAGAATAAGCTTGTCAAGATCGGTCTGCTGACCAACACGGGTGTTTTCAACAGTGTAGTTAACCTTGAGAACCGGTGTGTAGATAGAGTCAATAGCGATGGTACCGATTGGTAAATCCATAAGCTGCTTGTTTCTATCACAAGGAACATAGCCTCTGCCATTGTCAGCGGTAAGCTCCATTGTAACACTGGCACCTGCATCAAGATAAGCGATGTGGAGTTCAGGGTTAAGAATTTCAACATCTGCATCGTGCTTAATATCACCTGCGGTGATTTCACCCTCTCCATTAGCCTCAATATATAAGGTTTTTGGATTTTCGTCGTGAATTTTAAGAATTACATTCTTAAGATTAAGAACGATTTCAGTAACATCCTCTTTAACATGAGGAATGGTTGAAAACTCGTGTAAAACACCATCAATCTTAACGGAAGTAAGCGCATAGCCCGGTAATGATGAAAGAAGAACTCTTCTCATACCATTACCAAGTGTTGTGCCGAAACCTCTTTCGAGCGGCTCAACAATGAATCTGCCTGTGCTTCTGCTTCCAACAGTAGATACATCTACAATCTCGATTTTAGGCTTATCAATTTCTATCATTTAAAAGCCTCCTAAAATTTGTATTTTGTTTTCACTAAATATTAGCGGATGCTATTATTTAGAGTAGAACTCAACGATTAAATGCTCTTCAACAGGAGTTGCAATCTCTTCTCTTTCAGGGAGCTTAACAACCTTTGCTTCCATAGCATCCTTGTTTACATCAACCCACTGAGGAATGTTGCGAGTTGCATTTGACTCTACGAGAGTCTTGAACTCATCAGTTGACTTGCTTGTTTCTTTAACAGCAATAACGTCACCTGCTTTAAGGAGATATGAAGGAATATCAACCTTTGTTCCGTTAACAGTGAAATGAGCATGGTTAACAAGCTGACGAGCCTGAGCTCTTGAGCTTGCAAAGCCAGCAGTGTAAACAACATTATCTAAACGGCTTTCACAAATCTGGAGAAGGTTTGAACCTGTAACGCCAGCCTTACGCTCAGCCATTAAGAAATATTTGTGGAATTGTCCCTCATTGATACCGTAGTAACGACGAGCAGACTGCTTTGCACGAAGCTGAAGACCGTATTCAGAAGTCTTCTTTCTGTTCTGGCCATGTTGACCAGGAGCGTATGAACGACGCTCTATTGCACATTTGCTTGTGTAACATCTGTCACCCTTTAAGAAGAGCTTTTTGCCCTCACGGCGGCAGAGCTTACAAGCAGGTCCTGTATATCTTGCCATATCAAGTAACCTCCAATTATACTATACGCGGCGTCTTTTTGGTGGACGACAGCCATTGTGTGGGATAGGAGTAACATCTTTAATAAGACTTACGTCTAAGCCTGCAGTCTGTAAAGCTCTGATAGCTGATTCACGACCGGCACCAGGTCCTTTTACATAAACCTCAACAGTCTTCATACCACAATCAACAGCGGTCTTTGCAGCAGTTTCAGCAGCAGTAGCAGCTGCAAAAGGTGTAGACTTTCTTGAGCCTCTGAAGCCCATCTCACCTGCAGATGCCCAAGACACTGCATTACCGTTTACATCGGTAATTGTAACGATTGTATTGTTGAAGGTTGATTGGATATGGGCAGCACCACGCTCAATATTTTTCTTCTCACGACGCTTACGTGAGCCAGTGGTCTTTTTAGTAGCCATACTTGTATCCTCCTACTTATTTCTTCTTATTTGCTATAGTCTTCTTAGGACCCTTGCGTGTACGAGCATTGTTCTTAGAAGTCTGACCTCTTACAGGCAGACCCTTTCTGTGTCTTACACCGCGATAGCAACCAATTTCGATAAGTCTTTTAATGTCAAAAGCTGTATCTCTGCGAAGGTCACCTTCAACTGTAAGGTTGTTGGTGATGTAATCGCTGAGCTTTTTAACATCTTCTTCTGTTAAATCTCTGCAACGAGTATCAGCATCGATACCTGTTTCAGCAATTATTTTCTTTGAAGTAGTAAGACCGATACCATAAATATAGGTAAGGCCGATTTCTACTCTCTTGTCATTAGGTAAGTCAACACCTGAAATACGTGCCATTTTACAGTTTACCTCCGATTATTAGTTCAGGATTAGCCCTGACGCTGTTTGTGCTTGGGGTTTGCGCAGATAACCATGATACGGCCCTTGCGCTTGATGATCTTGCACTTTTCACAGATGGGCTTAACGGAAGGTCTTACTTTCATGAGAAATTACCTCCTTCTGCTCCCTTGGATGTTTCTTGCTTATTTGGAGCGCCAGGTAATGCGCCCCTTGGTCAGGTCGTACGGAGACATCTCCAGTGTGACCTTATCTCCCGGCAGGATACGGATAAAGTTCATCCGCAGCTTACCTGATATATGCGCTAAAAGCTGATGCCCGTTGGGCAGCTCCACCCGGAACTGCGCGTTGGGCAGGCTCTCTACGACGGTGCCTTCAATTTCGATGACATCTTCCTTAGACAAGCTCGTTTCCTCCCTCGCTCTCACCGCGGCATCCCCGCAGGAACGTCCGCAGCTTTTTATTGGTGGCTCCGCTGGAAAGGTCCAGCACAGCATTGGTTTTCCGGATGTGTTTCACACTCTTGCGCTTTGGCTTTTCCAGCAGCCGCACCTTGCCGTCGGCAAGCGCGACATGCCTCTTTTCCACCGAGACGACCACATAGAACCGCCCGGCGTCATGCCCTGCAATCGACTCGACCACGCTGCCCGTCTGGATCGGCATTCCCGGCACCCCCTATTCAGGCTGTGTCAGGATCACCGGCCCGCTTTCGGTGATCGCGATGGTGTG
>OFGL01001491.1_pt1 | contig 13501 bp, 11 predicted proteins | sample 1521801 | NCBI WGS metagenome assembly OFGL01 (sample SAMEA3504085, study PRJEB24116) | mouse gut metagenome | biome: mouse gut; feature: mouse-associated habitat; material: faeces | place: Denmark | collected 2011 | reverse complement strand
GCTTTATATACTCTTCTTTTTCATTCTCTTCCATAGGGTATTGTGACCCTGTTATAAACGCTGGATAAAAAACTACATTTTCACAATTCGCATATATGCTATCTATTTCCTTTAAAAGTTCCTCTGGAAGTTCTTTATTATCTACTACTGTAAATTCTAAATCCTGTACCTTATCACTGCTCTCTTTTTGAAGGCTACAACTGCATAAACATAATAAAAATCCTGCAACGCAGAACACGAAAAATAATCTTTTCAATAGAAAAACCTCTCTGTTTTTTCTATATATTATATTATAATCTCTTTTAAAATATGATAGAGATAAAACATTCCATCACGCTCAAAAAAATCCTTTGAAACTCTTTCCACATATTTTTTTATTTTATGCATACCTTGTACTAACTATAGTCAAGCAATAAAAAAGGAGTGCCATATATGCAGGAAGGAAAAACGAAGACCGACATACTCACAGACTTAAAAGTCAATCCTGAAATAGGACTTACAGAAGAAGAAGCCAAAAGACGTCTTACTGTTTATGGAAAGAATGAACTGGCGAAGGAAAATGTAAAGACTCCTTTCGCTATGTTTTTAGAACAACTAAATGACCCTTTGATCTTTGTATTATTTTTAGCGGCTGCTATTTCTATGCTCTTAAGGGAATTTAGTGATACTGTTATCATTCTTGTTGTTATCTTAGTCAATTCTGTTGTGGGTGTTTTACAGGAGGGGAAAGCACAAAAAGCACTAGATGCACTAAAACAGATGACCAGCCCTGTCGCTGTTGTAAAGAGAGAAGAAAAGGTATATGAGATTCCAGCCTCTCAATTAGTGCCGGGAGATATTGTTTTATTAGAGGCAGGACGTCAGATCCCTGCTGATTTGCGGCTGATCACCACAGTGAATCTCAGAATGGAAGAAGCTGCCCTCACAGGAGAATCTGTTCCCGTGGAAAAAAATGCTGATTTTGTCCCTCAGAAAACGATATCTTTAGGTGATTCGGTACATATGGCATTTATGTCCACGAATGTCATTTATGGGCGTGGAGAAGGTGTTGTTATTTCTACTGGAATGCAGACAGAAATAGGAAAAATCGCACATTCTATCAATCACGCTCAAGTAGAAGCTACTCCTCTTCAAAAAAGACTCGCTGATTTAGGAAAATTGCTGAGTATTGTTGCTATTGTTCTATGTGCTGCTCTCTTTGGCATCGCTATCTTACAGCATCGAAATATACCAGAAATGCTGATCACAGCTATTTCTCTTGCTGTAGCTGCTGTGCCAGAAGGACTTCCTGCGGTAGTGACTATTGTTTTAGCCCTCAGTGTTTCTCGCATGGTAAATATTCATGCGATCATACGAAGACTTCCCTCTGTAGAAACTTTAGGGGCTGTGAGTGTTGTCTGTTCTGATAAGACAGGCACTTTAACGCAGAACCAGATGACAGTGACACGTTTTTTTACTGATCAGCAATTATTTCCTGTAAGCGCTTTAAGTTATGAGAAATACTCCTCTTTGGTAGAAGGTTTTTTATTATGTAATGATTCTTCTATCTCAGAGGAAGGAGCACTAGGAGATCCGACAGAACTCGCTCTACTCACTATGGTTTCTCCAAAATTAAAAGAACAGTTAGATGCACAGATGCCTAGGACTTCAGAAATACCATTTGATTCTAAAAGAAAGCTGATGACAACAGTTCACAGGAAAAAAAGTGCCTCAATTTCTTATACCAAAGGTTCTGTAGAAGAGATTTTAAAGCGCTCCACCCATATCCTCATTCATGGAAAAGTGCTTCCTATCACATCTGCACATAAAAAAGAAATACTAGAAGCCGTTCATACTATGTCATCAGAAGCTCTGCGCACTCTCGCTTTAGCTACAAGACTTCCTGAAAAATCAGCCAAAAGCTCTTCTCAGCATTTAGAAGAAAATCTCGTTTTTATCGGAATTGTTGGAATGATAGATCCCGCAAGAGAAGGAGTAGCAGATTCTATTGTCACTTTTAAAGATGCTTCTGTTAAAACAGTGATGATAACAGGCGACCATGTGGATACTGCATTTACGATTGCAAAAAATTTAGGGATAGCAGATGATATATCTCAATGTATATCAGGAGAAGAATTAGAACATATCTCAGATGAAGAGCTTCAAAAAAAGGCTGTGTATACTACAGTTTTTGCTCGTGTTTCACCTGAACATAAAGTGCGCATTGTGAAAGCTTTTAAAGGGCTTGGAAATATTGTAGCTATGACAGGAGATGGTGTCAACGATGCTCCTTCTTTAAAGACAGCAGATATTGGAATCGCTATGGGAAAAAATGGGACAGATGTGGCAAAAAATGCTTCTGATTTGATTTTAACAGATGACAATTTCACCACGATTGAGAAAGCGATTGAAGAAGGTAGAGGAATCTATGAGAATATAAAAAAATCTATTCTCTTTTTACTCTCCTCTAACTTCGGTGAAATCATCACCATGTTTTTTTCCATTTTATTCTGGCTTCCCAGCCCATTAAAAGCGAGTCATATCTTGTGGATTAATTTAATTACCGATTCTGCTCCTGCTCTCGCCCTAGGAGTTGATAAAAATAATGCTAAATTATTGATGAAAAAACCTCCTAGAGATCCAAAAGAACACTTATTTGCTCACGGCGGACTCTTTTGCACTCTATTTTATGGAACTTTAATTGCAGCCATCAGTTTAATTGCATATCTCACGATTCCATATGGAGTGTTAGTGGGAAATCATTTGCCCTTTACGATTGAAAATATCACCCGTATTTTTTCCAATCCAGATATTCTCACACGCTCTCAAACCTATGCTTTTACTGTTTTAGGGCTATCACAATTATTCCATGCGATTGGAATGAGAAATACCTCTGTATCCATCTTTCGGATGAATCATCTTTCTAATCCTTTGATGATATTTTCTTTTTTCTTAGGGATATTTTTACAATTAATTGTAACAGAAGTTCCTTATCTCATTCAGATTTTTGGAACTGCAAAATTATCTTTAGAAGAATGGGGGTCACTGTTATTATTAGCTTGTATTCCATTATTAGCACATGAACTTTTGATTCAGCTTTCTTTTTTTAAAAAATTACCAAAGTTTACTAAGCCCAAGTATTATCAGGAGAATTCCACTAATCCAAGAAAAATCTAAAGAAATTTTTTGTGCGATTTTATAGCCTAAATAAGAACCTGATAAGATGGCGATGATATTGGTTATCCAAGTCAACACAATAGAAGATAATACTGGTGTCGCCATCGCCCCTGCTCCAATACCTGCTGCTGCGCTGTCAATGGATAATGCGATTCCTAGGGAAATTGCTTCTTTGGCAGATAATACTCCTCCTCTATCCACATCTGCTTTATCTGGATCTGCATAGATAGTGAGCAGAAATTTAAAACTGCTGAAATGAAAGTTAATATTTTTTTCTATATTGTTATACTTTCTGATATACCACTTTATAGCACCATCAAATAGTTTACAGATGCCTACTAGGAATAATACAAGAAAGCCGATCATCGCTCCTGTTCCATCAGGAAGATTTTTTCCTGCAACACTTCCTGCTAACATAGAAATGCCTAAAACAGCGCCTGACATACTGCTGATGATAAAAAGAGAGGAAATAGGAATCCGAATACGGTCTACTCCATAGGCAAAACTGGCTAAAAAAGCATCTATAGATAAGGCTATTACAAACACCATAGCTTCTATAAAATAAGAAAAAAAGAATGGCATACTTCCTCCTAAAGAATGATTCTTTATTATTAAAGTATTCATTCTAAATAAGAAGTTGCCATTCTTTCCTATTTCTTATTGTCTGTTACTTTTTTCTGTGCTTTTTTATGTATAATATTAATAATTGATGTTGTTATTTTTTATAGTTTAGATTAGAGTTCCGCTTCTGCAAAGAAGTATTCCAACGAAACCGCGCTTTCGCTCCGTTCCAGACGTAGCGGTACTAAATTCGCTGAACCCAGTAGGGTTCGCTCATTAAGTGCCGACGTCTTCCAAGGGGTTTCTTTCGGAATACTTCTTTGCTTCCGCTAGTTTGCAGAAGTTTTTTATGTTTGTTTCTATCTTAAATATTTTATTTTACAGATACATATTTTCCCTTTTCAAAGGTATTTCTAATGTATAAAACCAGAAAGATAATGAATAACATTTATGACAGAAAAAGTGGCATTATTTAACATCTCTACAAATTGTGAAGTTATCCTTTAGAGAAAACAACGATTTACACCAAACCATTCTTCTCTTTCAGAAAGCAGCCTTTTTAGATGCATCAGTTTTTGAGTAAGGACTTCATTTCTCTTTACAACATCGATATCTTCGTAATCAGTAAATGAAATCCATTCGTTTATATTCTGGCTTATATCATCATAAAGGTATTGACAAAATTGCAGCATACTTGTATGAGAAAATTCATTGATTACATTTTCTTTATGCAAAGGATAACGTTCATCATCTTCACATATAATATGACAGTTCCAGTAGCTTACTGTACACAAAAAACGATTGGGTTCTAAATATCCTTTTACACAAAATGGTAACATCGTTTCAAGCCCATGTATTGCCTGTTCCACCCACTCGAACGCAATATCATCAAGATAACTTAATGCGTATATAGAAGTATCTTCAAGTTGAAAATTACTCCAACCATAAACAGGCTTTGTCAGCATTTATTTTACCTCCTATCTTAATTCTCGATTTATACACTTAATCATAAAAATGGGAAAATGTATTGCTGTTTTTGAGATAAATATGTAACATAATGTAGTTTTTTGTAGAACAACTGATAAAGTAGCTCCGGCAAGTATCTATTCCAAAAGAAGTCCCTTGGAAGACGTTGGTACTTAATAAGCAGTTCCGTTAGGAGCTGCGAATTTAGTACCACTACGTCTGGAACGGAGCGAAAGCGCGGCTTCGCTGGAATACGTCCTTGCCGGAGCGACCCTTCGACTTTAAATCCCCCTAACCAATAACTCTTTTTCAGAATAATTATACTATAAAACATACCTATTGTCATTTAAGAATCCAAATAATCTGTCTATAAATAACAAATAGAGCAGATATCTCTGCTCCATCTCTCATTCCCTTTATGAATTTATCCCTTTTTATTTTCCAATATTATCTCCATTCGTCCCCTCATATTTCCCCTCTAACATAAAACTTTAATACCTACTAAAAAAAATCTATTTTAAAAATGAAAAAATACAAACATATATTATATAATAACATACATACACCCTAATGAATCTTTGTATAATTTTCACTCTTAGGTGGAAAATCATTTGTATCTAATCTAGGCAAAAGATATCTATTATCTGCTGATAAATCCGCTATTTTTACATCTGTTGTCAGCCCTAACACACACCCCTTGTCCTTAATATAACTTATCACCTCATCATTATATGAACCATAAGGATAATTCATAACCCAAGAATCGGATACTACCATATCTCCCATAACTTCTAATGCCCTCTTAATATCTTTCTGCATTTTTTCCACTTCTAAATTTCCTAACCAATAGTGATTATATCCATGTATCCCTATATACATTCCCGCTCTTTTCATACATTTTATCTGTTCATAATTCACATATAGTTCATAAGCAAATTTTTCTTCTGATAGCCCAACATATTTATCAAACATATTACTCGCAATTCTATTCCGAAGTTTCTCTGGCAATACTGTTTGTAATAGTCTTTTTACAAATATCGTTTCCTTCTTATCAAATCTCTCTTCCTTAGCATATGTATGAAATAATTCCTGATTAGAAGGAATATCATATTCCCTTCCTCTATAATAATCTAATTCCTGAAATAAATCCTGAATCAAATTATTAATATTTGTACTCGCCAAAACAAAATGAACCTTATTTACATCTAATACTTGATGTTCTATAAAAGTTTTTGCAGGAATAAAAAAAGAACCTTGTAATTTTTCTTCTTGTAAAATAGGAAATACATTGAGATAATTATCACTATATCCATCATCAAATGTCAATAATACCGCATTTTCTGGAAGAACATAATTTTCTGTATAATATGCAATAACATCCTCCATCCTGATAATATTAAAATTATTTTTAAGGAATTTTATTTGTTCCTTAAATAATTCTAAATCCAATCCTTTCAATTCAGGAAATCTGCTATATTTCAGATTTCTCACATAATGATACATCACAATATATAATTTTGGCATATTCTAGCTTCCTTTTATATTCTTAATAAAAAATCCTTTATATCACTTAAAATTATCCTTTCATCTTCTGTTAAAATGCTATATCCCGAATAAAACTCTGGTATCACAGATAATATTTCATCCATTTTCTGAAGAAACTGGATCTAAAATATCCTATACAGAATACTATTTGAATCATACTGAACAAATGTTACCAGAAAAACTGTGTTACATTTTTGAATTTTATTCTATACGAACTGTGTTAGGTCTATCTTGATCCCCATCTGCTTTACAAAATAAAGTATTTTCATCTGTATAACGAATCCAAATATCAATATTTTTCTGTAAAAATGGCTCAAAATAGTTCGGAATAATATTAGTATCTTCTTTCGCTTTTAACAAAAATCCTGCATTTAATATATAATCTTTATGAAATCCAAATGTATAAAAATCAGTATATTCATATTGATATTTAGCCATTAAATCTTGAAATAAATAGCCAAGACCAGAGAATAGACTTTGTTCTCCAATATAATCTACAATCCGAAGTACTTTTCTCCCCATATGTTCCACAACACGTGTAATTAATAATGCGGCAATTTGATTTTCTTTATTATACAATCCATATACTTGATAAGAATAATATGGATGTTGAAAAAACCTTTTATTTATATACCAAAAATCTTTATAGGGAATAGAATCTAATTTTTCTATGTCAAAATATAATTGAATTTCATCAATAGAGTAGAATTGAATATATTTGGTTTTTAATATATCATTAGATATCTGTTTATAAACCAAATTATTTATTACAGCAATTTTGAAATCTTTTATTTGAGGATTCAGACAATAATAATGTTCCATTTTGGCTGTTTTTTCATGAAATACCATTTTTCTAATTGGTAATGTAGTATCAGGATTAATGCCAATACCAAGATGTGTTCGGCACTGGAGCATACAAATTAAGCGTTTTATTAGTTCTACTCCAAGAAAAGTCATATTTTTTCGTGAATCATTTACCTTCCAAAAACTCCCCCAAACATCTAATTTGTCCTTTTGGTCAGTATGAGAACACCTTAAAAAACCTGAGATGCCCTCAATAGTTCGAGTATTCTTATCCATTGCAATTATGACATTAACAATATCATTTTCTAAAAATTCATATTCAAACAATTTTCTGTCTACAGCCATAATATGCCCACTTTTCCAGTGTTCGTTAATAAATTTCATGATATCGTCAATTTCAGAAGGTCTGGCAAGCCGAATATCATATCTTTCATCATATTTATTCATTATAAAATTTCTCCTAGATTTTACTATTTTTTTATTACTATATTAAAATTTTACTTCTTGATATAATGCATTATGTAATCGCTTCCATACAGCTCCATAGCCCTCGGAAGCAGGCGTAACAGGTCGATCTATTAGATTTTGTTCATCAATCAGAATTTTTCCGCCTTTTTCCAACACTATAATTCTTGTTCCTAATATAATCGCTTCTTGTATATTATGAGTAATAAAAATTATAGTACATTTTTCTTCAGCCGAAATAGTCAATAATTCCTCTTGTAACTTACTTCTTGTTATTGCATCTAAAGCTGCAAATGGTTCATCCATAAGTATAATTTTAGGCTTTAATGCCAATGCCTTTGCAATCGCAACACGTTGTTTCATTCCACCTGATAACTGATATGGATAATATTGTTCATAATTTGACAACTTTACTTTATTTAATACTTCTTTTGAAATATTTTTCAATTCGTTTTTCTTATGTATTCCCTGTAATTTTAATGGATATTGTATATTTTTCTCAACAGTCATCCATGGAAATAATTGGTTAAAATCTTGAAAAACCATGATTCTGTCTGTTCCAGAACTTGTTTTTTCTTCTCCATCAACTAAAATACTGCCATTATATCTTTCAAATCCTGCAATACATCGAAGTAATGTAGTTTTGCCACAACCAGACGATCCGAGGATACACAAAAACTCATTTCTCATCACACTCAAATTTAGATTACTTAGTATTATATGTTTTTCTATTTTATCACTATATATTTTTGTCAAATTTCTAACTTCTAAAATGTTATTCCTATCTGTCATTTTGACATTCCCCATTTTTTTATTGTATAATTTTCTATTGGTACTAATATTCCATACTGAACTACAAGTCCAATTATTATTATTACAATCAATGTTGCATACATCTCCGCGTTATTCATATTTGTTCTCATCTGATTGATAAATAATCCAATTCCTGGACAAGTTGCTATACCAAAGATCATTTCTGCACTTATTAACCCTCTCCATGCTCTAGCCCACCCAACTTTTAATCCTGATAGAATATAAGACATTGCTGCTGGCAAATATACTCCCCACAATAGTGTTAAACCTTTCAAACCTATATTCATACCTGCCTCAACATATATTTTAGGTACGGCTAAAAATCCATCCAAAATACTTCTTGACATGGGCCATAATACTGCATGTACAACTAAAAGTACAATAACTTCAGGTTTAATACCAAAAATAATTATTATTATTGGCAATAATGCAACTCCTGGAAGTAAATCACATATAGAAACTACTAAAGTATAAATATAATAAAAGTTTTTACTTATCATAGATAATCCAGATAACAGAAAAGACAAAAAAATTCCTATCACTAATCCTTGTATTAATAATTTCATTGAATTGCCAATATATATCCAAAGTGATAATCCTGCATAGCCTTTTAAAAAATTTCTAATGAAAGCTTCTCCTATCGTTTCTAGTGATGGAAAAATCAATTCTGATTGATTTCCAAAGATATTCTGCTTTGCAATATACTCCCAGATACACAATATTATAACAATAAATACCGTTCTCACTAAAACAGTGTATATCCATTTATTTTTTTTGTTATATAACATTTTCTCTATCTTCCTTTAGTTACCAATAACATTTTCAAATACTAAGTCTGAATAAGATTCTAGTGCCTGATCAATAAACCCTGTTTCCGCCATAAAAGAAGCAAACTCAAAAATTCCTTTTGTTTCGATTGTATAACTCCCCTGCTGCAAATATTCTAATTCATCTTCTACATTATTTCCATTAAACTCACAAGTAAGTTTTGCTGTTTCTTCCATATTATTATTAAGATAATCTATCGCATCTTTTATAGCATCACATAATGCTTGATATAATTTTTCATTATTATTATATAAATTCTCTGATGCTACCCCTACAATAAAGGAATTCTCTTTTTTCCACGTTTCTGTCACCGCTTTTATCTCATATAAGTTCTCATTTGCTCGTTCCATATAAATATAAGGGCTAGAGGTAAGATGACAAGCAATACTTCCTGATTCTAAGGCAGTCATCCCATCTGGATGTTTCATTGCCACAATATTAGAATCTAAAATATGAGAATCATATCCCGAATTATATAATGCTTTTGCAAGTATAATATGCTGAAAAGAACCAACATTTACAAGTGCTATTTGATATTTACTTCCAATTAAATCATCAAATGAGGTAATATTTATATTATTTGTCATTAGACAATGCTCCTGCCCCGATAGATTTGTAAATATCTTATACCCTACTCCCTTTGTAACACCTGTAATCGCAGGTGCAATTCCCATAAAACCAACATCTAAACTTCCTGAAGCAATTCCTGTATTAATATCTGCTCCTGAACTCATTTGATTCCATACAACAGTAACATCCTTTCCTGTTATATTCTTATATGCCTTTTCAATCAATCCCTGATTTTGAGCAACAATTAAAGGGGCATATGCCAATCCATACTGATAGGCTATATTCAAAATAACAACTTCATCTTCAATATTTTTATTTTCCTCCTGTTCCTTTCCGCATCCAGTAAATATAAATAATACAGCAATACAAAGTATAAATACTTTTTTCATTTTACTTCTCACTTTCTTTTCATTTAACTTAAAATTTTTAGATACTATATAATAGTATTTTTTTGCTCCATCAATTTTACTCTCTGAATTTTTCCATTATAAGTACGTGGTATCTCATCAATCACTTCAATATCTTTTGGTATCTTATTATTATCAATATATTTTTCTAAAAATTTTATTAGTTCTTTCTTCTGAAATTTTTCTTTATTATACACTACCACAAAAACTTTTGGTGTCTGACCTGTTACTTTATCTTCCTTTGGCACACAAGCACAATCTATTATTTCTTTATATTTTTTTACACTTTCTTCTATTTCATCTGGAGCAATTTTTATTCCTCCACAGTTTATAATATCATCTTTTCTTCCTAATATATAAATAAATCCCTCTTCGTCTATATAACCTATATCATTTGTATAAAAGAATTCATTTTGCATTACTTGTTTTGTTAATTCCGGCTTTTTCCAATATCCCTTCATATTCATTGGACCTGCACTCGCCAATAAACCAACTTTTTCCTTTGAAGAAGAAATCCTTTTTCGATTTTCATCTGTAACAATAAACTTAGCATTTATTGTTGGTTTGCCAATACACCCATGTCGATCACGTTCTTTACTAAAATCTAATACACATGTTCTTCCTGATTCCGTAGAACCATAGAAATTATATAATCTTGTATTTGGAAATCCTGATATCAAAACTTTTTTTGTATCCTCCTGCAAAATAGCTGTGCCTATCTGTATATAATCCATTTGAACATTAACTTCAAAAAATCTTCCCTTTGATAATTTCAATAAAATTAATATTGCACTTGGAGATAAATCTATTGCTGTAACTTTATACAGATTAATCATTTCAAATATACTTTTGATATGTGATATTCCATCACTTAAAACAATTGTACTTCCATTTAATAAATTAGCATAACAGCACCTTAATCCATGCGAATGGCATAATGGTAATGGAATTAATTCCACATTATTAGGTTTCATTTTTGTTCCTTTTATAATATTCTCTGCAATTGCTATATTATTATCATTTGTAATTTCAATTCCCTTTGCTCTTCCTGTTGTTCCTGTAGTATATAATATTTCTGCTGTTTCCTCTCTCGAAGGAAATAAAAACTTAAATTTAATGTCTTCTAATTTTACTTGAAAAAATTCTTTTATTTCTATTTTTTTTACTACTAAATCATATTCTGTTTTATAAAGGAACAATTTTGCATCTGTATCTTCTAATATCATATTTACTTTCTCTAAGGATGCTTTATATTCTACTGGAACAAATATTGCTCCAATCAATTCACATGCAAATTTACACACTAAAAATCTAAAGTCTTGTGAACACTCTACTAATATGCGATCCCCCCTTTCTATTTTTATATTAATAAATTTCTGTGCTATATTTTGTATTTTCTCCCAGATTTCTGCATATGTATAACCTTTATTTTTATCTGCTATACAAATTTTATATGAGCTAAGTTCTGCTTGTCTTGCAACTGCTTCCACTATTGAATTCATTCTCTGCCACCTATTAATTCTTTCATTTTTGTATATTTTGTAATCTTTCTATCATACCCCATATATTCTCAATAGAATTAAAATTTTCTGGTATAATCTCCTCTAATGGAATATCTATAAAAAAACTCTTTTCTAATTCTGTCACTAATTCAACTAAACTTACGGAATCGATAATTCCATCTGTTAATAAAGCTGTTTCATTTTTATAATCGATGTTATCATTAAATTGAATTAATACATGAAATAAATCTTCCATTTTACCCTTCCTTTCATCACTTATATTAATAAACATTTGCGAAATTCCAAAACCTAAATATGAGATCTTTTTTTTACAAAATAAAACACCTCCTCACTGATTTATAGTACAATTGAGATGTCCGGTAACAATTAATCATATCCACCAAGAAAATGATGGCTCAATACAAACTTCAGATTATATGAGATGAACTATATGTATACTTCATACTCAAAAATAAAGTTACTCTATCACATAATGTTAATTATGTTGTTTTATACTATAATTACTATTATAATAAATACATATAAAGTCTAGCATATTATTAAAAAAAATGCAATATAAAAAAAAGGATATAAGAAATATAGCTGAAAAAGTATAAATTTTCCAGCTATGTTTTTTATACCCTTTTTTGTCATCTATAGAGAGTAAAATTTTATTTCTTTGAAAATAATATAGCATTCAAACATGATTAAAAAATTTTTTTAGTATTTTTTCTTCAATATTTTCTATAAAAATAAAAAATTCACCACATAATTAACATTATGTTGTTTCTATTATAATGTTAAAAGAAGTTTCATATGATTAATTTGTTTTATATGCTCTATTCCCGTTTCCATAGTGTAAATTTTAGTTGTATTCACACTCGTATGTCCCAATAAATCTGCTAATCTTGATAAATCCTTTTCCATCTTATAATAGGTTCGTGCAAAAAGATGTCTTAGATTATGGGGAAACACTTTTCCGCTTTCTACACCTGCCTTTTCACATAAAGCCTTCATATCTTTCCAAATATTGGAACGATCTAATGGCTTTCCATTTCTAGTACAAAATACTGCTCCTGTTATCCTTCCTTGTTTTTTACAAAACTTGCGCAACATATGGCGAAGTTTATCTGGCAATAATATCACTCGAATTTTTCCTTTGCTATTCACCTTTACATGCCCCACTCGGACTGCTTCTATTGTAATATATCGAAGTTCTGATACTCGTATACCTGTTGAACAAATAGTTTGCATCACCAAAGAAAGACGTTCGTTTTTTTCCTTTTGCGCTGTCTGTACTAATCTTATATATTCCTCTTTTGTTAATTCTTTTTCCGAATCCGCAAATATTTTTTTTTGAATTTTTAGCAGTTTCACCTTATATTGTGACCACCCTATCCAATTTAAAAAATTATTAATGGAAACTAACATGGAATTGACACTAGAAGGAGCAAAAACCGTTAATAAATATTCTTTCCATTTTAATAGTACTTCTTTTGTGATAGGTTCTCCCTTTAAAAAAGAATAAAATGAACTTATATCATGAATATATTTCTTTATTGTATTGATACTTTTTTCCTCTTGATACAAATAATCTTTATAAGAATTTATCTGTCCTTTATTTATAGTTTGAGTTCCTTGAATATCTGCTTTTCTATCCATATTTCTTCCTCACTTTTCTAATTATAATACTACTTATTGTACGAAATATGTTAGAAAATATGTACTAATTTGATGAAAACTTTTAAGAATTAGAGTTATCGCAAAAAAAATAATATATAATATTTAATAAAAAAATAAACACTATATATTATAACATATAGTATTTTTTTATAAAATAATAAAGGTAGCTCAACTTATTTTACATTGATCTACCCTTTATTA
>OFGL01001490.1_pt1 | contig 13507 bp, 5 predicted proteins | sample 1521801 | NCBI WGS metagenome assembly OFGL01 (sample SAMEA3504085, study PRJEB24116) | mouse gut metagenome | biome: mouse gut; feature: mouse-associated habitat; material: faeces | place: Denmark | collected 2011 | reverse complement strand
CCGTTGCCGCCGCCCTGCTGAACAAGGGCCGGGTAAAGCTCACCGGCTGTTTCTCGGAGAAAACCGGGAAAACCTATGACGCCACGGTGGTACTGGAGGACGATGGGGCCAGGGCCAATTATAAGCTGGTGTTCGACCATGGGTGAGCTGCCCCGCATGAACGAGGGACAGGCCCGCAGGGTGAAGCGGCTGATCCGCCGCCTGTGCGCCAATCACGACGGCGGTTTTTGCCTCCTGCTGGACGATGGCGATCCCTGCGTCTGCCCCCAATCCATCACCAACGCCCTGGTGTGCCGCTATTTCAAGGCTGCCGTCCTGCCTGCCGACCTGGAGCTGTATGGGGAGGTCATGGAGGGTCGGCTCTCCAAGAGCTGCCGTATCTGCGGCGCTCCCATCGCCGCGACCTGCAACGCGGTAAAATACTGCCCCAAATGTGCCCGTCAGGAGCGCCGGAGAAAAGACACGGCGAGAAAGCGCAGACGCGCCCTCAGTTTCCGCAAATAGAGGGCGCAGACCCGTTGCGGCGCAAGGCTTTCAAGGCGTGAAAACGAGTGGGGCCAGGGATTTACCCTCGGAGGGCAAAAAGCGGCTTCTATTTGCGGAAATCAGCCCGGAGCAGGGACCCCTGGCCCCCTGTTTCGGGCTATCAAATTGAAGGGAGGAAATCATCGTGGCTGAAAAAAAGCCCAGCAACCGGGAACAGGTCAAGCAGATCGTGGCGGGCATTGAGGGCAGCATACAGGAGTTGTTCCAAAGTGAGCGGTATGCGGAGTATTTGCGTACCATGTCCCGGTTCCACACCTATTCCGTCAACAACACCATCCTGATCCATATGCAGATGCCCAACGCCACCCATGTGGCGGGCTATAACAAGTGGAAAAACCAATTTGGGCGTCATGTGAAACAGGGGGAGAAGGGCCTGACCATCATCGCCCCCACGCCGTTCAAGAGGAAGATTGAGGAAATGAAGCTGGACCCGGACACCAAAGCGCCGGTGCTGGACGAAGATGGGAATGCTGTCACGGAGGAACGGGAAATTGAAATACCGCTATTCAAGCCGGTAAAGGTGTTTGACGTGAGCCAGACCGAGGGAGCGCCCCTTCCAAGCCTTGTTTCCAATCTGACCGGGGATGTGGAGCAGTACGAGGCGTTCATGGAGGCCCTGCGGCGCACCTCCCCCATGTCCATCAACGTGGAACCGCTGAGACCCGGTTTGGACGGCCTGTGCAATCATGACGATCAGATCATCTCCATCCAAGAGGGCATGAGCCAGGTGCAGACGGTGTGTGCCACCGTCCACGAGATCACCCATGCCGTACTCCACAGCCGGGAGAAGGACCGGCTGACCGCCGCCGCTGGGGATGTAACCAAGGAACCGCCCAAGCCCAAGGATAAAAATACGATGGAAGTGGAGGCGGAGAGCGTTTCCTATACGGTGTGCCAGTATTACGGCATTGAGACCGGGGCCAACAGCCTGGGCTATATCGCCACATGGTCCAAGAACAGGTCTTTGCCGGAGCTGAAAGCCAGCCTGGAAACCATTTGCAAGACCGCCAGCGCCCTGATCACCAGCATTGACCGCCATTTTGCGGACGTTTGCAAGGAGCGGGGCATCGGCCTGACCGCCCAGCAGACGGCGGCGGAGGCCCCGGAGCAGGAAACACCGTCCGCACCGGAGCTGCCGGACACGCCGGAGCGGTTTATGGACGATATGATGGACTTGATGGACCGTTTGTATGCGGCGGGTGCGATCAATCGTAATTTTCCCCCGGATGGGCGGGAAGAAATCAAAGCCGAACAGGTTCGCATCCTGCGGGTGAATCCCGCTTTGGCGCGGGCGGTCCTGGAGAAGTTCGTTCGGGAGGACACCGGCGCGGCGGAGGCCGGGGCGCTGCTGGAACGGTTGGACAAGCTGGTTCAGAAACAGGAACAAAAGTACAAATATGCCGTGGAATATGAGGACAGTATACATCAATTTGCGCTCTCTGCCTATCAAAAGGGCAGTAATTCCTATGGCATGGCGATATTTACAGGTGATGAAGCCACCTGCAACGGCCTGTTGGAAAAACTGGAGGCCGGGGTGCTGCGCTATGACGATTTTTTCCCTGTGCTGAAAGCAACCGTAAGTCATTACATCTCTAAAGACGGCGCGCAGTTAGTGGCATTTACAGACGAAAATGACGCGGTGTACCTGGGCAAGCGGGAGAATTACGACCATTGGGGTCATTACCTCAATAGCGATAACTCCCTGCTCCACATTTCAGATAACTGGAAGATGTTCAATTTCATCTCCGGGGGCGGCTATTCTGTCAGTCAGTCCAGCTTGGTGGCGCAGGGTGCTTTGAGCCAGGAGGACTTTGCCGAATTTGACGCCCTGCGGGTGGGCGTACTGGCGCAGTTTGAACAGGTGGAACCGCTGCTCTTTGCCGGGGAACCGTTCCAGTTTGTCCAGACGGAACAGGAACAGCCCGCGCCGGTCGCCGCAGCCATTTCTCCGCCGGACGAATTGCCGGATACCACGCTGGACGAGTATCCTGTGCCGGACGATTCCCTGACATTGGACGGACTGACCGAGGACAGCGACCTGCTGCCCCTGTTCAGGGAACAGGCGGTGATCCTGCTGGAGCGGGACATGACGGTTTACATGGTGGAGGCCGGGAAAGACCCCGCCATGGTTTTTGAGCCGGATGACATCATGGAGCTGCCGGAGGGGATGATGCTTGCCGTCCCCCGCGAGGAATGGGAGCAAAGCCCGGAGTTTCGGCGGGAGGTGCTGGACAGGATGCAGCACCAGGAGGAACGGGAGCGGGCGTTTCTGGATCATAGCGCGGACTGTTTTGCCATCTATCAGGTCAAGGACGATGATGCCCTGCGGGATATCCGCTTTGAATCCCTGGACTGGCTGAGATCCAAGGGCCGAACGGTAGAGCGCGGCAATTATGATTTGGTTTACACGGCCCCCTTGCCCGCCGCCGACAGCGTGGAGGCTGCGCTGGATCAGCTTTGGTATCAGTTCAACAACGAACACCCGGCAGATTTTCAACACCCTTCTATGTCGGTCAGCGACATCATTGCGCTGAACCGGGGTGGTGTGGTAACGTGTCATTACTGTGACAGCTTTGGTTTTGCACAGTTGACGGATTTTCTCACCCCAAAGCCCACGGTGGCGGAGCTGGAAGCCCAGGTCAAGGCGGGACAGACCATTTCCCTGACGGATCTGGCCGGTGCCGTACATAGGGAAAAGGGGCAGAAAAAATCTGTTGTTGCCCAGCTCAAAAACCAACCCCAGCCGGGGCGGAACAAGACAGCGCCCAAAAAGAGCGCGGAAAAGGAGATTTGACATGGAAAACTTCACGTTTGAGGAAACCAACCTTCTGTGCATCTACAACGGCACCGGCACCCGCACGGGCGTGATCGCCGCGCTCACCGAAATGCGGGGCTACCTGGAGCCGGACGAGGACGAGCTGCGGGCGCTGACGGACAGCGCCCTGACCAAGCTGGGGCGCATGAGCGACGCGGAGTTCGCCGCCCTGGAGCTGTTCCCGGATTTTGAGACGGAGGCCCCTGCCTATGGCGAATAAGCTCCAAGCCTATGCACAGTTGGCCGACCATACCGCTGGGCAGATCACCGCCAGCCATCAGGCATGGACAGCGTTCCTCCGCACGGCGGGGCGGCTTTATAAGTACCCCTTCCCGGAGCAGCTCCTGATCTATGCCCAGCGGCCCGACGCCACCGCCTGCGCTGAGTACGATTTCTGGAATGAGAGGATGCGCCGGTATGTGCGCCGGGGTTCCACGGGTATTGCCATCATTGACAACAGCGGCGGCAAGCCGTTCCTGCGGTATGTTTTCGATGTGTCCGACACGGGCGGAGATGAAGAAACGCGGCCCCGGCTGTGGCAGTACCAGGAGGAACACCGGGAGGCGGTGTCTGCGGCATTGGCACAGCGTTTTGATGCGCCTGCCGGGGACGGCAGTTTGCCGGAGCAGTTGGAGAAAATCGCCGTCCAGTTTATGGCGGACTATTGGTATGAACACAAGCAGGACATTCTCGACATCGTTGACGGCAGCTTTTTAGCGGAGTATGATGCGTATAACATCGGAGTGCAGTTCAAAAGCGCCGCCGCCGTCAGCATGACCTACGTTCTCTTGTCCCGATGCGGGCTGGAAGCGGAAAGCTACTTCCACCATGAGGATTTTCTGAATGTGTTCGACTTCAACACCCCGGACACCCTCACCGAGCTGGGCACGGCGGTGAGCCAGGGCAGCGAGGCGGTTTTGCGGCAGATCGAAGTGACCATCAAAAAATATGAGCGGGAAAAATCCGCGGAAAGGAGCGCCGAGCATGGAGAACAAGCTGACGTACACGCAGATGGGGGACGTTCTGATCCCCAACCTGACCCTGGGGGAGCAGCCGGACCGGGACCTGGGCAAGTACGGGAGGATGCGCCGGACGTATCTGAAGGAACACCGTCCGGGGCTGTTCAACCGCCTGACGCTGAAGGGGACGTTGTTCCAGCACCTGCTGGAGATCGAGGACACGGCCAACAGCCGGTTGGAGCAGATGATGCCGGGGCTGGCGGAAGCGGCGGGGGCGACGGAGCAGTTGAAGGCCAGCGACCCGATGAAGTGGGTGGGGCTGATGAACAACTGCAAGGCCCAGACGGAGGAAATTATCCTGACGGAGCTGATCTACAGCTAAACGAACCGAATAGACCTGCCCAAGAGGGGCCGAGCGCGGAAGCGCCCGGTCCTTTTTCCGTTCCCCAGGCGGAAGCATTGGGACAGGAAGCTGACACCCCTGTTCATGTACCGGGCGGCGCACCTCCCATTCCGGCCACGATGCCGCCCAGGGAGATCACCCCGGCAGATATTGACGCCGCCCTCCAGAAGTGGAACGGCAATATGGACAGCAAGCGCCGGGTGCAGCAGTACATGGCCGACCATGCCCGTGACCGGGGGACGGCGGAATGGCTGAAAAACGAGTACGGCGATGATCTCCCGGCGTTCCCTGTCACCGTGGAGGGCGCGGCTGCCGACCTGCCCTGGACAAAGGTGCAGCGCCATCTTGCCCGCTTGGTGAAGGAGGACAGATTTTTCACCCAGGCCGAGCAGGACAATTTTGAGGACATTGACCCCGCCGCCATCCGGGAGCGGTTGGAGCGAGACGGGGACGCCCCCTCCCCCTTTGTAGAGCAGGTCATGGCCGACGTGGAGCGGCTGGCGGGACAGGAGGCGAAACAGGAGGCTTCCGACGCCGCGCCCACCGTCCGGGAGATTTACGAGAAATACAAGCCCATCATCAAAGATAAGGTGCTGGCAGATGAAGCCTATCAAAATGCCTGCAAAAATTCCGATAAAGAGACCGCTTTGATGGAGGGGGAGGAAGCCGTAAAACGGGCGGCGCTTTCCGTCATGTTCCCGGACGGAACAACGGCGGTAGTTGGCGCGGAGGATTTTACCCGGCTGTATTTCGACATGGCCGATTTCCGGCTGCGGCTGCACCGGGAAATCGTGGACGAAACCTATCCCATGCTGTCCCAGGCCCCCGATCTGTCCGGCCATTCCATCACCCGCGAGGGCGATACCCTCACCATCGGAAGCGGGGACGCCGCCCATGAGGTTGACATCACCGTTTCAGACGGGGAATGGCAGGAGATTCAAAACGCTGTCCCTGACAGCTTCGCCCAGCCCGCCCGCGACCCGCTGGCCCCGGCCTATCAGCCGGGAGATACCGTCTACCTGGACAAGACCGCCTATGAGATTTACGGCATCGGCCTGCTTGATGTGGATCTCCAGGACCCCGCCCAAGCCTATCCTATCCTCCGTTCTGAACCCATAGAGCGTTTTGAAACCCTGCTGTGGCAGGATTCCCGGAACAGCTATATCACGGAGTTTTTGCCCGCCAGGTTGGAGCGTCCCCATGACTACTTCCGGGAAGCCCTGACCTCCGGCCTGCTGGCAGACCGGGACAAAGAGCGGATCGCTTCCTGGCTGCGCTCCGGCCTGGGCAATACCCCAATCGGGAACCGTCTCGCGGAACAGTTCGCAGGCCGATCCGCAACGATACGGCTTGCCACCGGCGGGACGGTGGATTATTCCACCTCCACCACCGGCATGGAGATCAACGTACACAGCAGCATGGTCGCGTCAAGTCGGTATATGGGCTGGGCCTTGATTCCCTCCGTCCTCCGTGCCCTTTGGCAGCAGGAGTTGGACGGCTTTACCCACGAGCCGGTCCAGCGCCCCGCCGTCCACCTGGAGGGCAGGCCCGTCTATCAGGTGGGGGACAAGGTGACATTCCCCTATGGTGAGCGCGAAATCAGCGGCACCATCGGCTGGATCGGGGAGAACAGCGTCCGCGTTGACACCGGGTCATATTCTTCGAGCAATGAGATCATCAACCGGGATGTCTTTGAGGACGCGCTTCGCCAGGATGAACGCAATGCTGGGTTGTTTACCCCGGAAGCACCCCCTGCCCAGGAGTATACCACGGAAACGACTGCTGTCTATCCGGCGGAGCCGAACCATCTCCCCTATGAAATTGTGGTGGAGCGGCTGAAAGTTCCCGAACAAGTGCAGGATCAGCCGGATCAGGCCCCCACCGCCGGGAATTTCCGCATCACTGACGATGATTTGGGCGTTGGGACGCAGAAAGAGAAGTTCCGCCGCAACATGGAGGCCATCAACACCCTCCAAGGCATTGAGCTGGAGGGCCGCTCCGCCACCCCCGCCGAGCAGGAGATTTTGTCCCGTTATGTGGGCTGGGGCGGCCTGCCTGACGCCTTTGACCCGGATAAACCGGGCTGGACGGAGGAATTTTTGGAGCTGCAAGCGTCCCTTACCCCGGCGGAGTACGCTTCGGCGCGGGCATCCACCCTCAACGCACACTACACCCGGCCCGCCATTGTCAAGGCCATCTATGAGGCGGTGGAGAACATGGGCTTCAAGAGCGGCAATATTTTGGAGCCCTCCTGCGGCATCGGCAACTTCTTCGGCCTGCTGCCGGAGAGCATGGCCACGTCCAGCCTGTACGGCGTGGAACTGGACAGCATCACCGGGCGCATTGCCCAGCAGCTTTACCCCAACGCCAATATCTCCATCCAGGGCTTTGAGAAAAGCGAGTTCCCGGACGGTTTTTTTGATCTCGCTATCGGAAACGTCCCCTTCGGCGGCTACAAGCTGGTGGACCGGCGCTATGACAAGGAAAATCTGCTGATCCACGACTATTTCTTCGCCAAAACCATTGATAAGGTACGCTCCGGCGGCGTCATCGCCTTTGTCACCTCCAACGGTATCAGCGGCGGCACCATGGACAAGAAGGACCGCCATGCGCGGGAGTACATCGCCCGCCGCTGCCACCTGCTGGGGGCTATCCGCCTGCCCTGCAACGCCTCCCTCGCCTACGCCGGGACGGAGGCGGGCATGGACATCGTGTTCCTTCAGAAGCGGGACGTGCCCCTGACGCGGGATGAACCCCTGCCCGGATGGGTGGATGTGGACACGCTGGAAGAACACACTTATACCAGGGGCAGCGGCGAACAGGCGCACGGCTTCGTCACCATGAATCGGTATTTCCAGGCCCACCCCGAAATGGTGCTGGGCAGCCTGGAGATCACCTCCGGCCCCTTTGGGGCGCAGTTGGTGTGCCAGCCCATCCCCGGCGCGGATCTCGCCCAGCAGCTCCATGAGGCGGTGTCCCACATCCATGGGGAGTACCGGGAGGCCGAGGCCCCGGAGCTGGACGCGGACATCAGTGAGCCGGAGGTCGCTTCCATCCCCGCCGACCCCAATGTGAAAAACTACTCCTATGCCATCGTAGACGGGGACGTGTACTACCGCCAGAACTCCGTCATGGTGAAGCCCCACCTGACCACTTCTGCCAGGGAGCGTGTCAAGGGCATGGTGGAGCTGCGGGACTGTGTGCGGGAACTGATTGACCTGCAAATGGACGACTACACCCCGGACAGCGCCATCCAGGGGAAGCAGGCCGAGCTGAACCGGCTCTATGACCGTTTCGCCAAAAAATATGGCCTGATCAATGACCGGGCCAATCGTCTGGCGTTCTCCGCCGACAGCTCCTACTATCTGCTGTGCGCGTTGGAGGTGCTGGACGAGGACGGGCGGTTGGAGCGCAAGGCGGATATGTTCACCAAGCGCACCATCAAGCCCCACCGGGCCGTCACCAGCGCGGACACCGCCATGGACGCCCTGGCCGTGTCCATCGGAGAGCGGGCCTGTGTGGATCTGCCGTTCATGGCCCAGCTCACCGGCATGGATGAGGAAGCCCTGACCAAAGACCTGCGGGGGGTGATTTTCAAAGACCCAGCATCGGGCGGAAACTTCCTGCAAGGCTGGCAGACCGCCGACGAATATCTCTCCGGCAACGTGCGTCAGAAACTGCTGGAGGCAAAATCGGCGGCGGAGCGCGACCCGGCCTATCAGGTGAACGTGGACGCCCTCACCGCCGCCCAGCCCAAGGATTTGGACGCCTCCGAAATTGAGGTTCGACTGGGGGCCACCTGGATCGACAAGAAGTACATCCAGCAATTCATGTATGAAACGCTGAAAACGCCCTATTACCTCAAGGGCAAGATCAAGGTCAGCTATTCCCGCCATACCGCTGAATGGGCGGTCTCCAATAAGGGCAGCGTCGGTGAAAACGATGTCGCGGCCTACAGCACCTACGGCACCCACAGGGCCAACGCCTACCGCATCCTGGAGGATTCTTTGAACCTCCGGGATGTCCGCGTCTATGACACGGTGCTGGAGGCGGACGGCAGGGAGCGGCGGGTCCTCAACGCCAAGGAGACCACTCTGGCCGCGCAGAAGCAGCAGGCCCTCCGGGATGCGTTCCGGGAGTGGATCTTCAAGGAGCCCAGGCGGCGGCAGGCGCTGGTGCGGCAGTACAACGACGAGATGAACTGCATCCGGCCCCGCGAGTACGATGGGAGCCGGATTGTTTTTTCCGGCATCAACCCGGAGATCAAGCTGCTGCCGCATCAGGTCAACGCCATCGCCCATGTGCTGTACGGCGGCAATACCCTGCTGGCCCATGAGGTGGGCGCGGGCAAGACCTTTGAAATGATCGCCTCCGCCATGGAGAGCAAGCGGCTGGGGCTGTGCCACAAATCCATTTTCGTGGTGCCCAACCACCTGACGGAGCAGACGGCAGCGGAGTTTCTGCGCCTCTATCCCTCGGCCAATATCCTCGTCACCACCAAGCGGGATTTCGAGAAGCACCGCCGCAAAAAGTTCTGCGCCCGCATCGCCACCGGGGACTATGACGCGGTGATCATCGGCCATTCCCAATTCGAGAAGATCCCCATCAGCTACGCCCGCCAGGAGCGGCTGATCCAGGAGCAGATCTTTGAGATCACCCAGGGTATCCAGGAGCTGAAAGGGAACGGTGCGGAGAAGTTTTCCGTGAAGCAGTTGGAGCGGACCAAGCGGAACCTGGAGGCCCGCCTGGAAAAGCTGCAAGCCAACCACCGCAAGGATGACGTGGTGACGTTTGAGCAGTTGGGTGTGGACATGATGTTCGTGGACGAAAGTGACAACTATAAAAACCGTGCGAAACGTTGCGCTACAAGTCGTTGCTGACAACAACGGCGAAAAGCGCCATGTGGTTGCACTTGTAAATCAAGAAAAGACCATAGAGAACTCAAATCTCGAAATCAGGGGTGAAGTTCCCCTGCCGTACTGAATCAATGCCGAAGCGGTCCGTCATACCGCAGGCAGTACGCGGGCTGATACTCCACTGTGCGTTGTCCATCTGCAAATGGACGGGGTGCAAGAGCGTGGTGAAGTCGTAGCCTGAAAACCTAAACTTCTCGCAAGAGAGGCATGGATAATAATGGAGCGGGCCTCCGTAAGCCTATGGCTATCCGTAAGTGAAAGCTATGCAGCATCGTAAGACGTTGGCACTCGAAAGAGTGAAAATTGGAAAAGGTGTGTGCGGCTGGTTTTTCCGCATACGCCCGATGGAATGAAATATCCATCTGGAATCATGCAAAAACTGTGATTCAAAGCATGGTTGGATTTTCCCGGTGTAAGGTAGCGGCCTAAGGGCTTCAGCGGTCAGAAATGGCCACGAGGATAGAGATTTGGGAACGTTTGAGAGCCTGTAATGGGAGCATTGCAGTGTGATGAACATTACAGGAAGTCAGCCGTACCATAGTAGTCTGAGATTGGGAAAGCCAATTACACGGGGCTGAAATGCCCCACGGCGAAGGGTACGAGTCAAGTTGATTTACAAATTTCACAAAATGAGAACCAAATAACTCCCTGAAAGATGGGTGACGAACCGCGAGGTGAGAGCCTTGTGCATTTGAACGTCAGGTTTTCAACAGAAACAGGATTAAAGGAGTTTCAAGACCTGCTGTATGAAAAATCAGGCCAGGGAATTCCTTTCTCGGGACTGTTGGAGGCAATGGTCAATGAAGCGACCATTGTCACCGCTGTTCATAACATCAAGTCGAACAAAGGCAGTAAAACCGCCGGAGTAGATGGTGTGTCAATGGACAGATACCTGCAAATGCCAAGAGATGAACTGATTACGTTGATTCAATCGACCGCAGCAAATTATAAGCCAAAACCAGCGCGGAGGGTTTATGTCCCCAAAAGCAACGGCAAGCGGAGACCGCTGGGAATCCCCACAGTGTTGGACCGAATTGTCCAGGAATGCGTAAGAATCATATTAGAGCCGATATGCGAGGCTAGATTTTATTCCCATAGCTACGGGTTTCGGCCCTATCGGGCACAAAAACACGCAATCCGGGATATTGTCAATGTTATCAATGCAGGCTGCAAATCACAAGACCAAGCTGTTTGGGCGGTAGAAGGTGACATCAAGGGGTGTTTCGACAACATCAATCACCGGGTACTGCTTCAAAAGCTGTGGCGCATAGGCATCCATGACAAAAGAGTTTTGAAGCTCATCAGCCAGATGCTGAAAGCCGGATATATTGAGAGCGACCTGTTTTACACGACGAAAGCAGGAACGCCGCAGGGCGGCATTTTATCACCCCTGCTGTCCAACGTGTACTTGAACGACTTTGACTGGTATGTGGGACGTACCTATATGGAACCGCACCGCCAATGCAAGCACAAATGCAACGATACCCGGCGCTTGAAGTGGGCCGGAGTCACCCCAAAGTATAATTTCCGCTTTGCGGATGATTGGGTGATCCTGACCTCTACACAGCGCGAGGCCCTTCGCCTGAAACGTGAATTGACAAAATATTTCCGATACAAGATGAAGCTGGAACTGTCCCAAGAGAAAACCCATGTCACCGACTTGCGTCAGGAAGGGATACACTTTCTTGGATTTGTTGTCAAAGCAGAGCGCAAACGCAAAACCCCGGACCCCAAAACTTGGACGCCGTTTCTGGTAGGCAAGCCGTTCCCGGATATGGAGCGCCTTGGAGGGAAAATCCGTAAACTAGCAAAAGAAGTGCGGAAAATCGGGATGTGCGAGAAAAACAACACCCAAGCGGCGCAAATTCAATATGTGAACTCGGTTATCATGGGAATCGCGCAGTATATCCAGCCATCCATTTGTTCCAGCGCCTTTCACGCAATCGACCGCAGGGTAAATAATACGGCGTTGGCAGTCTGGAAAAAGATGTTTCCCAAGCAATACAACCAGATGCAGGTCCCGCTAAAAACACTTTGCAACCTCCCGCACCGGCATGAGGGGTATGACAGTACAACATTCGCGGTTGAAATTGAAGGGAAATGGTTTGGCATTACCTACGCTTTTATTTCCCATAGCAATTATGAAAGCCGGCCATTTGACCAGAAAATGACCCCTTACACAGCAGACGGGCGGAAACGGTATGTAAACTATCGTTCCAAGCACAAGCCTTTACCGTGTGACCGCCCATCCATCAATACCCCGGAAGATATTGCGCTGTCTGTGTATGCAAAAGGAAAGTACAATTTTGAGTATATTATGAACCGAGAGTATGCCTATAATCGGGATAAAGGCAAATGCAAGTGTTGCGGCAGAACCTTTTCGGAGGATGTTCCTAAGCGTTGTCATCACGTAAACAATAAACTTCCCATCGAACGAATCAACAAAGTTCCTAATTTGGCGTGGCTATGTGATTCATGCCACCGCATGGTACATGGCAGTCCCATTCCGTCTGGTATGGATGCCAAGACGGTACGCAAAATCGAGAATTACCGCAAGAAATTAAAAATGTGAAATTTGTAAGTGCGCTGTATTCCGCGAGGGTACGGCAGTATTGAAATCAGTAGAAAGTAAGTCAACTTGATGGTAGGCCGGGTGCGGTGAAAGCTGCACGCCCGGCGTGAGGTAGGGGAAAACGCGGAGATTACTTCAAAGTGTTACCTATTACCATTGTTCCTCTACACCAAAATGAGGAATGTGGCGGGGCTTACCACCACCGACGCCCAAAAATCCAGCGATATGTTTGCCAAATGCCGCTACCTGGATGAGATCACCCATGGGCGCGGCGTCGTGTTCGCCACCGGCACCCCCATCTCAAACTCCATGACGGAAATGTATACCATCCAGCGGTATCTTCAGTTTGACCGCCTCCAGGAGATGGGCATGGGGCACTTCGACTGCTGGGCCTCCCGGTTTGGCGAGACCGTCACCGCCCTGGAACTGGCCCCGGAGGGCACCGGCTACCGGCCACGGACCCGGTTCGCCCGGTTCTTCAACCTGCCGGAGCTGATGAACCTGTTCAAAGAGGTGGCCGACATCAAGACCGCCGACCAGCTCAACCTTCCCACCCCGGAGGTGGAGTACCACACCGTTGCCTCCAAGCCCACCGAGATCCAGCAGGAGATGGTGAAGGAGCTTTCCAAGCGGGCTACCATCGTCCATTCCGGCACCGTGGACCCCCGCGAGGACAATATGCTGAAAATTACCAGCGATGGGCGGAAGCTGGGGCTGGATCAGCGGATCATTGACCCCATGCTGCCCGACGAGGAAGGCACCAAGGTCAACCGCTGCGTGGAGAACATCCTGCAATGCTGGCGGGATGGGGACAGTCAGAAGCTGACCCAGCTTGTGTTCTGCGATATTTCCACACCCAAAGCCGCCCCTTCCAAGCGGACGGTAAAAGGGGCTGGGGATAAGCTGGACAACCCCACCCTCCACATGCTGGAGAGCGCCATCCCGCTGGAGCCGGAAAAGCCCTTCACCATCTATGAGGACATCCGGCAGAAGCTCATTGCCGGGGGGATGCGCCCCGAACAGGTGGCCTTTATCCATGAGGCCAAAACCGATGTGCAGAAAAAGGAGCTGTTCGCCAAAGTCCGCTCCGGTCAGGTGCGCGTCCTCATGGGCAGCACCTTCAAAATGGGCGCTGGCACCAACGTCCAGGACAAGCTGATCGCGCTCCATGACCTGGACTGTCCCTGGAGGCCCCGCGACCTGACCCAGCGTAAGGGCCGCATTGAGCGCCGGGGCAACGACAACAAGAATGTGCATGTGTACCGCTATGTCACGGAGGGGACCTTTGACGCTTAC
>OFGL01001478.1_pt1 | contig 13590 bp, 13 predicted proteins | sample 1521801 | NCBI WGS metagenome assembly OFGL01 (sample SAMEA3504085, study PRJEB24116) | mouse gut metagenome | biome: mouse gut; feature: mouse-associated habitat; material: faeces | place: Denmark | collected 2011 | reverse complement strand
TACTAAGGCACTAAAATACAGTGCCTAAGTGCCGGCGTTTTTCGAAGGTCCGAGTTAAAAACATGGTTCCTGACGCGGGCTGCGGCTTAAATGAATGACATGGAGCATTTTGTAGCTTTTATACATAAAAAACAGAGCAATTTTGAATTTGGCAAACATAAAACTCCAAATAATGCGTTAGTTAGTTCCTTATTTCCTGTAAAGTGGGAAAATGATAGGATATAATGCTGAAAATGATTAAAACTACTATATTTAGTGGTTTTTTTATTGACAAAATACTACAGAAAAGAGGATAATATGATTTAGACGAGAAAACTGGAGTTTTGGGTGTCCAAAATTCTCGTGTATAAAAAGAACTCCAAAAAATGCGTTCAAAAAGAAAAAAGTACAAAAAATGCGTTTAAATCAAAAAGAATGGAGAAGAGCCATGAAGGAACCGATACCTTTTGAAGAAGTGGAGTATAAGAAAAGTAATTTTTTAATTGGCGCGAAATATAAATCCTCTTTATTGGAAAACAAAGTGCTTGCCATCAGCCTTACAAAGGTAAGGAAAGACGAGAACGGACAGTTAATCAGTACTGTGACGGCATCGGAACTAAAGAAATATATGAAAAAGACAAACGGTTCTTTCTATGATCAGCTCTATTCTTGTGCGGATAATCTTGCCAATAGGCAGATTGTGATGGAGGACCGGGAAAACAATAAGTTTATGATATTGAATATCGTGCAGACTGCGTTGTATGATAATGGGAAATTTACCATTAAATATAATTCGGACTTGGAAAAATATCTTTACGGCCTGCAGCAGATTTTTACAAAATTGAGCCTGCCGGTAATGATGTCTTTTAAATCGGTATACTCATTCCGGCTGTATGAATTATTAAAATCTAAGGCATATTATCCAAGAGATAAGAAAAGACCCGAAAACCTGTTCCGGATTACATTTTCCCTATCGGAACTAAAGCTGGATCTAGGGGCTGTGAATTCTAGCTATGACCGGGTGCAGCGGGTTCTGAAAAGCAGTACCCCGGATTATGACAAGGCAGTGGAAGCGGCCAAAGAAAAGACATTTGCCCGTTGGGGAGACTTTAAGGACCGGGTAATTGACGTGGCAGTGAACGAAATCAATTCTATGGCGGAGGCTTGCATGAATGTCTCTTATGAATTGGGAAAAGCAGGGCGGGGCGGCAAAGTGTATGAGGTTTCTTTTATCGTGAAGCTGACCAGCGGACTGATGGAATTAATGGAACAGGATGTGGTACTTACGCCTGTGGTTTCGGCCGACATGAGGGTGGTGGAATTGATTGACAGCCTGTTGGAGGACGAAGATATGCGCATTAAAGATATTAAGGCAATTGCCATAGCGGCGGAAAATGATTTTGAACGGGTGAAAGAGGCGTATGATATTTACCGGCGGCAGAAGGTGAAAGCGGCTAATTTTACCGGATGGATGGTAGCGGCAATTAAAAACGGCTATAAGGCTTCAAAGAAAAGCCAAAGAAGCGGTTTTCATGATTTTCCGCAGAACGAATATGATTTTGAACAGCTGGAATTGCAGCTGCTGTCAAATTAAACGACGAAAATGGAGATGCAGTGGGAAGGAGGTCAGGAAATGGAAAGATTATTAGTGACAGGTGCATCCGGCTTTCTGGGAAGCAGGATTGTAGATTATTATAGTGAAAAGTTTGAGGTGTATGCTCCAAGGCATGAGGAAATGGATATTACCGACAGGGAGAATGTGTATGCAGTGTTTCAAAAAGTGAGGCCCTATGCGGTAATACACAGCGCTGCGGTTTCCGATGTGGGAATGTGCGAGAAAGAGCCGGAGAAATCGTGGAAAATCAATGTGGACGGAAGCAGGAACATAGCCATGGCGGCAGAAGAGTTCCGTTCAAAATATTTGTTTTGCAGTTCGGATCAAGTTTATTTCGGAAGCAATGTGATCGGTTTGCATAAGGAGAGCGAAGAACTAATGCCGCAGAATGTTTACGCGAAAGAAAAGCGGAAGGCAGAAGAAGAGTGTCTGGCGCAAAATCCGGGGTGTGTAATTCTGCGGCTGTCGTGGATGTATGACATTATGGCAAGGAATGAACTGGAACACGGCGATTTCTTCAGGACATTGACAGCCAAGCTGCAGACCGATGAAGAGATAAGCTATCCGATTTATGATGTGCGCGGGATAACGGATGTCAATGAGGTAATCCGTAATCTGGAGAAGGCAATGGAACTGCCGGGAGGGATTTATAATTTTGGCTCACCCAATGACAGGAATACTTATGAAACGGTGGAAGCTATGTTCCGTATATTGCAGTGGGATGCGGGGCGGCTGAAGAAGAATGAGACGGCTTTTGCTCCGAATCCCCGCAATATCAGTATGAGTCAGGAAAAGCTGAAAGAGTACGGAATAGTGTTTCCTTCCACTTTGGAGAGCCTTGTGGGAAACGGAAAAAAATATGAAAATATGGTTAATTATCCAAAAGCTTGATTTCAGGATAATATTCAAATATCGCTTTCCCGACAATGTCCTCTTTTTCCACAAATTTGCTGTTCCAGTAGCGTGAGTCCCACGAATTGTTCCGGTTGTCGCCCATCATAAAGTAGCAATTGCCCGGTACGGTATACGGTCCGAAATCGGGCTGAAAGGTATCCTTAACATAAGGCTCTTCCAACGGGATGCCGTCGATGTAGATCATCCCGTTTTTACCTTCTATAGTTTCGTTGGGAAGGGCGATGATTCTTTTTAAATAGGGGTCGGAGGAGGCAGGCTCGTCAGGACAATGAAAAGCGACAATATCTCCTCTCTCCGGTTCTTCATAAAGATATGACAGGCGGTAAATGAAAATCCGGCTGTTTGTCATAATAGTATTTTCCATAGAACCGGTAGGAACCTGTGCATTGGCTATTAGCTTACTATTAATAAGAGAGGTCATTGCCAGTGCAATAAGTATTACCTTTACATATTCCCATATTTCTTTTATGATTTTTTTCGCAGTCATGGCGGTCTCCTGTTCTTAGGCTGAATTTCAGAACATTTATCTCGGATGTATCCGGTTTATAAATCATAATCATCATATCTCGGCAGCTGTATATTCCGTCCCCGCTTATAGCGGTATCGCGTTCTTTTATTGTACCGTGCCTTATACCGTCTCCGGCCTGCAAAGCTGTAGTTCTGTATCAGTGACCTGATGACAAAAATCATAATTAGAATACCCGCGGCTGCGAGAACGCCCAGCAGTACTTTTTTTACATTTACAAATATAATATTCTCCTTCGGTTCCGGTTCTTCTTCTTCGGCAATGGATTCCGCGGGGCTGTCAAAATCATAGGAAGAGACGGAGGCAGCTACATCAATGGATGCGCTCCCCACATATATTCCATTGTAGGTATAGTCAATAACGGCAAGATGATTTTCGTTTTGCGCTTCATAGGAAATGGAAGACTGTAAATCCTCAAAGGAAGCTGTTTTAGGCAGGATAAGATAGCTTCCTTTATTTAAAGAAAGAATCGGTTTGGAATTGCCGAAAATATCGTTTTCCGTTTGGAAAAAATCCGCATTGTCTATATTGTATTTTGTCTCGTTTTCCGATACATTTACGACTTCAAAATTGCTGAAGCCGTAATTCAGCAAGTCTATAGTATCCGTAAACTGATTAGGGGACTCCTCTTTCATAACAACACAGATGAGTTTCATGCCGTTCTGCTCCGCACAGGTCACAAGCGTCTGGCGTGCATTATCCGTATATCCTGTTTTCCCGCCCAGTACGCCGTCATAGGAAAATTCGCCGGTTACCATTCTGTGATGGGTGCGCAGGATGAAATCATCGGGCTGTGTATCCGTAGGCTCAAAATGCCGGGTGGGGGTGTTGGACATTTTTGCCAACAGTTCATTTTGATAAAAGGCTTGGGCTATAAGTTAAAGAAAAGGACTGATTAAATGAAGCAATCCGGCTATCGTACCACCTTTCACATATATTCCATATTCTTCTTGTCGCTGTTAGGGACGCTCCTTGTGGTGTGCTGCCTTTTTGCCATGCTCATTACCGTGGCAAACCCGAACGGCAAAAATGTTCGATTGGGCTAAAAATTTTACTTTAGATTTTTCGGACTACATTATCTTTGTAGACGGAAGCCCCACGGTAAAACAGACAGGCATAGAACGATTGCAGGATAACCATATCGGACTGCAAATTTTGGACACCGCCGGAAATGAAGTATATGCGTGCCAAACGCCTGGCAATACACAGGACGCTTACTCTAACGCTGACCTTTTACAGCTTAATCAGACCGGACACCTTGATACAGAGGACATGACTTCCTTTGTAGGTATTGTAACAGAGTGCGGGAAAGAATATGCCTATATTCTCCATTTCCCTATGAACATTCAAAAAGTAACCATGTACTTAAACGGGGAACGGTTTACAGGCGGGAAAAAGATTGTTTTCTCAGCGATTGGCATTTTATTAGCAGTAATTATTTCTTTAGGGCTGGTATATGGTTTTCTTATGACAAAAACCATACGCAAATTGGTAACGTCTATACAGGATATTTCTGGACGCTGTTATCTTCCTGTTAAGGCAAAAGGCGCATTTAGGGATCTATACAATAGTCTGAATGAATTGGACGCGGGTGTAAAGACAAGCGATAAGCTGCGGGAGCAAACGGAAAATATGCGCCGGGAATGGATTGCTAATATTACCCATGACTTAAAGACCCCACTATCCCCGATTAAAGGCTATGCGGAAGTTTTACATGATGACACAGAAAAAACAGCGGTTGAGTACAGACGGTATGCGGGCATTATGCTAAAAAACGCGGCATATATGGAAAATCTGATTGACGATTTAAAATTAACATGGCAATTAGAAAGCGGCACACTTCCGGTAAATAGGCAGGAACAGAATATTGTCCGCTTCTTGCGGGAACTGTCCATTGATATATTGAACCGCCCCGAATACGAAAACCGCATGATTTTGTTCGAGTGCAGCGATAATATTACAGACAAAACAGCACGCTTATCCTTTGACACAAAGCTTTTTACAAGGGCGTTTCAAAATCTGATGATCAATGCGTTTGTGCATGGAACGAAAGATACGGAAGTAACCGTAAAAATCGGGGTTTCTGAAAGGGAGTTGACTATAAACGTATCAGACAATGGCGGCGGCATGAGTAATGTGGTGGCAGAACGATTATTTGAGCGATATTACAGAGGGATAAATACGGAGAGCAAAACCGAGGGGACAGGCTTAGGGCTTGCAATCGCAAAGAACATTGTAGAGCTTCATGGCGGTACAATTTCAGTGAATAGTACCCCCGGTGTCGGGACTTCTTTTCTTATCCGTTTTCCCGGCAATTAAGGCAGGACAAAAAATTAATTAAGGTTGACCGTTTACTATGTTAAGTGTAGTGGCGGTCAACCTTTTTTCTGTTTATAGACGAGGAGGTGGACTTAAATACAGTTACAGACGGCGAATATATCGGTGTTTGTCAAAACAAGATTTTAATAGCCGTTGTCAAGGTTTGCGTAAAAAACCATGAAATAGCGGATATTGAGATATTGGGACATAAGGCTTCTTACATGGAGCAGGCTGAAACAATCGCCGGGAAAGTAGGTGTGAACTTGAAAATCATTCTAAAGTATATCTTAACAAACGTAAAAGAGCGTAAAGCAAGAACTTTCGTTATGCTTCTTTCAATCCTGCTGTCTGCTATGCTGCTGTTCGTTTCCTTTTCTATTGGCGTTTCTTATGAAAGCGCACAACGGAAAATGGCGCGCGGCATGGCGGGGAGTGCGACAGTTTCTGTTCAGAGTGTGGAGGGCGGTATTCATGCAGACGATATTCCCGCCTTGCCGGACATACAGACAAAAGCAGGAATTGTAGAGGGCACTTCCCTTTACCATGAAAACGGGTACTATGAAACGGTTGACCTCTTGGCGGCTGATATGGAAGCATTAAATCAAATCAATAAACCACGACTGATTGGTGACGGTGAAGTTACCGCATTTTCCGGCAATCAGATTATCTTGCCGGACAGGTTTACATCAAAATATGGCATAGAAAAGGGCGATACTGTTACCTTGCAGATAAATGGTTCGCCAGTGGATTTTGAAGTAGCGGAAATTGCCGCTTATGACACAGTTTTCCTGCGTCACACAAGGGGTGCAACAGCACTTCTGCCTTTGGAAACCATAAAAGAAGTTTTGGGGCGGGAGGACGGTTATAGCGAAATTCTGATTGAACCCGCCCCAAATAGTACAACAGACAATCTTATTTCTGAACTGAAAAATGCTCTTGATAACGGAAAGTACCGGGTATCGGAGGTTGTCAATGAAGCGCAGATAGCCGCCGTCGCAAGGCAGAAATCCATGCCTTTCTTTCTAATCAGTTTCTTTTCATTAACTATGAGTATTTTTATCATTTACAGCAGCTATAAAGTCATTTGCCATATTCATTTACCATCTTACATTTTACTGTTCACCTTTCTATTTGGATATGTCTATACAATACCTACTAATAGCTTAAATAATTCTTCTTTTTACTTAGAAACTTTACATCAATTTTACAATGCCGCGATATTGGATTTGATTTTTGTCCTGTATGATATAGCTGTAAACTTCAAGAAAAACAAAAAGCAAAGGAGATTCAAAAAATGAAAACATCAAAAAAATACTTGGCATTTGCCCTTGTGAGTGTTCTAATGCTGTCTGCATTAACGGGGTGCAGTAATAAGAACGAGGGCGATTCAGCCAAATTTGACACAGCAAGAGAGATCAATGTACTTACCCGCGAAGATGGTTCGGGGACACGCGGCGCGTTCATAGAGCTGTTTGGAATCGAGCAGAAAAATGAAGCGGGAGAAAAAATTGACTATACAACAGACACCGCCGCCGTTACAAATTCTACGTCTGTTATGATGACAACGGTTGCCGGGGATTTATACTCTATCGGATATATTTCTCTTGGCTCCATGAATGATACTGTAAAGGCGATTCAGATCGACGGCTGCGAAGCAACGATTGAAAATATCAAAAATGGTACATATAAGATTGCGCGTCCCTTTAACATTGCGACAAAGGACGGTTTAAGTGACACAGCGCAGGATTTTATCGACTTCATTATGAGTGCGGACGGTCAAGCAGTGATTGAAGAAAATGGATATATTTCTGTATCTGACGCGGGAAGTTACAGCGGGGAAATGGATTCGGGCAAAATTATTGTAGCGGGTTCCAGCTCTGTCACCCCGGTTATGGAAAAACTCAAAGAAGCCTATCTTGAGAGAAATCCGGGCGTTACGATTGAGATACAGCAAAGTGATTCTTCTACTGGTATGTCTGACACAATAGACGGAACCTGCGATATAGGCATGGCTTCCCGTGAGCTGAAAGATTCCGAAATGGAAAAAGGACTGACCGCTACCGTAATTGCAATGGACGGTATTACAGTGATTGTTAATAATGACTGTCCCATAAATAACCTTACAAGTGAACAGGTAAAAGATATTTTTATGGGTAATGCGGTTCGTTGGAGTGAAATATCACAGTAGGATTTTAAGGGGCTGCGGTAAGAAAGCCGCCGCCCCTTTTCAATAAGGAGCATGATTATGAAGAATATAAAAGAAAAAGTGATGAAACTGCTTTTTTTCTTGACAGCCCTTGTTTCCATAGCAGCGGTAATTCTAATCTGCATATTCCTGTTTGCAAGCGGTATCCCTGCAATAAAAGAAATAGGCGTTTTCAAATTTTTGCTGGGTACAAGCTGGAAACCTGCAAATAATCTCTATGGGATTCTCCCTATGATCGTCGGCTCTTTCTATGTAACTGCCGGAGCATTGATTATTGGCGTACCGATTGGAATATTGACAGCGGTATTCATGGCAAGATTTGCTCCGAGAAGTATCTATGCGCCTTTGAAAGCTGCTGTTAATCTAATGGCGGGGATTCCGTCGGTTGTGTACGGTTTTTTTGGATTGGTAGTCTTAGTGCCTTTTATCCGGGAAGCCTTTGGCGGGCGCGGTATGAGTGTTCTTACTGCTTCTGTCCTGCTGGGGCTGATGATTTTACCTACCATTATCAGCGTTTCGGAAACTTCAATCCGGGCTGTCCCGGAAAGTTACTATGAGGGAGGGCTTGCTCTTGGAGCTTCCCATGAAAGAAGTGTATTTTTTACGGTTCTTCCCGCAGCAAAGAGCGGTATTTTTGCAGGGGTTGTATTAGGGATTGGGCGGGCAGTCGGTGAAACAATGGCGGTTATGATGGTTGCCGGAAATCAAGCGGTTATCCCGGACAGTATGCTTTCCGGCGTTCGGACACTGACCACAAACATTGTATTGGAAATGGGATATTCTACGGATTTACACCGTGAAGCGTTAATTGGTACGGCTGTTGTCCTGTTTGTTTTCATTCTCATTATCAATCTGTCCCTCTCCCTGTTCAAAAGGAGGGTGAAATAAATGGTTGGAAAATTGAAACGGAAATGGTGCGCATACAGACGCGACCCTAAATCTTTTGTTCTCTTTCTTTCTGTATGCCTTGCAGCATTGATTACAATGCTTGCGCTTATTTTTATTATTGCATACATATTGATAAAAGGGATTCCAAATTTAACGCCGGATTTATTTGACAGCAAATATACAACAGAAAATGTGTCCCTGCTTCCGGCACTTATCAATACACTGTTCATTATGCTGCTTTCTCTGCTGTTTGCGGTTCCCGTAGGAATTGGTGCTGCAATTTATCTGACAGAATACGCAAGACGGGGAAATAAGCTGGTTCATATCGTAGGTATTACCGCTGAAACATTGTCCGGGATTCCGTCAATCGTTTATGGGCTGTTCGGTTCCCTTTTCTTCGTGAAATATCTTGGGCTGGGGTTGTCTTTGCTGTCCGGGGCTTTGACATTAAGCATTATGATTTTGCCGCTTATTATGCGGACAACAGAAGAAGCCTTGCGAAGCGTTCCCGACAGCTACCGGGAGGGCAGCTTCGGGCTTGGAGCCGGAAAGTTACGAACCGTATTCTCTATTGTCCTGCCCTGCGCCGTTCCGGGTATTTTGTCCGGCGTTATTCTTGGAATCGGGCGTATCGTCGGGGAATCGGCGGCACTGATCTTTACTTCCGGAACCGTTGCAGAAATAGCAACAAGTATTTTTTCGTCGGCAAGAACTTTATCCGTCCATATGTATTCTATTTCGGGTGAGGGACTGTATATCAAGCAGACTTACGCAACTGCGGTTGTATTATTGGTTGTTGTCATTCTGATAAATGCACTTTCCGGATTTGTAGCAAAAAAGATAGGAGGTAAAAATACAGATGGATAAGATCATGGTTGAGGATTTGGATTTATTCTACGGAAACTTTCAAGCCTTGAAAAAAATAAATGTGGCGTTTAAGGAACACGAAATTACCGCGCTGATCGGACCGTCGGGCTGCGGTAAATCGACATTATTAAAAACATTGAACCGAATGAATGACTTGGTGGAGGGCTGCCACATCAAAGGGACTATCCGTTTAGACGGTGAAGATATTTATGGAAATATGGATATTAACCTACTGCGTAAACGTGTGGGAATGGTATTTCAAAAACCGAATCCGTTCCCTATGAGCATTTATGACAATGTTGCCTTTGGAGCAAGGACGCATGGTATCCGTTCTAAAGCTGCGCTGGACGAAATTGTAGAGCGTTCCTTAAAAGGGGCGGCAATTTGGGACGAGGTAAAAGACAGGCTGAAAAAATCTGCGCTTGGTATGTCGGGCGGTCAACAGCAGCGTCTTTGCATTGCCCGCGCTTTGGCAGTGGAGCCGGAAGTTTTGCTGATGGACGAACCGACCAGCGCACTTGACCCTATTTCTACGGCAAAGGTAGAGGAACTTGCCGCAGAATTAAAAAAGGACTATACCATTGTCATTGTGACACATAATATGCAGCAAGCACTCCGAATTTCCGACAGGACAGCGTTTTTCCTGCTTGGGGAAATGGTGGAGTTTGGAGAAACAGAAAAATTATTCTCCATGCCGCAGGACAAGCGGACAGAGGATTATATTACGGGGAGGTTTGGATAATGCGCCTAAAATTTGATGAACAGTTAGATTTATTAAATAAAGAGTTGATTACAATGGGGGCTTTTTGTGAAAATGCGATTGCTATGTCCGCAAAAGCTCTGACAGAGGGGAATCCCGCGCTTGCAAAGGCTGTTCCCGATCTCTCTGTTCAGATAGACCACAAGGAGCGCGAAATTGAAACTATGTGTCTAAAGCTGCTCTTACAGCAGCAGCCCGTGGCAAAAGATTTGAGGGTTGTATCGTCCGCGCTGAAAATGGTGACAGATATGGCAAGAATCGGAGATCAATCCGCAGACATAGCGGAAATTATCACATTAGCCAATATCCACGCCACCGACGACACACAAGTTATCCATGATATGTCGGTTGCTGTCATTAAAATGGTAACGGACAGTATTGACGCTTTTGTGAAAAAGGATATGCAGATGGCGAAAGCCGTGATAGATTATGATGATGTGGTGGATTCCTTTTTCGATAAGGTGAAGAAAATGCTGATTGAACTTTTCAGCAAGCCCGAAACAGACGGTGAGTATGCCATAGACCTGTTAATGATTGCAAAATATTTTGAACGTATCGGAGATCATGCGGTCAATATTGCAAAATGGGTTCTGTTCTCAATCACAGGGAACAAAGAGGGGTGAACATACCGCCATTGATGAAATATAGGTAATATGGTATGATTGAGTTCGGAATATTGCCACAGGAAAGAAAGGAGCGGATTTATATGATTTATTGTGTTGAGGACGACAGCTCTATCCGTGATCTGATGATATACACATTAAATTCTGCCGGATTTGAAGCAAAAGGTTTTGACTGCGCGGACAGCCTTTTTGACGCTTTGCAGACAGAAAAACCCCAGCTTATTATGCTTGATATAATGCTTCCCGGCGAAGATGGCATTTCCATATTGAAAAAGCTGCGTATGCAGGGGACGACAGAGGATATTCCTGTTATTATGGCGACAGCCAAAGGAACCGAATACGACAAAGTAACCGGGCTTGACTTGGGAGCTGATGATTACCTTGCAAAGCCGTTTGGCATGATGGAAATGATTTCCCGTGTGAAAGCGGTATTGCGCCGTACAAGTCCGAAAGAAGAAACTAAAAAGCTAAAAATTGGTAATTTAGAATTGAATTTGGAAACATATATTGTACTTGTAAACAACGAACGGGTTCAGTTGACACTGAAAGAACATAAGCTGCTCCATACTTTTATGGAAAACCCCGGACGGGTGTTTACACGCGATCAGCTTCTTGAAATGATATGGGGCATTGACTACATAGGAGAAACCCGAACCGTAGATGTTCACATTGGAACACTCCGAACAAAATTAGGCGAATGTGGGAGCTATATTGAAACGGTACGGGGAGTTGGGTATCGAATGGAGGGGGAAGTATGACGAAACGAATTTTTCGTTCAATCTGCCTTGTCGCATTGACTGTTTTTCTTGCGTCTGTTGTCCTGTTCATGGGTGTTCTGTATGAATACTTTTCAAATGTTGAACAGGCACAGCTAAAAATGCAGACAACCCTTGCCGCACAGGGCGTTACAAATGAGGGCATTGATTATTTCCATGATTTGAAAGTGAAAAATTATCGTATATCATGGATTGATACAGAGGGAAATGTTATTTTTGATAGTGCGTCTGATACTGCGGAAATGGAAAATCATTTAGAGCGGGAAGAAGTGCGGGAAGCCCTTTCTTCGGGCTATGGTGAAAGTAAACGGTATTCTGCTACTTTGATGGAGCGTTCGTTTTATTCCGCGCAGAAACTTGATGATGGCACTGTATTACGGCTTTCCATATCTCAAAATTCTATTTTGACGCTCCTTTTAGGTATGACACAGCCGATTTGCATTATATTTGTGATTGCATTGATTCTTTCCATTGTTTTGGCTATTCAAGTTTCAAAAAAAATAGTAAAGCCATTAAATGAAATTGATCTTGATAATCCGTTGTCAAATGAGGGCTATGATGAGCTTTCCCCTTTTTTACGGCGTATTGACAGCCAGCAAAAACAGCTACGGGGGCAGAAAGCCGAACTTCTCCAAAAAGAGAATGAATTAAATACGATTATCGGCAGCATGAATGAGGGCATGATTCTCCTAAATCAAAAAGGGAAAATTATCAGTATAAACCCTGCGGCAAGAAAACTGTTGGACGCTGGCACAGACTGTATCGGTTCTGATATGCTGTCCTTATGCCGTAATCTTGAATTGCAGGAAATCCTTACGAAAGCCTTGCACGGAGAACGGGGCGAAAACATTATCCGGCTACATGGAGAAAGCTATCAAATTGACGCTGATCCGATCACTTCTGAAAACATTGTGAAAGGAGCCGCACTTTTCTTTTTCAATGTGACGGAAAAAGAAAAAGCGGAACAGATACGGCGCGAATTTACCGCTAATGTGTCCCATGAATTAAAAACCCCGCTTCACTCCATTTCCGGGTATGCGGAGCTTTTGAAAAACGATATGGTAAAGGAGAATGATAAAATACCCTTTGCCGGAAAGATTTATGATGAAGCCGGGCGAATGATACGGCTTGTAGAGGACATTATCAGTCTTTCGCACCTTGACGAAGGTGCGGACGATATGCAGAGGGAAAATATCGACTTATACACATTGGCAGAAAAGGCGGTACAGAGCTTAGAGCCACAGGCAGATACCGTATGTGTTGCATTGGAGCTTTCCGGCGTTCCGGCTCCCCTTAACGGCATACCACAGCTTTTATACAGTGTGATTTATAATCTTTGTGACAATGCGATTAAGTATAACCATGAAAACGGAAAAGTAATGGTGAACATACAGAATGAAAACGGCATGGTAGTTTTATCAGTGGAGGACACGGGGATAGGAATTGCACCCGAACATCAAGAGCGGATTTTTGAGCGTTTCTATCGTGTTGATAAGAGCCATTCTAAGGCAGTAGGGGGAACCGGGCTTGGGCTTTCTATTGTGAAACACGCCGCTAAAATCCATAATGCTAAAGTTGATGTAAAAAGTCATGTCGGAAAAGGCACGACGGTTATTGTAACCTTTCCCAAGTAGAAAATTTGAACTGTTTTATTACCTCTTGTCATAAGAGTTTATTTTAGAAAAACTGAACCGATAACATGTATAATCAGCAGTTATCGGTTCAGTTAATTTGTTTCAATTTGTTCATTAAAAAGCTACACTATGCAAATATTGATATAGTAATTATAAAAATTACCACAATTCCAATGAATCTTCCGCATCCACCCACATCTGCATATTTCCATCAAGATAGAGCCTTGCGTATTCAAGCGGTTCGTCTATTGCCAGAGCATTTAAGGCACATTCAGAGCAAGGGGTAGTTTTTAATCCTTCTTCCGCTTTATTGCAGTCTATCCGTAAAAAGTAGCCTGCATAAGTGTATACGTCAATGCTGTTATGGTGGATATTGTATGTTGCGTAAATCATATTCATTTTTTATCTGTCCTCTTTTCATTGATTTTTTGAAAGCATTTCAATCAGTTCACAATTCCCGTATGTTTTGTGTTATAATGTTT
>OFGL01001471.1_pt1 | contig 13647 bp, 13 predicted proteins | sample 1521801 | NCBI WGS metagenome assembly OFGL01 (sample SAMEA3504085, study PRJEB24116) | mouse gut metagenome | biome: mouse gut; feature: mouse-associated habitat; material: faeces | place: Denmark | collected 2011 | reverse complement strand
GGGCGGCAGCCGCAGGGACGCCCTCACCAAAGTGATACTGCCAAGCTCCGTGCCTCTCATTTTAAGCAGTATGAAAGTCAACATCGGCCTTTCTCTTGTGGGCGTTATCATAGGGGAATTTCTGGCCGCGAGACGCGGTCTCGGCTATCTGATTATCTACGGGTCGCAGGTGTTTAGCTGATGAGCGTCAGTGATAGAAATGAATATCCGAACATATACGACGCTATTCCTTCACCCACTCCTCAATCAGGCAGGAATATCTCTTATCCTTATCGTAACTGATTCCGACTAGCAGAATCTTTCCCCGGAAATCCTTTAATGCCTCCGGATACTGCCGTTCCTTTATCTGCGCTATAGCACTCCTGGCAGGCTTTCCATATTTCAATTCCACAACCATCGCAGGCTTCGCAGAATATTTTCTTGGAAGAAATACCATATCCGCATACCCTTTCCCGGAAGGCATCTCACGGATCAGCATATATTCGTTGACCGCATTGTAATACGCCAGCGTGACCACGCAGCTAAGCGCATTCTCATTATTGTATTGAAGAATGGAAGTATTCTCCCTGTGCACTTTATCGATGTATTCCGCAACCAGCTCTTCATCCTTATCCCATGTCGCCTTTAGCAGCCTGTCCGAATCCCTGATCGCCTGGATCACCGGTTCCCAGTCCGTATCCCTCACCGCCCTGGCAAAAGCAATGCGCACTTCTTCGTTTGGCACATACGCCTCCCTTGTATCCACATCATAGGCAAGATACCCCAAATGGATCAGCGCTGTCAGCACATCATCCCGGCTCTTAAAACTGGTCATATCATTCTGGAAGCCTCCAATATCCACACTACATCTGGCTCCAGAAAACATCTGCACCACCAGATCCCGCAGCCCCTCGAAATTCATGCTGATATATTCCCGCAGCGATTCATAAGAAACCGTATTGCTCCAATAACTGTCGTATTCCCCGTCCAATATGGCATTCACCACGGAATTGGGGTTATAAACATGCTGTTCCTGCCGGAAAGAATAGCCGTCATACCATCTGGCCATCTCCTCAAAATCCATATGGTATGTTTCACATAACCCCCTTACTTCCTGCTGTGTAAAACCAATATACTTTGAAAGACGTTTGGGGCTGATCATAGTAAATTCTCTAAAATTGTTTAACGCCGATTCACTATTGTATCTCTTGATCGGCAGGATGCCCGTCATATAGGCAAGCATGGTAAAGTCCTTTGACTGTTCCCCCTTAAAAAGCCCCCGGAGCAGGCGGATATATGCCTGTTGTCCGTCCTTGTCCCCGGCGGTCTCGCGGAAAATGGCATCCCACTCGTCAATGATGATCACAAACCTAGCTGCAGCGGCGTGATTTACCTTGGAAAGAGCAAATGGCAGTTCCGAATCCCCATCCGTAAGGATCCCCGGATAGATATCCTTCAACTCGTCAATCACGCATTTCTGCATAAAAGCCACCGTGTCTGCCGCACTCTTATTCTGTACCAACAGATAAGCCATATCCAGATGGATCACGTCATATTTGTTCAAATGCTCCTCAAAAGACGGTCTGCCGGCAATTTCCAACCCTTCAAACAATTCCCGGGAATCGCACCCCCTCCCATAATATGCCGCCAACATGCCTGCCGCCATAGACTTGCCAAACCGCCTCGGTCTGCTGTTGCATATATAACACTGTTCCGTACCCACTACTTCATTCGTATATTCCAGCAATCCGGTTTTATCCACATAAATTCGGGATCTCCTCGCCCTGTCAAAGCTCTCATTTCCCCTGTTCACATACATTCCCATTCCTATTCCTCCCCATGGCTTCTAAAATATATTTCAAGTAGCTTTTCCACCCCGTTCTTTACCGACGTCTCATGCAGCGGGTCATACATGCCGTACAATTTTTCAGGCGGAATCCGCTCCACGATCTGCGCCGAGGCAAGCGCATATTTCCACTGCATACAAGTATAAATATCCGCCATCCACTCCAAGACAAATTCATCATATCCATCCGCAATTTCTTTTGACGGATCGATCCTGACTGAAAGGCTCCCTAAAATCTGTTTCGGGGATTTATTCAGGTAAAGGGGATTTCCCATATCCATATAACCGCGGTATTCACATTCCATATACTGTCTGATCACGCCGAATACATCTGGACAGTTGCGGGCGATGAGTCGGAAAAGGTACTTTGTCTTTATCCGCATACTTTCCAGATAGTCTTCAGGATACGCCGGTCTGCTCATAACAATCCCCCTCTTTATGATAGGCCAGCTTATTTTGAACTGCATATCTGGCCGTAATACCCGGAACCACATATCCCTCAAGCAGTATCTCCTTCATTCTCGCCGAAAGGAACTGGTTCACCGCTTTCCTCGCTTCATAATCTGTCTGCCTGTCAGTCTCCTGCGCCACAACCATATAAGCATCTATCCATTTTATATGATGAAAAGCCTCCTGTGAACGGAGAAATATCTGATTACCCAGAGAGCCTTTATAAAACAGGCGCTTTACTTCATAAATATTAATCTGGTTAAGCAGAAACGCTTCCAAAACCTGCGTATAGCTGTCATCTGCCCGATACCCTTTGATAATATCATACCCTTCCGTATCCACCTTGTATGCTTCAATCAGCCTGTCGGCAACCATAGCTGCCGCCGCCTGTTCCGTGCCTCGGTTAGCCGCAACCTCTGCAATCCAGACCAAAACTCCATGTTCATTTAAGTCTAATATATTCAGGTCATGGTTATCCAGCTCGTATACATTCACGACCGACTTATCCGGATTCCCGTTCAAGACAGCCCAGCTTCTCGCCCGGTCTTCATATTCTGTTGTATAAAATCCATTTCCGTAATCATTATCCGCTTTTCCACCAAGATAAACCGGCTGCCTGACTACATGATCCGATCCATGAAATAATGTTATGGTGCGCTCTGCCATCTCTCCCATACCGTTTCCTTTTCCCCAATTTCCACTTTTTCATCTCTATTATAGCAAAATCCCAAAGGAATTACACTATTGTTTTCTGTAAGGCATCTGTACACTGCACGGACGTTCGCACAAAAGATTCGGCATACCTTAAAGTCGATATGCCGCGCCTCTTGCATCATTTCCTAATCTGAACAGGGAATAAAATTTCTGCCATTTTCTGCGGGGTTCATTGTCAAGTGCCTAATCCACAATCACCCATTCCCCCCTGCCATTTAATACGCTGTAATAGATTCTACCCTCCTCCTTTAACGCCCGTATACGCCGAAGCACCAAAGAAAGATTAACTCCCATTTCCCCGGCAATTTTCTTGGCCGTGATCCGGGGATTCTCCCGCATCATGCCAAGGATCCGTTCTTTCTCGGTCTCCATCATTGGATAATGGGAAGTGCTGCAATTTTGCGGGACCGTGATCACAGCCAGCTTATCCGCCTCTTCCCTGATCTTAAAATCCTTCGGCAGCTCTTCTATTCCCAATAGCGCCCATGAATTAAAGCATATTTCCAGACATCCCGGATATACTACTATTTTTTCAATGCCTGAAAGCATCTCTGCCAGCTGTGCCTGCTGTATCACCCCCTGTTCCAGACGTTCCCTGATCGTCTCCAAGCGCTCCTCCAGTTTCCTGTTCTGCAGGGTATCATCCTCCAGCTTTTTAATCTGCACCTGACACTGCTCCACCTTTTCCTGTAGTTCATTACTTTTTCTCCGATAAGTCTGATCATCAATCACCCCTTCCAACAGCTTTTCCAAAAGGATATTTTTCTGGTTTTCCGCCTTTTGCAGTTCGGCCGCAAAATTTTCCCGCCTATTCCCTGCACCACTATCCTCCAGGGCTTTACGCAACAGCAACAGCATCTCTTCCAATATCTCTTTCTGGTCTAACTGATCCGTTTTCTGGCTGCATACCTGTTCAAGACATGACAACAATTTGTTTTCGTCTATATGTACATTGTCACATCCGGCATCCTTCCTCCTGCCCGTTTTTCTAATCTGATCCCTGCGCATCGCCTCCGTCTTTCTCCCGTAATGCAGATAATTGCTGCATTTCCACTCTGTCACCTTACCGGACTTGTTCCGCCGTACCGTCCGATAATAAGGCTCCCCGCAAAGCCCGCATATGATCTTTCCTGACAGGTCATGACTTCCCACACTGCTGTACCTGACATACTTCCCGTCACGATGTCCTTCCCTTTTCCTGTAATCGAGCGCCCTGTTTGCCTCCTCAAACAACTGCTCATCTACAATAGCGGGCACCACATCCTCATGGACGATCCATTCCGACTCAGGATTACTGATTGTCTGCTTACTCTCAAACTCATAATGCCGCTTATTCTGCACAACCGTCCCTTTATAAATCGGGTTGCGGATGATATTCCGAATCAGAGACGGCGTCAGCTTTTTCCCGTTTCTGTTTTTATATCCGTTCTGATAAAGGATCTCCGAACTGCTATGCGTACCATATCCGTTAGCCGACAGCCTGAAAATCATCCGTATCATCTCCGCCTCCTGCTCATCGATCACAATCGACCTATCCGGAAGTTTTTTCAGCCCGTACATCTGGTTGGTAAAGACAAAACTCTTACCTTCCTTCTGCCTGTTCCTGTGGGCATTATTGATCTTTTTGCTCAGTTCCCGGCTGTATTCCTCCGCCAGAATCGCCTTGATCCCGGTGATCAGCGCATCGTCCGGCGTATAAAACTTTCCCTCCAGATACATATAGAGCTTTTTCCTGTTTTTCTGCATCCGATCCAGAAACAGATACCAGTCCTTGGTGTTGCGCATCAACCGATCCTGGCTTTTGATGACGATGATATCAAATTTATCCTGTTCTAAATCCCGATACAGCCTGTTGTATTCGCTCCTGCCTTTTACGGTCGTACCGCTTTTTGCTTCCACATAAGTATCTACAAGCTGCCAGCCCTGCTCTCTGATACAGTTCTTCGACTCCTGCACCTGTTTGACCAGCGCATCCTTCTGGCTTTCTTCTTCCGTGCTGCAGCGGTTGTAGGTAACTGCTCGTGGTTTCATCTAATGCTCCCCCTCCTTTACGTAAAATTTTGCGGGCAGGCTAAATGACCTGCCCGCAGTAATTTAATCTTATGATTTCTTCAGGATCTCCATGATCTTAATCAGTTCCTCACTCGATATCTGCTCCTCCTGCGCTAAAATACGTGATATCCTTACTATAATTTCCGCTTTTTCTTTTGCCATAAGCTACCTCCCTTCGGCATTTGTTAAACTTTATGCCTGCCACTCGTCCTTTATCTCCACGAAACGATACGCCTCTGTTACCATGTCCTTATTTCCGACACGATGTCTCCCGATCATCAAACAGTGTCCTTGCGGAATCTGCACCAGTTTTTGATATAGAACGCTGCGCTCCTGGCTGTTTCCGACAAGTTCTCTGCTTACTATTGCCGCCTCCTCTTCGGTAAGCCGAAAGTAGAAGCGAAATCCTCCCTGCTCAAACTGGCTGATGACAGCATCAGAAAAGTTACCGTGAAGAAACTGCGTGAGCAAGATCAAGGCAAGACCGTACTTCCGCCCTTCTGTCAGGCATGTCCCGATGACAGATTTTCGGTCGCAATCGAGAGTCTGAAACTCATCAATAATAAGGAATGATCGGTTCCCTGTTATTCCAAGTCTGAATCTCAGTTTCTGCCTGCATAACAGGCAGAAACTGATGAGATACGCTGACAGTTGCACAAAGGTATCATCCATGCCAGAAAAATCCCAAATGGCACTGTCTGGCGAAAACTCCATTTCTACATCCACTTTGAATCGAACCTGTGATAGTTCATCGCAAGAATCCAATCTATCATAGACCTTTAACTTCCATTCGCTTTCCTCTGGTGCCGCTTCTACGGCGGCTTGCAAATAATCCCTCAGTTCCCCGATGCTAAACTCCTGTCCGCATACAAATAACAGCCTCTTGAATGCGTTTTTTAAGACCATAACTGCATTGGCAGAACGAAATCCAAGCGCATTGGCTATGATCCTACTGCATTTACAAACCTCGGCATTCTCGCGAAAAAGGAGTGTGATCCCCTCCTTCTCTACTGAATGAAATACCGCTCCTGCAGAAATCAGACGCTCTTTATCCGCGCGGCTCCACTTGTCACCAAGATCAATCAGATATACGGACTCTCCTTTGTCAATCAACTCACGCCCCAAGCAAGAAGCCAAAAATGTTTTTCCCATCCCCGATCTGCCTGTTATCAGCGCTGATAGTTGCTCGTTTCCCTGCATTTGTAAATGGAGCTGCATCCCCTCGCACTCCACTCTCAACTTCTCTCCCAGAGTTTGATCCCTCCAATCTCATCCCAGAACTCCCTCAATATAGCTATTCCAGACAAATCCTTGCGCTCGCCATATGCATTACATATGCGGAAATCCACATGCAATTCCCCTGTTTGTCGGCCTATTGCTTTATACTTTTTGATCATTGACAGGCTGTCTAACTCCTGCTTCACCGCAAGAATCGACTTTCTGTCAATCTCTGCCCATATCCCTATTTTGCAAAGGACGTTCTCCGTAAAATAATAATATTGCGAGTCATAATATATGTATTTCCATTCGTCCATCGTTGGTGATTTATCACGGTCTGCAACCAGAATTGTCCCCTTATCCACGAGATTAATCACCTTCTCCCGGAAAATCTCTGACAGTCGCCCGCTTTTTCTGGAAAGCTGGCTCTTCATCTCCTCTTCTCCAGCTTCTAGCAGTTCCCGAAGATTAATGCGATGCATGATATCGATACCGGGCTCATCGAACATTTTATATAGCACCTCTTTCACCGTCCTTGCCAGTGATACAGCTTCCACGTATCTCTTCTTAAGATATTCATTATATCTGTTTGCTATTTCGTTCACCCATAACTCCCCTGCCTGCTCGATTCTTTCGACAACAAGACACTGAAACTTAAGCAAAATCTGATCGTCCTTCGGCAGGCGGATACTTGATGCATCCACCACCAACATATTATCAAGCGGAAGCACCGACGAAAACTGCTGAAAGCAGAACACAAACGGTGCATTGACGCTTTTGCCGTCAATGCGGGATGTCCGCATCCAACTTATGACTTCCCGCAGGCGGTTTTGAACCGATCTGTTATCCGGATCATACACTAGAAAGATGACGGGTGTATCCTGCAAAGCGCATACTCTTTCGCGGATTTTTCCCATTCTGTCAGAATCCAGATTAACAGTGTCTACTCCATTTTCCATCGTAGTCAAATAGAACCGCGCTATCTCTTCCACTTTCTCACCCCAGATAACAATTCCGTTCCGAAAGCACGGCTTTCCCGTCAGTCTCCCCAAGAACGCGCCAAATCGATATAAAAATAGCATTTCAACGTTTTTTTGATTATAATTTTTTTCTAGATTCTCTATCAACGAGCATATTGTATCTCCCGCATCCAGATTTTCAAAACGCTGCATTTTGAAATTTCGCATATAATCTGTGTATTTCCCCGTATCTTCATCAGACATCGAACAAAAATGCCTGCCCTGATCGCCCTGAGACCATCCGGGTTTAGACGGTATCTCTACGACCTCAGTTTCTTTCAACATAGCTATCAGCTTTTTTTGCAAAAAGTTCCACAAAAAGGAACGGCACTTCGCGCTGTCCGAACAGTCATATGCTACTAAAATCGTCCTTTGTAATTTTGCCTTCATTCTCAAATCCTCAACTGTGTAAAGCGGACTTATAACCTCTATGCCAGTCCTTTTCTCAGTTAAGACAATCTGCCACATGATTTCCTTCAAACCATGATAGCTGTAGCATTTGACATTCTGAATCTGCGCTGAAAAGACCTCGCGATAATATATTCCATTTCCTTCTCCGTTGTATCTGAGGTAGTAGTAGCTATCCTCTTTTAAAACAATCTCTTCATGTATCTGACGCATCTTCTGCTTTATATATAACTCCTGACATCGCAAATTACTTTTTTGTGCTTCCCGCTCCAATAATCTGCCATGTCGTGCAATTTCCCGCATTTCCTGCGGATCATTCAGAGCCAACTGTTGCAGTCGGCTCTGGAGTTCTATCGGGAAATTATATGCTGGTTGATATTGTGGAACCTGCCCTTGGTTCCTGTTCAAATTTTGATCTACATTTTCTCTATTTATCGTTCATTTTTCCTCCTATCTTTAGTTTTTAAATTGCCTGACAAACCGTATATTTTCATTCCCAATTATCGATTTTCAGCGTTCTTCGGCAACGTCCATCAAAAAGTCACTTGGCCTCGTCGTCGTGATAATTTTCGTTTTGTAACTGTTCACAGCTGCTGCACCTATATCATCTCACACCCCGAACAGAATTACAGCGGAAAGAATCTTGCACGAAAATTTACTCTTGACAAATCCCCAAAAATGTATATACTATTTTTTTATGAAAAATCGAACAGCTATCAAAGAATATACATATGATAATGAATTGAAACTTCTTCAATTGTTCAGCAACCTCTTTCACTCCACAGATACTGAAGATGCTTTCCTAAATTCTACAAAGTTACGCCACATAATAAACAATTCTGATACTCCCTGTATATCATTAAAAACATTTGATGAGGGTATACACTTATTAAATAAAAAATTTTCTACGCGTACCAGCGAAAATCCCGTTTTCCAAAATTATGCTGAATTTAAGAATCTGCCTTTACATACCGATGTATTCTATCTGCGTCTACCGCTTTGTTTATGTTTTGATTTAAATAGGAAAGTATTATTTAACAAACATGAGACGGATGATGCTGCTATAAAATCTTACGAAAAGCTCAATCATATCTTGGGCTTAAAAACACCTGCTCCCTCTCACATTCATACCTTTGATATTCATAATCTTTATGTGCCACCATTTTTGGCACCATTATTTGTAGGAATAATTGGTTCCCTAAAAAAGGAAAAAAGCTCTTGGCGCAGTTTTAGGAAAACTGTTTTAGAAATTTCTGAATCGTTTTATAATGAAAATCATTTAGAAATTAATCAATATCTTCCTGAAGCGGCTGATATCAGAAAAGATTTATACACTTATTGGCTGGAAATACATTTTCCCGATCCTTTGTTTGATCTATTGGCAGAATTTGACAAAATAATTACCTCTGGAATAGATCCCATGCTTTCACATAACTTACAGTATTTAGCTTCCACACTCTCCGAAGAAATATTTTTAACCCGCATTAAGACAAATGATATCTTTCAAAAATTAAAAGATATTCTGGAGTTGTATCTCACCACCCCAATGATTGATCCCAAAACTCTTGAGCTCAGAAATCTTGACTTATTTAAAGAATATGAAACTACTCTACAGAAATCTCGTACCGAAGAAATACTTCATATACAGGAATTATGCCTTAAACAAAATAGCACACCATAGATATTTTTTACTGCTGCCATCCGTCAAACGAATCGCAGCAGTTTTTCACCATAACATATCTGTCATTGCCAAAACAGATTTCAAAACATATGATGACGGTTTATTTCCTCCGCCCATTAATATCAATGACACAGCATCCCGTATTCGGCGACTTATACATATCCGAGACAGATTCCACATTGATTTTCTGGAACATATATTCCTTCGCATTTTCCAGCCCGTTTATGCGTGTGAGATATTCGCCGTCCCTGTGGATGACGATCTCCTCCCGGTTTTCCCACCACAGCAGCCTGTACTCTTCCCTGCAGCCTCTCGTATCCCCCAGTGACCTGATATGCAGCGTCTTTTTCCTTTTCTCGGTATCAGCCCCGACATAGATGCCGAAATCCTCGGTAATGCAGCTTTCTATCATCCGGCCGCATTTTTTCAGTGAATCCGACACCAGCGTATGCCCGGACATCCCCCAACTCCATGAACATGACTTTCCCGCGCCAAAAAATATGGTGCATGTATGGTCATCCCCTTTTGTCAGCCTGAGCATGGTTTCATCGCCGTCAAAACAGCCAAGGCAGACCAGCTCCTTCTGTACGCCGTCCTTCACTTCCAGCACCACACACTCCATGTTGTTTTCCAGTATTTCCACAAGATCACATAATCCTGCCATGATACGTTCCTCCTCCCATAAATTCAGATGATATTCCTACGCCGCGCTCTTCGTCTTTGCCAGCGCCTCCATCACCCGCCTATACACCGCCTCACTCATTGTCTCCGGTTCCCCGATCTTGTACCGCTCCTGCACCGTCTCCATTGCCACCCCTGTCCTGTCAAGCTCCGCCTGCAGGTCACTCATCTGGCTGTCAGTAAGGGCTGCCTCTGGCGTTTTCTTCTTTGCCGCCTTTTTCTTTCCCGTCCCGGATGCCGCCGACCCCTGCATCGCATAGACACAGTCGCCTTTCGTGTTGACGACCACAAGGGACACGATCTCCCGGCTGTCATTGTATCCGATGGACGCCACCTTAAAACGGTCGTTACAGTAGAGCTTGTCGCCTTTTTTCTGGATATCTGCCAGATCGCCCTGAATCCAGATGAACGGGGCAGTATAGAGCTCCCGCCCGATGCCCCAGTTGAAGCACGCCCTCTTGAAGCTGTCCGACGCCTGCCCTTTCTCCTTCTCCGAATAGCTGGCCGCTCCCACATCCTGTTTCGCCACCCATTCCTTTTTTATTTCATCATAAATCTCCACCGTGCAGTAAAGGTTCCCCTCTATGCTCTGGTGGCTCCGTTTCCACCCGAAAGCCCCGAAAGTTTCGTCGAGGATGCGCTGGTCAACCCTCGCGTCCTTATAGAGCAGGAGGCTCAGCCCGTTTTCTTTTATCACCGATACCCTGCACTCGATCTCCTCCGCTTTTAAGAGCCTGATCTTTTTCGCTTCATCCTTCTGTCCTGTTCCTGCATCCATTTTCTCCTCCCCTTCCTGACTGCCGGAAATCCCTTTACAAAGACCCCGGCAGTCCTGTTTTCCTGTTTCTGTAACCGCGATTCTTCTATAAATATATTACAGACACCGCTTTACCCCGCTCTTTACGCCGCTTTTACCTCAAACCGCCTGCAGTGGGACACGGTGGCATAATCCGCATAGATTTCCGGCCGCTCCGCTTTGATCCGTTTCGTGTCGAGCCTTGTGGAATCAACGTTGCCCCATGAGACACGGTAGTTCCCGCTCACCGCCAGTTCATGCTCCCCCATCGCCAGCTTCACTTCCTGCTCGATCTGTTTCTTCTCCGTTTCCAGTTCCGCGATCTCCTTAAGGATCGTCCTGCGCCGCTCCAGTTTCCCGTCAAACCCGGCAAGGGACACTGTCCCGCCGGGCTTTGCGCTGCCAAAATACTTCTCTATCACCTCATCGCAGGCTCTGCTCCCATCCGGCGGCGGCATGGTCCCTTTCACCACATGGTTATTCCAGAAAGCCCCTTCCACATCTATGAGCCGTCCGATCAGGTCGTCATCCCATTCCAGCCTTCTGTAGACAAATCCCTGCCCCAGTATCAGCGCCGCTATATACCATACCCGCTTTCCCGTGACCGCCATGTAGTGGTAACACTGCATCACATAGTGGAGAGGGATGTCCCCGTCGGACCACTTGTCCGCATTGTAGGCGCTGGCTGTCTTGCATTCCAGCCCGGCGTCTTCCCCGATGACCAGCCTGTCCACATCCGCGATCATAAATGGGTGCTCCATGCTACGGTACATAAAGTTGGAGCGGCGGACTTTTAATCCCGTCGCCTCCGTGAACCGCTCCGCCACATACTGTTCGAGGTCATGCCCGATACGGACTGCTTCGCTGTCCTGTTCCTCCACAGCTTCACCTGTCTTATCCTGAAATACTTTCATTGCGCTGCTGTAGGGATTCACGCCGCAGACCGCCCCTGCGTCAGAACCGCCGATCCCGGTTTTCCTTAAGCGGAGCCATTCCGCATTGCTGACTCCTGCCAGTGATATTTTTTCAAACATGCTGTTCCTCCTCCGTTTTTCGTCATTCAGACATCCTCTGAAAATCATCTTCCGCAGCAGCAGTCCCGGGAACAGCGTACATTCTCCCCGGATATTTTACGCTGCTGCTGTTTTTCCATCAGATAAAGAATAGAGGCAGCCGGGACATAACGCCCGGCCACCCCTTGGTTATTCTTTATCTTTCCCGTGATATACTGTTTCCCCTGAGACCAAAAGATCAAATGTCCCTTCCTGTTTATGCCGCCTTTATAAGCTGGTACGCTTTATCGATCAGCGGGTTGCCGTCCACCGTGCGGGCAAACAGGTTCTCATTATAGTTTGCCGTCCTGCGCAGCGGTTCGCTGTGTGTTGCGAAATCGGATACCGCATTGATAAAGCGGTACGCATTGCTCCCGACTTTCTGCAGATCGGGGGCGTCATAATACCGCCGCTCCATATCCCGGCGCAGTTTCAGGATATTTTTGCTCTGGATGGATGACGGTTCCCCTTCCATCGGCAAGAGCACTTCGATATATTCCTTTACCTGCGCATCCGTCATCTTCTGCCTGCGTAACTGCTCAAACTCAGCGCCGAGGCTGTCCATGTATTTCTCCGCCATGAAGAGCGTGTCCCTTGCCTCCTGTATCTTATCATGGATATTTCCTGTGTGGATCATGCTGAAACTCCGCCTTGCGGTATCCAGTGCAAGGTTCAGCGTATTATTGCACACCACCCTTACTGGGGTAACAGCCACTTTCACGGAGCCGGAACCGTCATGGGTGTTGCTGAACACCAGATAGGGGCTGATCCGCTCCCCGGCGATGATATATTCCCTCGGGAGCCTTGCCAGGAGCCAGACCTTCCTCCCCTCCTGCAGCGACCCGGCAGTCTCATAGCGGACACCCTTCCCCAGCAGTGCATCGGTAAAGCTGAATGCATCCACGTTCTGTACCACTTTGTAACGGTCGGATACCACTCCCAGCACCTTCCTGTCGGAACTGCGCACATTTGCCTTATAACCCTTCACCATTTCGTTATAGCCCGTATACACAGGCTCCTGCACCACCATCCAGTCCAGTCCCGCAAGCCTGAGTGCCGCTGTGGATGTGGGTGCTTCCGCGACCATCGTGCCTAACCCGTGCCACGGTTTCTCCCTTACATAAAACATTGTTTCAACATTTGCTGCCATAAAACCATCTCCTTTTCATTTGATTGTTGTGTCCCTTTCCCTGATCCCGGGAAAAGAACCGGGAGCCTTCCATACGGAAAACTCCCTGCCTTAAAGTTCACATTCATCTTTACAATCCAGCACACTGCTCGTCTGGATTGCTTTTGTCACCATGACCAGCGCCGTCAGGACGACCATCACGATCTCAAGTATCCTTTCTTTGGACAATACGATTCACCCCGCTTTCTTTTTATTCTATATCAAGAATATATCGTTGAAGCGGCGCATGATACGGTATGCCGTACCCTATTTTCAGGAACCACTCATAAGAGCTGTAACCGTCCTGCTTACACTGCGGGCAGGGGTTGGTCAGTGTCTCAACAAGTCCTAATTTATATGGGCATTTCCCACACGGTGCTTTTTTCTGTAAAATGACCTCTCTTAATTTCATTAGCTGTACCTCCGTAATTGATATTCACTGTTATGAAATCCTTTCCCCATAAGTTGCTGATTCTTTTCTCTCACCTATAATAAAACAAATTAACGCTCCCCATGTGGGGAAGCGTCCAGACTGTCAAAGAACCCCTGTTATGCAGCAGCACAGCAGAGGTTCTTTTTTAAA
>OFGL01001470.1_pt1 | contig 13670 bp, 10 predicted proteins | sample 1521801 | NCBI WGS metagenome assembly OFGL01 (sample SAMEA3504085, study PRJEB24116) | mouse gut metagenome | biome: mouse gut; feature: mouse-associated habitat; material: faeces | place: Denmark | collected 2011 | reverse complement strand
CTGAAGGAATTGCGGCGGCCAAACGGAACGGCATAAGGTTCGGCCACAAACCACGGCCGCTTCCTCCCAATTTTCCCGAAACCTACACACTCTGGAAGGAGAGTGCCATTTCGACCTCAGAAGCAGCCAAACGATCGGGTATGGCTCGTTCCACATTCCGCATTCGCGCGGAATCCTTCAAAAAAGATTGTCCATAATATGTCGGTAGAGTGTACTTGGCCGCCATCCCCTGTTTGTGTTTGTAAGTACTATTATTAGCCCCAAAAAACCGTTTGGTCAACGTCTTTAGACAACTCAAAATGGCACAGCACCTGCTGGCGGCCAAGTACACTTAGTCGCCAGTGGAAAAAACTTAAGCAGCTGGAGGCATTATGGAAAACCATTTTGATTGTCCCGTGGGCGAGTCTCTCCTTGAAGAGCAGGCCGAGCTCGAATTTTGGAGCAATTTGAACCGTAAGTGCTGTGACCAGGAGAGTGTTGTCAGCTCTGGTGCGTGGCTGGAAGCCGACAAAACCGGTTTTTAGAAGTATTTCATACTTCATATGAAGTAATTTCTGGCCTGAAAAATTTTTAGTGGTCGGACTGGATTCGACCGCGAGAAATTTGTGGTACACAACTTATTAAGCGTGAGTGCCCTGCACCAGCGATAGCGACAGGGCACTCTTTTTAAATATTATGGAGCGATTGAAAGAACAGGATCCTTACAGGACTGTCATACAGATCCGCCGCATACTGGAAGAACTGGGCATATTCATCACAGAATCATGGATTGACAGCAGCGTTTCTTCATTGTTTTCGGTTCGCATCGTAATTTCTGGTACGCAAGTGGGAAGTAACGGGAAGGGTGTTACTCGTATCCTGGCCCTAGCAAGTGCCTACGGTGAATTTATGGAGCGCCTCTCCAATGGTATGTTACTGCAGCGAATGGGAATAGATATTTTCCCGCATTATTCCTGTGGATGCATGCTGCCAATCGATGTGATAGCACAGGGTGGACATCTTATTGATACTCTACTCACAGCTATGCAAACCGAACAAGGGGGGGGGGCGCACCAGGCAGATGGGCGGCTATCCAATCTCACGTTTCATCCTGAAGAGCGGATACTTGCCTTATCGGCTTGGAATATGCGTACAGGCGCAGATGTACTCTGTCTGCCCTATACAGGACTGCTTTCCGGCAAGGAAGAGATGCTCCCACTTCCCTTCATACATCATTATGGTTCCAATGGCATGGCTTCCGGAAACACAATGCAGGAGGCCATCGTTCAGGCTGTTTCCGAAATCTTTGAACGCTGGAGCCAATACTGCATTTTCACACGGAAACTTACCCCTCCAGTCGTCGAACGCAGTTCCATCAGAGACCGCTTTCCGACAATTGATGCTGTTATGGCCGAGATTGAGTCTTTCGGTCATTTTCATATCGAGATTCGTGACTGTTCACTTGGCCGCGGATTGCCTGTATATTGTGCCTGCCTTTGTGACCGCCGCAGCCATCGCTATGCCATTTCCTTCGGGAGCAGCCCTAACATAGACACCGGCCTGGAGCGCTTGTTCACCGAACTCGTACAGGGCCGCAAACTTGATGAAACAGCCTTGGGCAGAGCTGGTGCTCCGTTACTTATGGAACCTTTCGAATTGCGTAGGCTCTTTCGGAACTCCACCGGCAACTACCCACCTGAATTCTGGCTGAATGAGCCATCCTGGAACGTTGACGAAGAGCTGCTGCTCCGCTCCTGCGAAACCAACACGCAAGCACTGAACTGGTTTTCGACACTTTGCGCGAAGGCCGACACCGACATATTTGTACGTGATTGCAGTGTGTTCGGCTTTCCCAGCGTACATGTCGTCATTCCCGGTTTTAGCGAAGTCATGGGGTGCAGTCCGCTTTCTCTGCAATATTTTTCATCTCTGCGTCATTCTAGTGATATCCTTGACAATATTGCAGCTGTATCCCAAAACCAACTGGCATTTCTACTTGAATTCCTGGATTTTTGTCGCAAGATGAATGCTGCCGATATGCTCCCCCTCACGCGTATTCGTGGCTGGAGAGGAATGATGTTTCACGAAGGAATACTATTCTTTCTTGCGCGGGGATACGCCGAACTGGGGAACTTCCAAAAAAGTGCTGATTTTTACTGCAAGCTGAAGGATATTTCCTTCTCATTTAAAGAGCCTCTTTCCTGCCTCAGGGATTATTACGAGTTGCAAGCTACTCGTGCAGAATCTCCTGCTATGACTCTTCTCTCACATCTCTACGATCCGGAAGTTATCGAAATTGCATGGAAGATGCGGACTATCCCTTTAGGGGCACTTGTTGTTGCAACGGGCTATGAAACACCCGACATCCCGCTTGATGTCATGCGTCTGGTTGAACGTGCAAAAAACTATATACCCGACATCAAGAGGATGCTCTGATGTTTTTCTACTACTTGCTTACTCAACGCTGCAACTTGGCCTGTAGGCACTGTATCCGAGATAATACCACATCGTTTGAGATGGATACGAAGCTTGCTATGCAGTGTATAGATAAACTCCCGTCCAGCTTAGCTAAAAATACACTCGTGCTGACGGGGGGAGAACCGACGCTGCATCCGGATTTCATGCTGCTGCTGCGCTATGCCCTTGAGCGCTTCGACGAAGTTATCCTGACCAGTAATGGAATCTCATCGCTCTATGAGCAGCCGGAAGTTTGGCTACATCTTCAGGCGGCTGGTCTGCGCATTCAGTTCTCCATAGATGGCGATGAGAACTCACATGACCGGCTCAGGGGGGCAGGCAGCTGGCGCAGAACAATGAAGCATTTGATCTCTCTTTCACGGGCAGGTGTTGTCATGTGGGTCTCCACCGTGGTCACACAGGAGAATATCGAGTCCATACCTATTCTACGTGAAGAACTACATCGTCATCGAATCCAGAAGTGGCATGTTAGTCCGGTACAGCCTTTTGGATGCGGAGCAAATCTCTGTGCCCCTTCGATTCAGGACTGGAATGCCTTTGTAGAAAAGATGCTCGATACCTGTTGTATGCGCTTGGGAATACGACGACTTTACGATTTCAACCAATTAGAGGGAATGTCTGATGAGCGTATTGCCGAGATTTCCCGATCATTGACCCAAAAAATGAGCAACCGGAATTGCGGGAGCGGTACTACTAAAATCTATATTTATCCAGATTTTTCAGTCTACGGTTGCACTTGCCTGAGTAGTATTCCCTTCGGAAACCTGAGTCAATCCTCACTGGAAGAGATACTGGATTCGACGCAAGCGCAATATATACGTAGATACAGAGTAGATAATACATCTCCCTGCCAGAAATGCCGTTATCTTCCACTATGCAATGGAGGATGCATTGGTATGTCTCTTCACAAGACTGGTAGGCTGGGTATGGGGGATATACGTTGTCCGCTTTGGCAGCAGTACGCGGCGGAAGCCAAGGGGTTAGTATGAGCCTATCGAGAAAGGCCTTTCGTATTCTCGTAACGGAACAATGCAACATGCGCTGTCCTTCTTGTTTCAACAAGAATATCCGCAGCGGGCGCGAGATGCCAGTTGACAACTTTGCCCTTTTGTGCCGCTGGTTAGCCGACCAGGGGCATATTAAGCGACTCAAGATAATGGGCGGCGAGCCAACAACGCATAGTGAATTTCCCAGTATCCTCGCAGCCGCCATGGAGTATTTTCCACACATCTACCTTTTCACCAATGCTGTCAATGATACTATCACAACGTTACGGCTGCGTGATGAAGACGCGATTATTTACAATCTGGCCTGCCTGCCTTTGTCAGTTTCATTCCAAAAACTGCTCCCTGAACAAAATGTTGGTCATATCTTCGAAACACGCATTGACGCCCGTAGTGATGTGGAGCGTATATGTGGCAAGTTGCGCCGTATTCACGAGTGTCTCGGGCAGCGGATGGCAGTCAATCTTACTCTCAACTGTATAGAGGACATTTTTTCCTTTCGTGAAGTCATCGTACGGAAATGGAATGCTGTAGCACATTTTTGTCAAGAGGACCTGAACATTACACTTAATCTCGATCACGATGCCCCGCTCTGTTTCGTTCAAGGCCTCGACATGCAGCTGACTTCCTATCATCCTTTGTGTTCTCCTGAGTGTGCAGGACTTGTCACGGCAGATTTACACCTGCGCTTCTGCAATCAGACTTCGGAAAATCTTCTATCGCTGAAAGAGGGGCAGAGCTTCATCTCCTACGCCGAGGTGGATGCCTGCCTCAGACAGCAGTTCTCTCTGCGCCTGGAGAACAATCAACGCTATTTCTGCCGAGGGTGCCCGGAGTTTCCGGAAGTCTGCAACGGAAGTTGCTTTGCCCATCGCTTTCCAAAAGGAGTTGGGCATGCAGCGCGTGTTTAATTTAAACTTGCATTATGTTTGCAATAATTTTTGCGTACACTGCATATCACATAATACGAGAGAGAAGACTACGGTGTCACTTGATCTTGATCAGGTGAGAAAAATACTCTCAATCTACAGCCCCAAAGAAAAGGATATCATTATCCTGAGCGGCGGAGAACCCTCGATGTTTCCAAATCTAAGCATGCTGCTCAAGACAATACGTGAGAGCAGTTCTTGCAAGATAGTCATGTACAGCAACGGTGCGGGACTTTGTACGGCGAGTACAGCACAGGCTGTCGCCAGATATGTGGATCGTGTTACACTTTCTTACTATGGGGATGAGATCATACACGATCGGTATGCGGGCCGGAAGGGTGCTTTTGCCATACTGAAGAAGGCAGTGGAAGAGCTGATCAAGGCACGGGAATATCTAACTCATACCTGCGCGTTGGAAGTGAAATACGTTCGTGCAAGTGATGACATTCCCCTGTTGCCACTACTGGATGGCTTGACCACACCGAATCAGGTGGAGAGCGTGGTGCTTTCTCGCATTCTTTCAGTCGAGGTCCAGTGCAATCCGGTATTGCAGCAGGATAGCGCGGCCATGCGCGACATTCTAGAACTGCGGGAGCATAAACGCTGGAGCAGAACAATCCTGAAGTTGGTAGACATCCTGCCATGCAGCCTAGGACAAGAGCTCTTTGATGAGATTCAGGGTGACTACCCACAACGCGCTGTAGAGAATATCATTTTTTTTGACGGGATGTATCCAGAGGGAAAAATGATACGCTTTTCCCCTTTGGCCTTGTTTGACCGACGTTGCTCCTCCTGCGGGCTTCAGTCTGTTTGCGGAACGACGGCTACCTGTTATGGGGCGTTACGCCGTGAGCGGGGGCACTGGTATTATGCCGAAGAATGAACTCAGGGGTGAAAGAAGGCCGTACCCAGTCCTCCGTCAATGGAATAAATACCGCCAGCATTAAATGAAGCTTGTTCCGAACACAAGAAGAGCATGAAGTCGGCCACTTCTTTCGCTGATCCAAAGCGACCGATTTTTTGACGCCGCTGTAAGAACTCCTGTACGAATTCGGGATCCTTTTGCGCGATTTGGTCCCAGCTGTTTCCTCGGAAGTGAAAGGCTCCTGGCAGCACCACACTCATAATGATACCGTTGGCAGCCTCCTGACGTCCTGCAGAACGGCTATACGCCGCGAGCATGGCTTTGAAGGTGAATAGGGTACAGATCCTTGGGCCTCAAGTGCTGCTGCGGAGCCTGTGTGGATAATACGGCCCCATCCCTGTGCCCGCATGGCCGGTAAACATTCTTCGTTGATAAGTAGCGGAATTTCAAACATGCTTCGATACAAACTACGCCATAAAGCAGCTGTTTCTTTCGTTGGCTGTGGTTGTCCCCCCATGCAGTGCACAACTATGTCAGGGGAGAATTTTTGCTCTTGCAAAAAAGAAAATAAGCCCTCTTCCGCTCCCTCAGGCAGCAGATTAATGGCATAGGTCAGCAGTCCCGCAGCAGGTATGCTGCGGTGTAGTTCCTGCAAACCTACTGAACTGCGTGCGACTCCACACACAACTGCGCCTTCATGCACAAGATTTTTGCACAGACAGGCTCCAATTCCGTGCCCAGCCCCAATGATCAAAGCCTTTCTATTTTTTATATTGAGTTCCATACGTTACCCTTGATGGCAGAGAGCAGAGTAGGTATTGTCTCCAGATGATGTCTGGATACTATGCTAATGTTTCAACGAATTTGGGTGTGTTCATAGTTTTGGCTTCACTGTAACATGTCTTTTGTATATCAGGATACAAGCAATAATAGATGGTGACAAGAGTGACGTTAAATTAAATAAAAATTTATGATGTATTTTTTTGAAATTCTCTGAATAAAATATTGGTAAAAAAATAAGGGGAACCAAAAGTTGTGGGTGTCAATGGTAAAATGTTCTAGGACAGGAGAGCTTTTAGATTTTTTTCAAGAGTTGAACTATACACATCTGCCTGTATCTGAGTGATGATTCCAGAATTTTTGATCCTAGCTATAAGGGCTTCTATTGTCGACAGATCAAGTTTTTTTACTATTCGTTTGAGTGCATTTTTGCAGTCTTTTGTACTATGCTCATGAATGAAATCGCTGATCGTCAATGTGTGTCCTGCATATAAAAAATGACGGTGCTGATTGTTCTGTATGATTTTTCCGCCTGATATATTTTTAAAATTACATCTAAAACAGGATCCATTATCAAATACAGGTGCAAGTCTAAAAGTATTCCAGTTTGTCAATATACCCCAATTTCCATTATTTCTGTCATAATTTGCGATAAGAAAATCAATGATAAACATATCCCAGAAACGCTCTACTGCTCCTCCAGCAGCAATTAACCAAGGATGCAACCTGATGATTTCAAGTGTATCCTTAAGATCTCTATTTTTCTGAATCTGCATGCCGGTTTTATGAGTACGCAGATAGTCTTTTTTCAATCTGGAAAAGTCAACAAAATACTCACCTGGACGCTGCATATGTTGACAGGCGACGACAATAAAACCGTCCAGTGTGCCAAGTAGCGTCGTATGAACCGGAATCCCAAGTGAGGCGTATATCTGGGATCCCAAATACTCACAAATAACTATCTCATTATTATATATTTGATTTTTTTCTGAAATATAATAGGGAAGTTTAAGCATGTAAGGCATATCGTTATATATAATACATTGTTTCAGGCACGAAAGTCCTCCATACTCAAAGGGTATCTTCTGGCACAGTGAAAAATCAATCAGCATATCTAATTTTTGTATTTACAAGGTATTTCCATAAAAATATCTCAATGCAAGAATATCAATAATTTCTTTGCACCTTGAATTAAATAAAAAACAAGATATATAAACAGATACTCTAATCCATAAAAGAAGACTTTTGAACATTATTGCGTCAGAAGATGGAACGTTAATCTATTCTTGCGTAATAACTCAACTCGAAGACGAAACTTTTGCTGCAGACCATTATAGCCATCGCAACCATAAATCGCATTACTCAAGCCGTTACTAACTCTATCCCACAGGGGGTAGCTTGCAGTCTCCCCCACCCTGTTCAGCTAAAAGTGCTCATCTACAGCTCTTTCTTAAAAAGACCCCCATTGTGCTACTACTCAAGAAATACCGTCCCCATAAGAGCGTATGCCGCTGCGATTTTGTTGTCCAGTTAACTCTAGGGCAGTGTTCTAAAATATTTTGATTTTTGAGGTATTTTAGTAGGTATCAAAGAAGAAAATACCATAAAAATAATCAACATGGTTAGGTATATAATTTTTATCCGCTTGGGGACGCCAACAGGAAACTGAAGGCGCATCACTTTACCCTGAAAATCAGGGAGTTGTGGTGCGTCTTTTGTATTCTAAGCCCCTCCATTGTAAAGCCCACCCTCCAAGGCTCTCAATCCATTCGGCCCCCTCCCTATCTGCTGTTTTATGCGGCTTTCCGAGGGAGCCTTCCTTTATTTCCAAGTATCTTACTCTGTTTCCTCAATAAAAACTCTACAGAAATTCTCTCTCCGGAGCTTTGAGAAACTATGCTGCTCCGTTGGGTTGGCCTCCCCTTTTGCCTCTTTTTTCCATTCCAAAGGGAGGGCCGTCATAGAGCCTTCCCCAAACCTTCCATCCTCTCAGACAATTCCGCATCTACCTGATGTACGTGCCTTTCCCGTGCTCCGCCCGCCGAGTGCACTCGGCCCCATGTCACGGAGAAGAACCACCATTCAGAGGCACAGACAGCCTTTAAACGCTGCGTCGTTTACACCTTCTGAGATGCCTCATCGCCACTTTCCAACTTCTTAAAAATTATCTCTTTTCCCACCTACATACAAAGAAGAAGGAGAGAAGGAGGACAATCCGCGTGTACCTCCTGCCTCCTTAAATGAAGGTGACCTGCCCTTTTCAAGCGCGCCTGTCGAAAAATGAGCGCAAGACCCTGCACAATCCCTCTATCTCCAAGGGTTTGCTCACGTGGGCATTCATCCCACTGTCCAGCGACTTCTGCTTGTCTTCCTCAAAGGCATTGGCCGAGAGGGCGATGATGGGAACGGTGCGCGCGTCCTCGCGCTCAAGGCGGCGGATTTCTTTGGCGGCAGTCAGTCCGTCCATGACGGGCATGAGAATATCCATGAGGATGGCGTCGAAATAACGTGGCTGGCTGGCGGCAAAACGTTGTACCCCCTCTTCCCCGTTGCAGGCGGATTCAGTGGCAAAGCCGTACTCCTTGAGCAGTTCGCACACAATTTCCATATTCAGTTCGTTATCCTCGACCACGAGGAGGCGTTTCCCCGCAAAGTCGAAACGCTCTTGCGACGAGGGGGCCGTGGGCCTGTTCTCGCCATACTGTTGCATGCTTGCGAGGAGCGTTGAGCGAAAGAAAGGTTTGCGGATAAAGGGAAAAGAGTCCTCTTCCACCCCTTTCTGTCCAAGAGGACGATGGCCCGTCCATATCACCCTCACCCCTTCCAGGCCCGACTGATGGAGGATGTGTTCTTTCACCGCTTCCGTTCCGGGCAGGCAGGCGGCAAGCAGAACGATGTCAAAGGGTTCCCCTTCCTTCACGCTGGCATCCAGAAGGCGGATGGCTTCCTCGCCGTCCGCGGTGCAAACCGTTTTGATGGACGCCGCCTTGAGGATACGGGCTGCCGCGCGGCCATCCTGCGGATTGTCGACGATAAGGACGGTCATCGCTGAAAATCGCGGCGTCTCAGGGATGTGTGAATAGACCGTGCCGAAAGGCAGGACAACGGAAAAAACGCTTCCCTTGTCCACTTGGCTTTGGGCGGTGATGGTGCCGTCCATAAGCTCCACAAGGGACTTCGAGATGGAGAGCCCCAAACCGGAACCTCCGTAATGGTTGGCGATTTCGCTGTTTTCCTGCTCAAACACATTGAAGATGCGTTCAAGGGCAGCAGGGGAAATGCCGATTCCGGTATCCGAAACACGGAATTCCAAGACCGTCGTTTGCCTCCCGCCGGTGAGCTTGCGGACGCTCAAACCGACATGCCCCTGCTTGGGCGTGAATTTGAAGGCATTAGACAGAAGGTTCACCAGCACCTGTTTCAGATGGAGCATGTCCCCTGTAAACGTATCCTCCTCCATCGGTTCCACATCAAGAGAAAAGGTCACTTCCCCGCTTTCAGCCCCGTCGGAAAACATGTCGTAAAGGTCGTAGAGGAAGGCGGGTAACGAGAAAACCTGTGAGGAAAGCCGCAATTTGCCGCTTTCGATGCGCGAAAAGTCCAGTACGTCATTGATGAGCGACAGCAGATACGTGGCGGCGGATTCTATTTTCGCGTGGCAGTTTTCCAGAGCCGTCTTGTTGTCCAGCTCACGCATGGCAAGCTGGTTCATGCCGATGACAACGTTCAGCGGCGTACGCAGCTCGTGCGACATGCGCGACAGAAAACGGCTTTTCGCTTGGCTGGCCGCCTCCGCCTTGGCGAGGAGGGCGTCCTTGATCTGCCGCTCATTGCGATCCAGCAGGCGTTTGTATTCCGTAACATCGACGTATACGCTGTAGAAACCGGGACAGGGCGTGGTAGGGGTCGCGGGACTGTAGTTGACCGTCGTGAGGAACGTCAGCACCTGCCCGTCGCGCCGCTTGATGCGCAGTTCGATAAGCTGGATTTGGCGCGTTTGCTTCGCCCGCTCCAAGGCGGCGGCAGCCGTCGCCATATCTTCGGTCAAAATATAGCCCGCCGTGTTGTTCAGCTCGTTTTGGAACTGCTCTTTCGTGTAGCCGATAAGCTGAAGAAAGGTTTCGTTATGCCAGAGGACCGTCATGAGCCCGTCATCGGCGCATTGGCATACGCCGCCGGGTATGCTGGCCAGCATCGCTTCGAGCTTGTCTTCAAGGGACAGCACCTGTTCCTTGATGTGGGTTATATCGAAAGAAAGTTCGATGCGCGCTTTGCGTCCTTCCCACTCGATAAGTCTATTATAGATGGAAAAATGGCGTTTTAGATACGGGTTCTTATATTCCCACGCATAGATTCTATCATAGCGCAGATATTTATTGGTACAAAAAGGACAGGGCGCGTCCCGTCCCTGTATCGCTTCATAGCATTTCTTGTGTTTATAGGTGTCTGAGGTCAGACCCAGAATATTGAGGCTGCGCTCATTCATGAACAGCAGATCATACGTTTCAAAATCCGCCACATAAATAAACTCACCGAATATATCCAGCAATTGTTCTTGCGCTTTCATGCCGTTGTCTTTCATCATTGTACAACTCAAAAGGCTCGCAGGCTCTTATCCTGCCGGCTATAGTAGAAAAGGCATGCCAGACGGACAGGGGAGGAGCATTCTTCCCCCGTGGCATGCCTCCTTTTTCCTTTGGGGCTGAACAGGATGCCTGTCAGCCATATTTTTTGGCGCGGAAAGGCACAGACCTTCACACGCGCGACCACCAAAAAGTGATTTGCCGTCAGCTATCGGCTGGATTTCAGCGTTTATGGACACGCCTCAGACGGAAGAGTGAGGAAAACGTCCCCTCATCGTTGCAATGGGTCCGCCCGAATGCACCGCTTCGCCCTTTATCCACGTATAGAGCTAGAGGTCCCGCCCAAATCCGCCTGCTCCCGGCTTTACGCGTATTAGTAGCATATTCCCCCTTTGCGTCTCCGTCTACAGGCCGTCTTCTCTAAGCAAAGAGCATACTCAAAAATAAATATCCTGCAATTTAAATAGATTAAAGACAAAATGCCATCGAGAGGAAAGACAAAAAAGAAAAAAGTTCATTTTCTTGCTCCTTTTTCTTGATTTTTGTCATGTTGCGGGAAATGGCTCGCAAAAAGGGTAGAACCGCTGCTGAAATCCCTGCCTTTCCCGCGTGCGCTGCTTCTCAAGACAGCCCTTGCCTTCTCCGGGGAAGGTATGCCGCTCAACAGTCTTTCCCCTTGCGCCTGCCATATCCCCGCCCGCATCCAGCGGCTCGCGGGGCACAGTGGAAAAATCTGCGAAAGCGGAGATTGGAGCGAGACTTCACCTGCTCCCCACGCCCTACGCGAAGCCTGTTACGGAAGAATTCTTGTACATCAAGGTTCTGCGCCGCCCCGCACTTTACGCGAAGCTGAAACGATACGGTCTGCGTCAGGCTCGTGGGGCGGCAAACTCGGTGGGAAGCCCTTCTCTCAAAAAGAACGGCAGCTTCCACGCTGAGGAGGAATCTACCCACACTGTCTTGGTTCCTCATACAGCGGTATGACCGGTAGATGGGCACATCCGTCATATTCCGCCAAAGCAGAGCCGCTTTCGCCTTCCCCAGCCGACAAAGGTATTCCGGCATGGGTGCTTTTTTCAAGGCACGCGGAGACGTTTTGGGCATACAGAACCTGAAAGGGCCTGTCCGTGGGGAAATCTTCTAAGGGCGGAGGGATGTTATAGGCAACCCCATTATTACCTCGCACCGAGATGCGGCCTTTTTCTTCCATCTGCGTCGAGTGTTCAGGGCTGCGGCGCGCTTTCGCCAAAAAGTTCTGTAGCTTACCTTCAAAACTACGGCCCCAAAGCATCCATTGATCTCTTTCTGCCGCTCCTGCCGGAAAGAAGCCCTCCCCTTCTGACTGGCTCCCCCCGAACAGGCCCGGCCCAGAGGCCCCGGCGCTTCCCGGCCATTCGCCTTCGCTGACACGCTCCGTGTGGCCCCCCTCTCTTTCGCTCCAGTATCCCTACATCCAGAGCTACGCCCATCGCCCGTCTAGGGCACCCTCCTTATACCTCTCCCATACCATCCCTTTGAGCAACGCTACAGGCGTTCGCGACGTGAAGGCTCCCGTGAAGCCCTAAGCCGCATTTACATCACGATACCCAGTTTGCGCATCCGGTGCTGCAAGGTGGACCGGGGCACTCCCAGCATTGCGGCCGCCCCGCGCGGCCCGGAGAGGCGTCCCCCGGTCAGGCGCAGAGCCTCAAGGATGTGGGCGCGCTCGTTTTCTTCAAGGCTTCGCAAGGCTGAGCCCCCGTCAACTCCAGCAGGGGCCCGGGCGGGCGCTTCCGGCGGGGCCGCGAGCGCCGGGGACGCCTCCGTTGCCGGGACAGAGACGACATCCCATTCGTGCAGCGTTTCCCGCACAAAAGCCTCGGTAACGGCGCTGTCCAGCGAATGCAGCAAAAGGCGGCTGACCACGTTGCGCAGTTCGCGGATGTTGCCGGGCCACGGATGGCGCAGCAGGGGCCGCTCAAGCTGGGAGACGAGCAGGCTTTCCGCCGGAGGCTCGTCGAGATGTTCCCTCAGATGGGAAACGGCGAGATCCACAATATCCTCAAGCCTCTCCCTGAGCGGTGGGAGGCGCAAAGAGAGCACGTTGAGGCGGTAAAAAAGGTCCGCCCGGAACCGTTCCTTTGCCACAAGCTGGCGGAGATCCTGATGCGTGGCGCACAGGATGCGTACGTCGAGGGGGATCACCTGCGTCCCGCCCACGCGTACCAATTCCCGTTCCTGAAGCACGCGCAGCAGCCGCCCCTGAAGGGTAAGCGGCAAGTCCCCGATTTCGTCGAGGAACAGGGTTCCGGTGTGGGCCAGCTCGAACATGCCCGCCTTGCCCTGCCGCCTCGCGCCGGTAAACGCGCCTTCCTCATAGCCGAAAAGCTCGCTTTCCAGCAGCCCTTCGGGGATGGCGGCACAGTTCACGGCCACGAACGGCCTGTCTTTGCGCAGGCTGGCGGCGTGGATGCTTTGGGCGAACAGTTCCTTGCCCGTGCCGGATTCCCCGCAGATGAGCAGGTTGGCGTCCGTGGAGGCGTAGAGTACGCCAAGCTCTTTGAGATGCCGCACGTGCGGGGAGCGGGTACGGATGTCCCCAAACGAGTAGCGCGTGGTAAAACCTTTTGATTTTAGTTTGTTGCGGAGCTTTGCCTCCGCTTTGTAGATGCGCCGGGCGTCGGATATGGAGCAGACCGTCCCCACGTTCTGCCCTTGGAAAAGGATGGGCACGCGGTTGATGACGAGGGTGGTACCCCGGATGTCGTGGACGCGCCCATGTTCCGCCTTGTCGCCCGCCAGCCTGCCGGGAGAGAAGACGCCGGGCATAACGGTCCGGATGTGCTCTCCGAGGGCTTCTTTTTTCGCGCAGTTGAGGAGGGATTCCGCCGAGGGGGTGATGAGGTTCACTTTGCCCTGTGCGTTGTACACCACGATGCCCTCATCGATAGCGTCGAGGATGGCTCCGAAGCGCGCGGTGCGCTGGCGTTCGGACCGACGGGCGCGGGCGACGTTGACCGCCTCAAGGAGCGTCCGCTTGGCGGATATTTCGCCGTCGATGATCTCAAGCGTG
>OFGL01001458.1_pt1 | contig 13777 bp, 10 predicted proteins | sample 1521801 | NCBI WGS metagenome assembly OFGL01 (sample SAMEA3504085, study PRJEB24116) | mouse gut metagenome | biome: mouse gut; feature: mouse-associated habitat; material: faeces | place: Denmark | collected 2011 | reverse complement strand
TTGAGACGCATTTTTCGACATAATCTGAAATGAGGAGGAACACATTATGGCAACCAAAAAAGACAATCCGCTGATTGGTTCGTTCCGCGCTCCTGTCCCCGATACACCGCCCCCTGCTGGGGCCATTGGGGAGCAGAAGCCCGCCGAGCCGCCCAAGGGCGCGCCTGACCCCAAGGCCACCGGCGCCACCCCTGTCAAGGGCGGCGAGGGCCAGAAGCCCGCCGAACCGCCCAAGGCCGCGCCTGATCCCGAGGCTAACGGCGCCACCCCCGCCAAGGATGGCGAAGGTAAATCCCAGGAGCAGGCCGGTCTGCGGTTTGTTAAGCTGGCCGACATCAAGCCCCTCCCCGGCACCTATGTCAAAGACACACCCCGGAAGGACTACAAGGAGCTGATTGACAGCATCAAGAAGTCCGGGCTGGAAAAGCCGGTCATTCTCCGCCAGGGCGAGAAGGGCGAATACCAGCTTGTGGACGGTTTTCACCGCTGCGAAGCTCTGAAACAGGCCGGTATGCTGGAAATTCGTGCCGATGTGTACGAAATGCCGTTGACGGAGGCCAGCCGCTACCGCAGGGATCACCGGGACAAGCCGGACCTTCCCATCCCCGGCAAGCTGGTCCCCCTCCACCCCGCCGAGCCGGAGAAGCCTGCCGAACCGCCCAAGGAGGCCGAGGCCCCCGCCGCCCCCGGAAGACAGGATGAGGAAATCCCCAAGGACTTCACGCTGCCCATCACCAAGGAGGGCCAGTCCGAGATCATCACGACCCTAAAAGTTGCCGACATCCACCCCTTTGAGGGCCACCCCTTCAACGTAAAGGACGATATGAGATAGAGGTTGAGTTTAATGTTGCCTTTGACGAGTTCCAACAAATCTATCTGGAGCCGGAAAAAGAGGGGGAGAAAATGAGAGGCGCGACAACGATCCTTGTCCTTGCAGAAAAAGTGGGGCAGGCGGTTTGACCGCTTGCCCCGGTATCAGAGAATTAGATGGACGCTCAATTTTGTGTAAGCGAAATGCCTGCAAACAATATACGCTAAAAATATTTTTTGCTAAAACCGTACCGCTTGCATTACCGGCCTGTTCGGATGTCCATCAGCCGGAACACATCGCGGTATAAATCGTCCCGGTCCTCCAGGTCGATCATGAGCCACCTCTGCCCGTTTGCTTCCCGGGTGCGGGCGTAGAGCTCCTGCAATGCGGCGGCACAGCTGGGCAGGGCGGCCTCCACCAGCCCTTTCTCCTTCTGCCCCACCACAACCATGGCGGTGAAATAGGCCTCCCTGGGGTACACGGTGCACAGGGCCTTCCCCGATTTCTTGAATTTCACGTTCCAGCCCTTTTCCATGCTGCACGCGCTGAATTCAATCCTCTCGGCGCACTGGTATCTGTCCTTGACTTCCCCGCAAAACTGGGAGAACAGCGGGTTACCCACATATTCCCCGATTTCCTCCAGAGAAGGGCGCCTGCTTTTGTCCAGACGGTCCATCATAGGCTCCCCTTCTCAGGGCCTGCCCAGCAGCTCAAACATATTCTTCTTGTACGCCTCCACGCCGGGCTGGTTGAAGGGGTTGACCCCCAGCACATGGCCGCTGATGCCGCAGGACAGCTCGAAGAAGTAGAACAGCCCGCCCAGGGCGTGAACGTCCATCTTGTCCAGGCGCAGCACCATGGAGGGCGCGCCGCCGTCCTTATGTGCGGCCAGGGTGCCTTTGAATGCCATCTCCCGCACAAAACTCAGCGGCTTGCCCGCCAGGTAGTTCAGGTTGTCCCCGTTGTCGTCGCTGTAGGGGATGGCGATGTCGCAGCCCGTGTCGTCCACGTAGATGACGGTCTCGAACAGGTGGCGCTCGCCGTCCTGGATATACTGGCCCAGGGAATGCAGGTCGGTGGTAAACTGGGCGGAGGCGGGGAAAATTCCCTTGCCGTCCTTGCCCTCGGACTCGCCGAACAACTGCTTGAGCCACTCGCCCACAAAGGAATAGGACGGCTCATAGGAACAGAACAGCTCTATCTTCTTCCCCTGGCGGTAGAGCAGGTTGCGGGCGGCCACGTACTGCCACACGGGGTTGTCCATGTCCCGCCTGTCAAAGGCGTTCATGGCGTCCCGGGCGCCGGCCATCAGCGCCTCGATATCGGCGCCGCCCACGGCGATGGGCAGCAGTCCCACAGCGGACAGCACGGAGAACCGGCCCCCCACGTCGTCGGGCACCACAAAGGTCTCCCAGCCGTTGGAGTCGGCCAGGGTTTTCAGGGCCCCCCGGGCCTTGTCGGTGGTGGCGTAAATGCGCTGGTTGGCCTTTTCGCCATACTGCTTCACCAGCAGCTCCCGGAATACCCGGAAAGCCACGGCGGGCTCGGTGGTGCCGCCGGACTTGGAGATCACGTTGATGGACCACTCCCGGTCGTCCAGCCTGCGGATTACGCTGTCCAGCTCGTTGGGGCTGAGGGAGCAGCCCACAAAGCAAATCTCAGGCCCGTTGGAGGGGAAAACCTCCAACGCGGCCCTGGCCCCCAGGTAGGATCCGCCGATGCCGATCACCACCAGCACCTGGGAGTCCTTCCGAATCTTCGCCGCAGCCTTCTGGATGCGGGCAAATTCGTCCTTGTCATAGTTTTCCGGCAGGCGAACCCAGCCCACAAAGTCGGAGCCGGGGGCGGCGGGGTCATAGAGCTTGGCGTGGGCGGCCTCTACCTCGGGGGCCATGGCGTTGAGTTGCTCCTGGGAAACCACACCCTCCAGCATGGACAAATCGAGCTTGAGCATGATAATCACTCCTTATTGATTTCCTGATATTCTGCTCCAAACGTGGGAAAATACCGTGTCACTCCGTGAAGAACAGGGCGGCGCCACCATAAATGCCCGCGTTATTGCCCAGTTGGGCCAGGGCGAAGCGCACACCGGCGCAGGCCGACAGTGCGTTGGCCTTGAACGCGGCCTCCACCGGGCCCAGCAGGGCGCTGCCCGCGGCGGACACGCCGCCGCCCAGCAGGATGATCTCCGGGTTGACTACGCTGCTGACCAGAGCGGCGGCATAACCTAGGGCGTACCCTGCCTCCTTCACCACCGCCTGGGCGTTCTCGTCCCCGGCGGCGGCCGCGTCGTACACATCCTTGGCGGTCACCTTGTCCATCTCTTTAAAGGGAGAGAACTGCTTTGCCGCCCGGATGATGCCGGTGGCGGAGGAGGTGACCTCCAGACAGCCCTTCCGGCCGCAGCAGCACTCCCAGTCCGGGTGGAAGGGGACGGTCATATGCCCCACCTCGCCCCCGGCCCCGGTGGCCCCGGCAACGATGCGCCCGTCACAGATGACGCCGCCCCCCACGCCGGTGCCCACGGTGAACAGCACCAGGTTGCGGCAGCCCTTGCCGGTACCCTGCCACGCCTCGCCCAAGGCGGCCAGGTTGGCGTCGTTGGCCGCCTTGACGGGCACGCCCGCCCGGCTGGACAGCTCCTGGGCCACGTTCAGGTTTTCCCAGCCCAGGTTGACGCACAGCGTCACCAGCGACTGGTTCACCACCGGGCCGGGCACGCCCACCCCCGCGCCCACGCAGATGCAGTCGGGGAAGGACTCCATCACCTGGCGCATGTGGCTGGCGATGTCGTCAAAGGTGGCGGCCACATCCCGGAAGGTGGGGAACTCCCGCTTGTCCAGCAGGTCCCCTTCCCTGCTCACCAGCCCCAGCTTGACCGTAGTCCCCCCCACGTCGATGCCAAAACAGACCTCTCTCACTCTCCAGACCTCCTTCAAAAAATTAGAACGTTCGTTTCACGTGAAACGCTTGCCGGATCGGCCGCCCGCACTATGGCGCGGCCCGGGTCATTTCATGTTCCAGATATTCCGGGCGTACTCCTCCACCGCCCGGTCGGCGGAGAAGAAGCCCGCCTTGGCGATGTTCACCAGGGACATACTGGTAAACCGGGTCTTGTCGCCGTAGATGGCGGCCACGTCCCGCTGGGCGCGAACATAGTCGTGGAAATCGGCCAGGCACATATAGGGGTCGGCGGGGCCCCTGTGGTTGGTGTTCAGCGAGCGCACGATGTCGTCAAAGTGCATCCCCCCGATGCCGCCCATGAGCAGGTCCATCACCGCCTTGAGCTCGGGGTCGTTGCGCACATAGTCCAGGGGGTTGTAGCCATTGCGCCACAACTCGTTGACCTCCTCGGTCTTGAGGCCGAAGAGCACGATGTTCTCATCCCCCACCTGCTCATGAATTTCCACATTTGCGCCGTCCAGGGTGCCCAGGGTCACCGCGCCGTTAATCATCAGCTTCATATTTCCGGTGCCGCTGGCCTCCTTGCCGGCCACGGAGATCTGCTCGGAGATCTCGGCGGCGGGGATGATGATCTCCGCTAGGGAGACGTTGTAGTCCTCCATAAAGACCACCTTCAGTTTGTCCTGGACATCCGGGTCATGGTTGACCATGTTGGATACGGATACGATGAGCTGGATGATCTGCTTGGCCATAATATATCCCGCAGACGCCTTGGCGGCAAACACAAATGTGCGGGGCTGGAAGGGCGCGCCCGGGTTAGCCTTGATCTCCAGGTACATGTGGAGGATCTGGAGGACGTTGAGCAGCTGGCGCTTGTACTCGTGCAGGCGCTTGATCTGCACGTCGAACAGGGAGTTGGGGTCCACAATCACGCCGTTGCGCTTGAGGATCAGGTCGGCCAGCCGTTTCTTGTTGTCCAGCTTGATCTCCTGGAGGCGCTGGAGCACCTTTTTGTCGTCCTTATACTTGAGCAGCTTCTCCAGCTGGGTGGAGTCGGTGGTGAACCCGTCGCCAATCAGCTCCTTGAGCAGGGCGGACAGCTCCGGGTTGGCCTGGCACAGCCAGCGGCGGTAGGCGATGCCGTTGGTGACGTTGCAGAAGTGGCTGGGCTCCATCTGGTAGTAGTCCCGGAAGATGGAGTTGGTCAAAATCTCCGAGTGGAGCTTGGACACGCCGTTTACCTTGTGGCAGGCCGCCAGGCACAGGTTCGCCATGCGGATCTCGTTCTTACTGATCACCGCCATATATTCGATCTTGCCCATATCGTTGCCGTAGTAGCCGTGCAGGTCGATGCGCAGGCGGCGGTCGATCTCCTGGATGATCTGGAACACACGGGGCAGCAGCTGCTGGAACAAATCCACATTCCAGCGCTCCAGCGCCTCGCTCATCACGGTGTGGTTGGTGTAGGACAGGGTGCGGCAGGTGATGTCCCACGCCTTGTCCCAGGGGTAATTGTACTCGTCCACCAGCAGGCGCATCAGCTCGGGCACGCACAGGGCGGGATGGGTATCGTTGATGTGGATGGACACCTTGTCGGGCAGGTTGTCCAGGCTCTTGTTGTCTCGTAGGTGCTTTTTCAGGATGGTCTGCACCGAGGCGGACACCAGCAGGTACTGCTGGCGCAGGCGCAGGCGCTTGCCCTCGATGTGGTCGTCCGCGGGATAGAGCACCTTGGAGATGACCTCGGCCATGGTGTCCCCCTCCAGGGCCTTGGCGTAATCGCCCCGGGAGAAAGCGGACATGTCGAAGCTGTTGGGGGACTTGGCCGACCACAGCACCAGGGGGTTGACCGCGCGGCTGCCGTAGCCGGAGATATACATCTCGTTGGGCACCGCCATGACGGACTGGTAGTTCATATGGGTCACACGGTAAATGCCGTCGTCCTCCCAACCGTGGATGTTTCCGCCGAAGCGGACCTCCACCGCCTCGCTCTCATGGGGAACCAGCCATACGTCGCCCATGCTCAGCCAGTCGTCAGGGAATTCCATCTGCCAGCCGTCCACAATCTTCTGCTTGAAGATGCCGAACTCATAGCGGATGGAATACCCCGTCATGGGCATATCTAGGGTGGAGGCGGAGTCCATATAGCAGGAGGCCAGCCGGCCCAGGCCGCCGTTGCCCAGCCCGGCGTCCGGCTCCATCTCATACAGCTTGTGGATGTCCACGCCGCACTTGGCCAGCGCCTTGGTGAAGATATCCTCCAGCCCCAGGTTATACAGGTTGTTGCGCAGCGAGGTGCCCACCAAAAACTCCATGGACATGTAGTATACCTGCTTGCCCTTATTCTTCTTATAGAATTCGGCGCTCTTACTGGCCAGCATACCGTTCACCACGTAGCACAGGGCGCGGTACACCTGCTGGGGGGAGGCATTCTCCATGGCGCAGCCATAGCGCACCAGGAGGGTGTCCTCCAGTTGGGAGATGATTTGTTTCTGATCCATACGGTTTATTGACTCCTTCTTGACCGGCAAAAAGCCGGGGAATTGATGGGAAAAAATCACAGCCCGCTCCCGCGGGCTGTGATCGCACGGGGCGCTGCAATATGCCCCTTTATTATAGCATAAACGAACCGGCTTTTGCACTATAAATTTTCACTTTTTTCATTTCCTGCAAACAAAGCGAAAATTTGAATGATCCCCGGCCAAATTTGACGCTTAATCCGCCAAAGAGTGATAAATATCCCAATATTCCTGCACGGAACGCTTCCAGGAACTGTCATAGGCCATCACGCTCTTTTGCAGCGCGGTCCAATGCTCCTTATCGTAGAACAATCCCTCGCCCCGGCGCACCGCGTCCAGCATATCGTGGGCGTTATAGCTCTTGAAGGTAAAGCCGTTGCCCTCGCCGGTCTCAATGTTGTAAGCGGGGACGGTGTCGAACAGGCCACCGGTCTCCCGGACGATGGGGATGGTGCCGTACCGCATGGCAATCAACTGGGTCAGGCCGCAGGGCTCCTGCTTGGAGGGCATGAGCACCAGATCCGCCCCGGCGTAAGCCTGATGGGCCAGGGTGTTGTCGAACACAATATTGGCGGACATTTTGTGGGGAAAATTGGCGGCGTAGGAGCGGAACATATCCTCATACTGCCGCTCACCGGTGCCGATGATGACCAGCTGGAGGTCGTCCCACATCAGGTCGTCCATCACGGCCTGCACCAGATCCACCCCTTTGTGGCCCACAAGGCGGGTAATCATGATGACCATGGGCACGTCCCGGACGGCCAGCCCCAGCCGCTGCTGGAGGAACTGCTTGTTCTCCGCCTTTTTCTCCAAGGTAGAGGCGTCGAAATTGGCGTACAGCAGGGGGTCGGAAGCGGGGTCGAATACCTCGGTGTCGATGCCGTTGACCACGCCGCTGAGCTTGTAGGCGTGCTGGCGCAGCACATCGTGCAGGCCATGGGCGTAGTAGGGATCCTGGATCTCGAAGGCATAGGTGCGCGACACCGTGCTCACCCGGTCGGCGGTGTGGATGGCGGCCTTCATCAGGTTGGTGCAGGTGTCGAAGTGCATGGTGGCCTTCCAATCCTCGGGCAGGCCCAGCACCTCGTCCACGAACTCATCGGGGAACCGGCCCTGGTACTCCATGTTGTGGATGGTGAACAGCGTGCGGATGGGCTGGTACTTCTCCACGTTCATATAGTGGGCACGGAGGAACACGGGGACCATGGCGGTCTGCCAGTCGTTGGCGTGGATCACATCGGGATACCAGTCCAGGTACTGGAGGGCCTCCAAAATAGCCTTGGAGTAAAAGGCAAAACGCTCGCCGTCGTCATAGTGGCCGTAGCAGCCGTCCCGGTAGAAGTAGTACTCGTTGTCGATGAAGTAATACTGGAGCTTCTTGCGCTTGCTCACCGCCCGGAACAGGCCGGCGTACACGTTGCGCCAGGACAGGGGGACGGTGAAGTTGGTGATATACTCAATCTCAAACTCCGGGTTGTCCTTGATTGCCTTGTAATAGGGCAGGAAGACATAGACCTCGGTATTGGGGGTCTCCGCCAGGGCCTTGGGCAGGGCGGCGGCAACGTCGCCCAGGCCGCCGGTTTTGATAAAAGGCGCGGCCTCGCTGGTAGCAAGTAAGATTTTCATACCGTTACTCCTTTGCGAATGACGACGGGATTACTCTCCAGGCCCTTGAGCTGCGCCCCGTCGCTGATGGTGACCCATTTGTCCACGATGACATTCTCCAGGCAGGCGCCCTCGCCCACCACGCTGCCCTGCATGATGACGCAGTTCTTCACCTTGGCGCCCTTGCCGATTTTCACGCCCCGGGACAGCACGCAGTGCTCCACGCTGCCGTCCACAAAGCAGCCGTCGGCGATGACGCAGCGGTCCACCTGGCACTCCAGGCCATAGTAGGCGGGCACCTCGTCCGTCACGCGGGTGTGGATGGGCCGGTCCCCCCGGAACAGGGCGGCGGACACGTCGTCCTCCAGGATGGCCAGACTGCTCTGGAAATATTCGTTCACGTCCCGGATGCGCAGCACCTTGGTGTCCACCTCGTAGAGGTTGATGGACAGCCTGCCCCGGTTGAATTCATGCTGGATGAAGTCCCGCAGGAAGTCATAGATCCCCCGGGAGGTGTAGTCCCGGATGACATTGATGAGGAACTCCCGGGAGATAATCATGTGGCCCATGCTGGCGTAGTCGCCGGGCTTGGCGGGGCAGTCCAGAGCGTAGGAGGTCACCCGGTGGCCGGCATCCGCCTTCATCACGGAGGCGAAATTGAGCTGGGACGCCTCCGTCTCCTTGGTGGCCAGCATGGTGATGTCGCAGCCGCTGGCGATATGATCCTCCAGGGCGGCGCGGTAGTCGATGTTGCACAGCACATAGGCGTCGGCCAGCAGCACATAGGGGGTGGTGGAGATGGTCTCCAGATAGTCCAGGGCGTTGCGCAGCTCGTCCAGCTTGCCCCGGCTGCCGCCGGTGTGGGCGTCCTCAGTGGCAAAGGGGGGCAGCAGCTGGAGCCCGCCGTTCTTTCGGTTCAGGTCCCACTCCTGGCTGTTGCCCAGGTGGTCCATCAGGGAGTGGTAGTGCTGCTTGACCAGCACGCCCACGTTGAGGATGCCGGAGTTGACCATATTGGACAGCACAAAGTCCACCAGGCGGTAGCGCCCGCCGAAGGGGATGGCTGCCATGTTCCGATCCTGCGTAAAGGAATTGAGCGCGTCGGAATACATCTCGGAGAAAATAATACCAGTCATTTTCATGGTGGACACCCCCTTAAACAATTTCCTTGGGCTTGATGACGGAGCCTGCGGCGATGGTCCTCTGGTGGCCCACCACGGCGATGCCCCAGTCCCCATCCAGGTAGTTCTCCGGGCGCTCGCCGATCTTGGCGCCCTCCTCCACCACGCACTGCTCGCCCACGATGCAATAGCTCACGTTGGCGCCCTTGCGCACAATGGTGTTGGGCATGATGACCGCGCCGGTGACGATGGCCCCCTCCTCAATCTGGCAGCCTGTATACAGCACCGAGTGCTCCACATTGCCCCGGATGGTGCAGCCCTCAGCCACAAAGGAATTGGTCACCTTGGCCCCGGAGCCGATGCGGGTGGCGGGGGCGGAATAGTTCCGGGCGTAGATGCGGAAGCTGGGGTCGCGCATGTTGATGGGATCCTTGGGGTCCAGCAGATCCATGTTGGCGTCCCACAAGCTGTCCAGGGTGCCCACGTCCTTCCAGTACCCCTCGAAGGAGTAGGCGTACATGGGCCGGTTGTCCTTCAGGAAGTTGGGGATGATGTTCTTGCCGAAGTCGTTCTCGGAGCTGGGATCGGCCTCGTCGGCAATCAGGTATTCCCGCAGTACGGACCAGGTAAAGATGTAAATGCCCATAGACGCCAGGTTGCTCTTGGGCTGCTTGGGCTTCTCCTCAAAGTCCACGATGGCCCCGTTTTCGTCGGTGCTCATGATGCCCATGCGGGTGGCCTCCTCCATGCTCACCGGCATGACGGCGATGGTGCACTCGGCCCCCTTCTCCTTGTGGAACTGGAGCATTTTGTTATAGTCCATCTTGTAGATGTGGTCGCCGCCCAGCACGGCCACATACTCGGGGTTGTAACGGTCCACAAAGGGGATGTTCTGATAGATGGCGTTGGCGGTGCCCTTGTACCAGGACTCGGTTTTGGACTGGGTGTAGGGGGGCAGCACGTGGGCCCCGCCCCAGTTGCGGTTCAGGTCCCAGGGCTGGCCGTTGCCGATGTAATCGTTGAGTTCCAGGGGCTGGTACTGGGTGAGTACCCCCACGGTGTCGATGCCGGAATTGACGCAGTTGGACAGCGGGAAATCAATGATGCGGTATTTGCCGCCGAAGGGCACCGCCGGCTTGGCGGTGTCTTGCGTGAGCACGTACAGGCGGCTCCCCTGGCCGCCGGCCAGAAGCATGGCAATGCACTCTTTTTTACGCTGGAACAAGTTGAACTCCCCCTCAATATTTAATTTTCGGTTTCGGATTTTTTAGCGCGGGGCTTGCGGACACTCTTGGCCGTTTCCTCCCCGGCGTCCGCCTTCTTTGCGCGGGGCTTGCGGGCCGTTTTGGGCTTTGATATCCCGGCGTCCTGAAGCTCCGCCCCGGGCTTGCGGCCCGGCTTCTTCCTGGGCGCGGGCCCGGCCTCCCCTGCGGCATTGGATGTCCTGGCCTTTGCGGCGGTCTTTTGGGCAGCCTTGGGCGCCCCTTCCCCGCCATCCTCATCCTTGGCGTCCCGCGGGGTGGACCTGCGCTCATAAAATACGGTGGACATGGCCGGCAAGGTGAGCTCCACGGAATACTTCAGCCCGTGCATCTCCTTCTTCTTGGCCTTGACAGGGGCCAGCGCCGTGCCCGCGCCGCCGTACTTGGCGTCGTCGCTGGACAGCACGGGGACATAGGCGCCCGCCTTGGGGACGCCTATCTTGTAGCCGGTGCGCTCCACAGGGCAGAAGTTACACACTACAATAACCTCTTTCCCTTTGTCGTCGATGCGGCGGAAGGAGATGACGCTTTGCTGGTAGTCGTCGCAGGAAATCCACTGGAAGCCCTGCCAGTCCACATCGTTGTGCCACAGGGCCGGGTGGTCCAGGTAGTAATGGTTCAGGTCCCGGACATAGGCCCTCAGCTGGGCGTGCTTATCGTAATCCAGCAGCAGCCAGTCCAGCCCCTTCTTCTCGTCCCACTCAATGAACTGGCCGAACTCGCCGCCCATGAACAGCAGCTTCTTGCCCGGGTGGGTCATCATGTAACCATAGAAAGCCCGCAGGTTCTGGAACTTGTCCGCATAGTCGCCGGGCATTTTGTTTACCAGGGAACACTTGCCATGCACCACCTCATCGTGGGACAGGGGGAGCACAAAATTCTCCGAAAAAGCATAGGTCAGCGAGAAGGTCAGGTTGTTGTGCTTGCCCTTGCGGAACAGCGGGTCGGTGGACATGTAGTCCACCATGTCGTGCATCCAGCCCATATTCCATTTAAAGTTGAAGCCCAGCCCGCCGTCATACCCCGGCTTGGTCACCATGGGGAACGCGGTGGACTCCTCGGCGCACATGATGGCGGCGGGGTCAAAGGTGAGGGCGGCGGCATTCATGTCCCGCAGGAACTGGACAGCCTCCAGATTGATGTTTCCCCCATCCTTGTTGGGCCGCCACTCGCCGCCCCGGCGGCCATAGTCCAGGTAGAGCATGGAGGCCACCGCATCCACCCGGATGCCGTCGATATGGAACTTATCCAGCCAGTACACCACATTGGAGATCAGGAAGGAGCGCACCTCATACCGGCCGTAGTCGAAGATGCGGGTACCCCAATCGGGGTGCTCCCGGCGCAGGGGGTCGGCGGGCTCGTAGCAGTAGCCGCCGTCGAACTCAAACAGGCCGCACTCGTCTCGTGGGAAGTGGGCGCCCACCCAGTCGATGATGACGCCGATGCCCGCCCCATGGCACATATCCACAAAACGCATGAAATCGTGGGGAGTGCCGTACCGGGAGGTGGGGGCATAATACCCGGTGACCTGATAGCCCCAGGAGGGGTCGTAGGGGTACTCGCTGACGGGAAGCAGCTCCACGTGGGTATACCCCATGTCCTTCAGGTAGGGAATGAGCTGATCCGCGCAGTCCACATAGGACAGGAAATTTCCATCCCCATGCCGCCGCCAGGAGCCCAGGTGCATCTCATAGATGTTCATCGGACTGCGCAGCACATCCTTGCGGCTCCGGGCGCGGCGGTAGGCCCCGTCGGTCCACTCAAAACCGTCCAGGTCGAACACCTTGCTGGCGTTGTCCGGCCGGGTGGCGGAATGGGTGGCATAAGGGTCAGCCTTGAACACGAAGGTTCCGTCAGGCTTCTCAATGTAGTATTTGTACTCGTCATAGGTCTGCGCACCGGGGATGAACCGCTCCCAGATGGCGGGGGCAATGCGCTCCATGGCCGGGGATTCCTTGTCCCAGTCATTAAAGCGGCCCAGTACCCGCACGCTCTTGGCGTGGGGCGCCCACACTCGGAAAACATAGCCCTCCCGGCCGTCCACCGTCTGCCGGTGGCAGCCTAGGAACTGGTACGCGTCAGCGCTGTTCCCGGCGGAAAACCGGGCGATTGCTTCGCTGAGTTGATCTGCTTTTTTTATCATAAGTGCCCTCCAATGATCCGCCGTCATCCGGCGGAAAATGCTGTGGTTCCACCTTGTGCGCCACAGATATGCCCTGGAATTGGTTTTATTATAACGTGTCCCGCTGTCAAAGTCAAGGTGCACAAAAAAGAAATGGAAAAAGCATATGTTTATGTCGCATTGTGCGAAATTTTCAAAGTATTTTGGGAATCCTGGAAAATTCCAGGGCCTTGGCTCCGATTTATCCCCGTTGGGCTCCCCACCGCATGGATACCAGCCCTCTCCCCCGCCTACCTGCGGCCCTTTCCGCCCCGCATCCACTGACAACGCTTGACATTTCCCTGAATATGCGGTAACATATGGTGCGTGATTTGCAGCGGCACCCAGCGGTCAGAGCGGTGCTGATTCAAAATCATCTAAATTTGCGCCGAAAACCGAATTATTACATGGAGACGTATCGAAGTGGTCATAACGGGGCTGACTCGAAAACGAGTGACCACTTTGGAACGGCTTTTCTGAAAAACCTTGATTTTTCAAGGCTTTGGGGGTATCATCAAGAGGAAAAATTTTTGTAGTTCTCTCCATCAGTTCTCTCCTTTTTCCGAGGCGTTTTTTGAGGGCTGATGTTGCGAAAAATACACGCAGCGGTATCGAAGTGGTCATAACGGGGCTGACTCGAAATCAGTTTGGGAGCAATCCCACGAGGGTTCGAATCCCTCCCGCTGCGCCACACTGGGAAGCCTTGATTTGCAAGGCTTCCCAGTTTTCTCTTACAGCCGCAACTGGTTTGTGAATTTACAAACTATCATCTATGACTGATATGTATTTGGAAATGATAGTTTTTACCGAAAAAACTGCACACGGATTTACACACAGAAAAAGGAGGGGAAGCCCCCTCCTTTTACGCGTTTTCCAACCGCTCAACCAAATGGTCATACGCCCTGCGGTTGACTAAACTGAGCGACCCTATGAAATCGTCCAGGATGGCCCAGATTTTAGCCGGGTCTTTGTCTGCTACGGCTTTTAAAAAATCGCTGTTGCCGTATCGACCAACCCGCTCCTCGATAGGGCCAGCCGTCTCGGAGTAAGCCGCAATTTGCGGCTGCGGCTGCAAGACAGTCAAGCCCAGCATTTCGTTCCGGCAGGTGTATAGCGCCGCGAGAAGCATATAGCGGCTTTCGGAGCTTTCCTGGCCCTCCAATTCAGAGATCGCCCAGTCTAGCTCTTTCAGGTTACCCACGCTCCTATCGTAGCACAAAAGTAGGGTCAAGAAATATCATCCTTCAATCAAGTAGGTCACGATTCCTCGCCACTTCCTCGAAAAACTTTCGCTGCCATCTTGCTGCCGTAGCTTCACTTACATTTAACTGCTGATTCGCAGATGTGTTTGAACTCCACGACACAACATTCCCGTTCCAGACAATAGAAATATA
>OFGL01001449.1_pt1 | contig 13885 bp, 16 predicted proteins | sample 1521801 | NCBI WGS metagenome assembly OFGL01 (sample SAMEA3504085, study PRJEB24116) | mouse gut metagenome | biome: mouse gut; feature: mouse-associated habitat; material: faeces | place: Denmark | collected 2011 | reverse complement strand
TATCAAATATTTTTATGGCACTTTTACGACACCGCTTTAAATTTTCAATTTCCTACGACAATATCTTATGCCATTTTACACATCTATTCTTTTCCCTATTAATGATTTCCTCACGCAGACTCCTTTCCAAAAGAGCCTGATATGGTTTTAATTTACCACATACATGCTCAATTTGCAACAATTGACATCTGGATCGAATAAATTCATATGCAGCTGAGCTGTCAGATCTCAATGTTTTGCGATATGTACTTCTCAAACCCTTGTATATAAGGTGTCAATTAAAATGATACAACATCAATATCTCTTTGCTGGATGAAGTTGTCGACTTGCTGCGTCAGGGAAGGCAGCTCGAAGAACGCTACCACGACCATGGGCTGACCGGAGACCTTGCAGATTTTAGGGAATGCCATATCAAGCCGGACTGGCTGTTAATTTATCTCATCGAAAATGATATTTTAACGCTGACCTTAATCGATACCGGTTCACACTCAGATCTTTTCAAGAAATAATGCACAGGCAGGTAATTCCATCTTTGCGGGGTTTCCTGCCTGTTACTTTTTCTGCCAGCGGTCGCCACGCTCTGTATGAATCCTTGCATGGCATGGCTGGCACAGCGACACGAGGTTTCCCTCGTCATGCGTCCCGCCCTCTGCCAGCGGCAGCTTGTGGTGTACCTCCTCAACAGGACGCAGCAAACCCTTCTTATAACACTCCTCACAGAACGGATGCCTGGCGGCGTAGCGGTCACGGATTCGTTTCCACGCCCGCCCGTACCTACGGCGTACAGCCGGGTCACGGTCGTACTTCTCGTAGCGGCGGTTCTCCTGCTTCCCATGCTCCTCACAGAACCTCCCGTCCGTCAGCTTAGGACAGCCGGGGAAGGAACACGGCCTCTTCGGTTTCCTTGGCATCTGCCTCACCTCCCTTGGGCATAAAGAAAGCCCCCGCAGGATTCTTTTTCTCCCGCGAAGGCCCTCTTGACATTTTTTCACCTTATCAGCATACCACGCCCAAAGCCAAATGTCATGCCCGCAAAGTGGACACTTTTATTTCCCGTACAGCATGACGGACAGTTTCGACAGCGCCCGGTTCTTCCTGCGGTATGCCGAATTCCTCTCAATCTGGAACCGTTCGCAGACGGCATTGACTGCTGGCCCGTCCGCTCCCATGTAGAAACATTCCAGCACATACCGCTCATCTTCCGTAAGCTCCTCCCATGCAGGCTTAAACCACGCCATGAACTCCACGGCTTCCCGGTACCGCTCCCGCAGGACGCTTATCTCATCCATCCCTTCCGCCATCCTGTCCTCCGCCGCATGGGGGTTATGCGTATGCGGCATCCCGTCAAACTGCGGGCTGCTGACGCCGCCCATTTTTTCATGCACCGCCTTTACCTTGTCATCCGTGTGGCTGATGATGAATTCCATCCTGCCGTAATCCCTCAGTGCATTGGCGGTCGCGCCCCTTTTGTCTAAATACTGCCATATGATTCCCATAGCTGATGCCTCCTTAAAATATTTTTGTTTTCCTCGGATTGGCTCAGATTGTCATTGATTGGCTTTTATTTTCAAGTCTGCCTTCACCGCATCGATCAGCGCGGCCTGCGTGGTGTCTTTTTCGGATAACGCTTTCATGATCCGCTCGTCTATGGTGCCTTTCGTGATGATGTGCTGCACCACCACGGTTTCCGATGCCTGCCCCTGCCGCCACAGCCTCGCCACCGTCTGCTGGTATAATTCAAGGCTCCATGTCAGCCCGAACCACACCAGCGTGTTCCCTCCATCCTGGAGGTTGAGGCCGTGTCCGGCGGATGCCGGGTGGATCAACGCCACCGGGATCTCCCCGGCGTTCCATTTCCGGATGCTACCGTCCGTGTCCAGCCTGGCATATGGTATTTTCAGTTTGTTCAGCCGCTCCGAAATCCGCTCAAAGTCATGCCGGAACCAGTAAGCCACAAGCACCGGCCTGCCGTATGCCGCCTCGATGATGTCCTCCAGCGCGTCCAGCTTCCGCTCATGGATGGCAATGGTTCCGCCCGCATCGGTGTAAATCGCCCCGTCCGCCATCTGCGACAGTTTCCCGGAAAGGGACGCGGCGTTGGCGGCTGTGATTTCCCCATCCGGAAGCTGCAGGACAAGGTCTTTTTTCAGCTCCTCGTATTTCTCACGCTCCGTTTCGGAAAGGTAGACCGTGTACCTGGAATTAATAAGCTCCGGCATCCGCAGGTGGTCGGTGGACTTCATGGAAATGGTGATGTCAGAGATTTTACTGTAAATCTGCTTCTCCGCACCTGGAAGCGGCTTGTAGGAAAATACCACCTGCCCGTTCTGCTTATCCGGCCGGAAGTAAGAGGTACGGTACTGCCCAATAAACCGGCCAAGCCGCTCGCCCATGTCCAACAGCCGGAACTCCGCCCATAAGTCCATCAGGCCGTTGCTGGAAGGCGTCCCAGTCAGCCCCACGATGCGCTTCACCTTCGGCCGGACTTTCATCAGCGCCTTGAACCGCTTCGTCTGGTGGTTCTTGAAGGAGGACAGCTCATCAATCACCACCATGTCAAAATCAAAGGGGATGCCGCTCTCTGTAATCAGCCACTGCACGTTCTCACGGTTGATGAGGTAGATGTCCGCCTGTTTCTTTAACGCCGCCAGCCTCTCCGCCGCCGTGCCGACCGCCACGCTGTACTTAAGCCCCTCAAGGTGGTCCCACTTTTCAATCTCTGCCGGCCAACTGAAGGAGGCCACCCGGATTGGGGCCACAACAAGCGCCCTGTGGATTTCAAAGCTGTCAAACATCAGGTCGTTGACCGCCGTCAGCGTGATGCTCGTCTTGCCAAGCCCGCAGGCGAGGAATACTGCCGCTGCCGGGTGCGCCTTGATATATTCCGCTGCGTATCTCTGGTATTCATGTGGACTGTATCTCATCAATGATCCCTCCAATCTGTTCCACGCCATCCAGCACATACACCTTAAACCCAAGCCGCCGCAGGAGCCGGTGCCGCGCCATCTGCAGGGGGCGCGGATTTTCCCCCGGAGCCTTGACCTCCACAAAGCCGATTTTCCCGCCGGGGAGGAGCATCATCCTGTCCGGCATCCCGGCAAAGCCAGGGGATGTAAACTTGGGGCAGATGCCGCCGCATTTCCTGGTTTCCTGCACCAGCTTCTGCTCAATCTGTTTTTCACGCATTCCGTATTCCTTTCTGGACAAAAGGATGGACAACAGCCCGATTTTTTCTATACGCGCGTATATACACATATACACACGCCCATTTCTATATTTTCTTTTATTTTCTCTCAATAGGTTTTGTCTTGTCCTCTTGTCCCAATGTTGTTATTTTCCTTGATATACCGCCGCCCCTTTACAGGACGAGCGGCAGGACACTTATTCGGACGGCTGCCGCCTGTGCCATGGTGTGTTCAGGACAGCTTCCGCTTGTACCCCCGCTGCCGTCCATAGAGCGGGTACGTTGTCCGCTCCGCTTTCTCCCACCCCTCGATCTTGCGCATGATGGCGGCAATGGCGTAGGAATCCGCGGGCTTCATGGATGAGCCGTCCCTGCCGAAGCACTCGCACCATATCTCCATATTGCAGGCATACATACGCTGTACCGTGCCGTCTTTTTTGCTGACGCCGAAGTCGGAATCGCTCAGATAGCTCCGCCGTTCAAAGAGGGACATCTCCGCCCATTTCTCCGGGAGCAGGGTTTCCAGGTACTCCCGCACCAGCCCCTCGCGCTCATCCGTTTCCAGGGCGTCCGCCTGTTCCGCCACGGCGATCTCCGCATCCTGGCCTTCCAGATAGAGCTTCTCCCCTTTCTGGTACAGCACGAGCGTTTCTGCCCATATCTGCGCCACATCCTCTTTAGTGAGCTGCCACGGCTTCTTCCTGGAATTGCCGGACACGCGCACCGGCCAGAAGCGGCGGTTGCCCGTGATGTCGCGCAGGAAGCCCGTCTCCGCATTCGTGGTGCCTACAATGACGCACTGCCTCGGATGGCTCTCCACATTGACGCCATAGGACGCGCGGTACTTGTCGTCCACACGGCTGATGAAGGACTTCACGGTCTCGATGTCAGCCTTCCTCATGCCCGCCAGCTCGCCCAGCTCCAGTATCCAGTACCCCTGCAGCTTCTCCGGACCGGATTTGTCCTTCATGTCCGTCAGCGTCAGGCTGTCAGAGAACCATTCCCCGGCGAGCTTCGCATAAAAGGTGGACTTCCCGATGCCCTGCGGGCCATTCAGGATTGGTACGCTGTCAAACTTCGTACCCGGACGGTATACCCTTGCAATCGCCGCTGCCATTGACTTTCGGCTGACCGCCCTTGTGTAGCTGTTATCAGCGGCGCCGAAATAATCAACCAGCAGGGTGTCCACACGGGGGATGCCGTCCCATTCCGGCAGGCCCTCCAGATAGTCCCGGATGGGATGGTATGCCCGCTCCGCCGCCACCGCTACCACGGCGTCCTTCGTCTTGGTCGGGGAATAGATGCCATAGTTCCTGGAGAGGTACACCTTGAGAGCCGCCGCATCCGAATCACTCCAGCCGCCCTTGATCTGCTCCCATGGCAGCCCCTCCCTTGCGTCGATCCCGTCCCGGTGGCAGTTGAAGGCAATGCCCTTAAGCTCCCCATCGTTCTGGATGATCAGGACAATATTATCCAGCGTGTCTTTGATGCCACCTTTCCGGTCAAGCTCCAGGCTTTTCCTCCAGTCCTCCCCGTCTGCGAATTCCTCTCCGGCCTGCCTGCGCCGCTCCTCCAGTGCCTCTACCTTCACGCTGTCAATCGTCAGCGCAAAATCGCACATTGCCTTGAAGGACGCTTTGTCATCAAGTTCACCGAATTTGTGGATGCGGACAAGGTCAAAGGCATTGCAGAGTTTCAGATAGGCAGGGTCTTTTGCATGGTGGCTGTAGGCGAATTTTCCGCCCTCCTTGATTTCCACGCCCGCCATGCTGCTGGACTCGATCAGGTGGTAGCGGTCTTCCTTGTCCGTAGGCTCATATACATCCTGCAGGAAAGCGTCCATGGCAAGATTTATAGGGAAGAACACCCGGTTGAACAGTCCCACCACGCCCTCTTTTTCAAGCGGGTCCTGCACCTTCTGTATGCTGATGGAATTTGCCCGGCTCTCCCTTGAGGAAGTGGGGAGCCTTGTCGGGTCCCTCCATTCCGGGTGGGCGGCCAGGACAGCATCCGGGTCAAGCCATGCACCACCTGTCTCCTTATAGGCGAACTCACCGTTTGACGGCGTACTCGGCCAGTACATGAGCTGGTTCGGCTGGTAGGAGCATTCGTCAAAATAATCCATGCCAAGCCCCTGCGCAAGATACCTCGCCACCGCCACATATTCTTCTGGGGACACGTCCCTTGCCAGCGGGAACACAAGGCGTACCCTCGGTTCTTCCGCCGTATGGCTGTGGGTGCTGTAAAGCACGGAGGCATACGGCACAGCCTTTTCATAACCCGCCAGGAACTCCGGGCCGATGCGGTCGCCGTCCAGGGCCACCATGGAACGGGACTCCACCGTGTCGATCTTCCGCCTGCCGCCCTTTAGCACCCCGGCCACAAAGCCGCCATGGTCTTTTGCCGCATCCTTTTTCGATTTCGGGAAACGGGCATATTCCTCCGCTGATTCCGGTGTGCGGATTGTCGTTTTCAGGCGTTCTTTCAATTCCCCAAACCGTATGGTCTTGTTCGACCACTGCTTTGCGCTGCGGCTGTTCCCATATGCAATACTCAACTCACGCATAGCGCGCCCTCCTTACTTTTGGCGTTTCCCCATGTTCAAACCGCGCCTGCCTTGCAAGGCGGTATGCCCGCTCCGTTGCCCTGCGGTCTATGAAACGCCGGTTGTATTCTTCCGCCTGTCCGAACAGCTCCAGATATCCCTCACGGTTGACGCAGGGGAAAGCCGTGCAGTCCATACCGTCAACCGTGCCGAAATGGAACGCCCGCGCTTCCCACGGAAACGGCCTGCCGCTTTCCCCATCTACCCATGACCGCATCCTGTCCAGCGTTGTCCCTGGCGGGATGTCCCCCAGAACTAAAACAGGCGTATCCGATATGGCAGGCAGCCCATCCGCAAGCCCGGCTTTATAGAATGCCAGTATCTTTTCAGAATCTGCCTGCGTCATCTGCCCCTTCACTTCAACATAAAGGCTGCGTATTTCCGAAAACTCACTGCCGGAGCCATAGCCGCCAAGCTGCACCCTTTTGAGCAGGAAATCCGGCAGGTAATGAATCCCGTTCCCAAGGTCATACCCTTCCGGCTCATATTCCCAATCCACACCGCAGGCATCAAAGAACACTGCCCACCTTGCCTCCAGCCGGGACCGGAATAAATACCCCTTGTATTCTGTCTGTATAGCTTTCATTTCCCCCATCAGCCTCCAACCTCCTCGCAGTTTTCTGTGAAATAGCGGATTGGCATACCCCGCTTTTCCGCTTTCTCAATCTCCGCCGCCATCCCCGTGGATATGGTGCCGCCGAACACCCACAACTGCTCACACTTCCCCAAAAGCACCAGCCCCATGAACATCCCGATTGCCCGCTCCGCAGGCTTCCCGTCATCCAGGAACTGCGGAAACAAAAGGTGCGGGGCGAGCGGTATCACGCCGTTCTCCACCGCAAACCTGCTGTACCGCCTCGCCTTCTGCGTGTTCCCTGACCTGTCCCCGGCAAACGGGGAGCATATATAGACAAGCGGCCGGTATGCCCGCTTCGCCGCCTTTTCCTCCTTCTGGATTCCCGATAACGCCGCATGGCTCGTCGGGTCGCTGTATCCCTCGCTGTTATATCTGCTGATTCCCATCAACCATACCTCCATTCTGCCTGCGCCGGCCTTCCCGGACTGTGTCCGCAGGCTTGTAAAACGGGCAGTCCCTCCCGCCAAAGTCATTGTCCTTTAAGCAGGTGCAGACGCCGCCCCTGTTTGCGAAACAGTCGCCGTGTGTCCTGCATTCCGGCATCACATCAGTCATCTTTTATCCCTCCTGAAATCAATCTGATATTCCCCGCCATCCTTCTGCGGAGGGTTTCCGTTTTGTTGAACTGCGCCCTCCAGCGCCTCCGCTCCGGGGTATCCGCAGGAAGCGCCTCCTCTATTTCTTTGTACATTTTGCATAGTGCCGCATACCCGTCTGCCAGCTCCCACAGCTCCGAAAGCAGCTCCGCCCTCGTTTCATCAGAGCAGTATGAATTGATGAGCCTCGCGGCTTTCCTTGCCGCCGGCATCTTGCAGGGGAAGAACGCCTCAATGTTCAGCTCCATATATCCCATCCCGTATTCAATCCGCAGCCGTTCCATCATGCACCCCCTGCCTAATCCTTCTGGTAAAAATCGCATTCATAGCCATCTGCCCGGAGCAGCAGCCCTTTCGCCCAGGGCGGCGTCCTTCCCATCTGTTCACATACGGCAGAAAGAGACATCCTCCTGTCCGCTTCAATTATGATCTCATCATGCACCGTAGCCACGATTGCACAGTTCCGTAAAGTCCGCATGGCATAGCAGAGAATATCCCGGCTGACCGCCTGCACAATGTTCTCCACAAACTTGGGGCCATAGCTTTCCAGCCGCTCCCATTTCTTCGTGCCGCTCACGCCCATGTAAGTGACGGACTCCCCGCCAAACCGGTTCTCGCCAATCCTCGGCTTCACATACGCAAGCCGCCGTCCGGAAAAAAGCGTGATGAACAGCATCCCGCTCTGGTAATCAAAGCGGATGCCGTGTGTTTCCGTTGGCACTCTCTTTTTGATGCATTCCTTCACGGCACGGTCTGCTGCCCACCAGAACTCCGTAATGCTTGGGTTGGAATCCCGCCATGCTGACACAAGCGGCTGCAGCTCTTCCTCCGCAATCCCCATCTCCAATGCGCCCATGGATTTCAATGCCCCGACTGATCCGCCATAGCCGAGTGCTAATTCGGCTATTTTACCTTTCTGACGCAGATGCCCGTTCACGCCGTGCTTTTCCACCGGCACATGGAACATCTGGCTTGCCGAGGCGCAGTAAATGTCACCGCCTCCCTCGAACACCTTAATCCGCCACCGCTCCCCGGCGATCCATGCGATCACCCTTGCCTCGATTGCGGAAAAGTCCGCCACGATGAACTTCCTTCCGTCCTGCGGCACGAAAGCCGTGCGGATGAGCTGTGAGAGCGTATCCGGGATGTCCTCATAGAGCATGGCAAGGGCATCAAAATCCCCTGATTTCACAAGTTCCCGTGCCTGCGCCAAGTCAGGGATATGGTTCTGGGGCAGATTCTGCAACTGTATAATGCGGCCGCTATACCGGCCAGTCCTATTGGCTCCGTAAAACTGGAACATCCCGTGCGCACGGCTGTCCGCGCACACCGCATTCTCCATTGCCTGGTATTTCTTCACGGAGGACTTGGCAAGCTGCTGCCGCAGGGCAAGTGCCTCCCCCAAAGGCTCCGGCGCAGTCTTTAACAGTTCCGCCACCGCCTTTTTATCAAGGGAATCCGTATCCATCCCGTTCTCCGAAAGCCACTGCTTCATCTGATGTACGGAATTTGGGTTCTCCAGTTCCGTCAGTTCCTGCATGGCGGTTGACAGTTCCGACTTGGAGCGTCCGTCCATGGCGATTGCCCGTGCGACCATCTCCATATCCACCCCGATGCCCCGGTCGTTGATCTCCTGGTCCTGCCAGTATTCCTCCCACACAAAATCCAGAACCGGGAACTTGGCAAGCCTCTGCTGTATCTGCATCTCCGCCTCCACATCACGAAAGTTGTATTCCTTAAACCGCTCCCATTTCTCCCTGTCATGTTCCGGCAGGTTCCGCGTCCTGCCGCCATTCGTCTTGGTCGGCTTGCACGGGACGCAGAAATACCGGATCAGTTCCTTTCCCTCTGACAGCTTCTGCTTTTCCAGCCCAAGCACTGCGCCCACATTTTCCAAAGACAGCGGAAGGCCAAGCGTGGCCGACCAGACCATGGAGCATTTCCAGGACTCCGGCTCCAGCCATTCCCCAAGGTAATTTGATAAGCACACCCTCTCGAACATGGCATTGAACGCCCATTTGATGACAGACTCATCTGAGAGCGCAGCCAGGATATCCGCAGGGATTTCCTCCCCGCAGGCAACATCGACCACCTCCACTTCACCGCCGTCCACGCTGAACCCAAATAACAGAATCTCAAAATTCGGTGAGGAAGAATATTTGTAAACGCCGCATTTGGATAAATCCACATCACTGTACGTTTCAATGTCAATTTCTATAGAATTCAATTCCACCAGCTCCTTTCACCGCCTTAAGGGCGGCAGGAAAAAGGCAGACGCCCGTTCCCCGCCACCCGGCGGCTGTGCTTTTCTCTATCTGGTTACGACAGGAAATCCTCCTCTTCCTCATCCGCAAAATCGTCCTCCGCACGGGACTTCCCGCCCAAAGGTTCCCCGTCACGGATTTTCTGTAAATTGTTCAGCCCGCAGGCGATACCCTTATTCCCGTTGGAATTGAAAGCATAGAAATTGATGCTCGCCCTGCCGTACACGCCGCTGTACACCTCGGACGTATCAATAACCGGCTGGCGGTCCGCATCCACAATTCCCGGAGCCGTGGAGCTGTTGGCATTGACGAAATAGGAATCCGCATAAGCCTCATCATCCGGGCGCTCCACATCCCCGTCACGCAACGGGGTCTTCAGTACGGAAAGCGCAGGGACGCTCCTGCCGTTCCCCTTCAGCTTCGCCTCGCCCTCATGGTAGGCCGCTTCAATCGCAGCCTCGATTTTTGCAATGGTCTTTTTGTCAGATTTCGGGATGATGAGCGACACAGAGTATTTTGGCTCACCTCCGTTAATTGCCTTTGGGGTCCACACATTTGCATAGCTCCACCGGGTGTTCGGCCCCGTGATTACTTTTGTTGGATTGTTGGCTGTGTTTGACATATGATTTTCCTCCTGACTAATCTTCCTTGAAATCTTCCTGCGCCGTGTCCATCTCCGGGCGCTTGTCGCTCTCCGGGACTAACGCGGGCTTGCCCTGCGGCTTCTCCACAAGGCCCTTTAAAATCTCTGCAAACTTCTTCTTGCCCAGCAGCTTCTCCATGGCCGTGATGCCTAAGAGCTTCGGCTCATACGGGTCGAAGCCGGCCTTCTTTACGGTATCCGCCACGGCATCCTCATCCGTGTACTTCCGGTTGGACCTTCCGGCCACAACCTTAAATCCGTCATACTTCACGCCGCTTAATGCCTGCTGCAATGCAAACTCCTTCACATCCGCTGCCCATGCCGCCAGTTCATCCGCTTTCACGAGGATTGCCGCGATCTCGTCATCCTCCAGCGTGGCGGGCATTTCAAAGTCATACTTCGCAAGCTCCAGGTTGTATTCCGCCCGTTTCCTGCAGACCGCCTTCGCCTTGCAGAACCGGCAGTGTTCCCCGGCGCAGAACTCGCCCTCCCCGGCATAGGCCAGCTTTGCCTTTTCGGTAAGCTCACCCTCCGCCCACTGGATTAAGTCCGCCTTCGCCATGGCATACACGCTGACATTCTCACGGCGCGGCTGGTAGATCACCATGCGGACGGTGTCAATGTCATAGATGCCGTCAAACAGCTCCAATGCGCCCAGGGCATACAGCATCATCTGCGGGTTTCCTTCTGCTGAAACCTCCACGCCCTTGCCGTGCTTGTAGTCGATGATATACAGCGTACCGTCTGCGATGATGACACAGTCGCCAGTGCCAAAGCCTTCCTCCACGAAACGGGAAAAGTCCAGCCGCTGCTCGATCAGCACAACTGGGTCTTTGCATTCCCGCTTTGCCTCTTCCACCAGGGATAGGACATAATCCGCATACCCGCAGGCGCATTCCTCCATCTCCTCATCGTAAAAGGAAAGCCCCTCCGTCGGGTCTTCGGTTTCCATGCCGAGGGACAGCTTCAGCTTGTGTTCGCACAGGCTGTGGGCATCGGTGCCCTGCTGCGCGTATTCGCTGCCCGTGTCCTCATAGTTCTCGCAGAGCCTTGCCGACGGCGGGCAGGCAAGCCACCGGTGGCTGGAGGATGCTGACAGTAAAGCGTGTCTCCCCATCACAGCACCTCCGCTTCCGCAAGCAGCGCCGCATATTCCGCCGGGTCGATCTCCGACAGCTTATCCGCACCGTGCTTATTCAGCAGTTCCCGCACTTCCTCCGTGTGTCCTGCGCGGGACTTCTCCGCCAGCACCGCGCGGACTTCCTCCAGCGTCAGCGGCTTCTTCTCCGGCTCCTGCTTTGCCGCAGGCTTTTCCTCTTTCTTTGCCGCCTTCCCAGCCTTTCCCGCTTTTTCCGGCTCCTTTGTATCTGTCCTCCCTGCTTCCGCGGCACCGTTGTCCGCCACTGCATCCGCAACAGCCTGTAAGCTGTCGGCAAGGGAACGCAGGTCCCCTATGACGTCAAGCAGTAACTTCACTTTTCCCATGTACGTTTCCTCCTTCCATGACTTCACTCACTGCCAGCTCCCGGACGGAATCGCCCGGAACGATGATGGTCACCCTCCGCTTCTCCCCAAGGAGGAAGCGTAAGAAACGCTCCCTCACGGAGATATGGCGGCAGCTCACGATCCCGCCGGATGCCGGCTCCTTTGAAACACTGATCCTCAATGTGTGTTCCATTTCCATCTCCTCCATTTCAGAGGGTCCTTGCCGTACCCTCTGACATAAGCCATGGGAGGACGCACTTTCGGACGGTCAGAAAAAAGTTTTTTTCATTTTTTTCAGCGCCCTTTTTACCGCATGGCACACCGCCGATTCGTCCCTGCCTTCCTGGGCGGCTACCTCCGTGTAGCTCCATCCCTCGATCACGCACCGGCGCACAAGCTCCCTCTGGCGGTCATTCAGGCAGGAAAGCAGCCGCTCCACCTCGCAGTCCTCCACAGCCTCTTTCATTGGGTTTGAAGCGGATGCAAAAAACCTCTGGTCCTCATACACTAAGGTTTCCAGTGATGTGTGGCGGTCCGGCCTTGTGTTCCTCCTGTCGCTCTTTTCTGCCTCTTCCACGGAGGACAGGTAAAACTGCCCGATCTCATCCGAAACATCCAGTTCCATCACCCTGCCGTCCGCATCCTTGTATTCAATTTTCATTCTGATTCCCTCCAGTCTTGAAATTTGGTTAAACAGTTTCAAGACCGGAGCGGCGGCGCACGCGCCCTGTAAGGCGCATACACCAAAACGCAAAAAAAGCGCACCCGCACAATGGCAGGCACGCCTGTAATGAAAACCATGTATTCTTTTGTAATATGTCCGGGGATAAGATAGAAATGTGTCGAATAAAAAAAGCCCGCAGCCCCCTTGGAAGGAACCGCGGTATGTACAGAAAAAATATGATGTTTGTCTACGGGTGGCGGGAATCCGTTCCCAGCCCGTGCAATGCCCATAATGTCCCCTTTCGTGGGGACAGCATTTTGTTCCGGCTTCCCCGGCAGCCTGCCGGCGTCATCCGGCGGAATAGCCCTGCGGGACCGCCCCGCCGGGTGGCCTGTCCTTTCTCTGAACAATAGAAAACACCCAGCATAACGCAGCCGTCCTGGCTGCCTTTATCGGGTGTGTGTCGTAATATATCTTTTTACTTGCCGTAACTGGAAAAAGCGGGCGCACTGCAATCCACATTCATCGTGAAACGCAGCACGCCCGCCAAAATGTATGTATCGTTTTTACCTTTATATTTTTAAACATATAAGCATCGAGAAAAGTATATCATTAATCTGACAATTTTCCTGCTGCAGCCTCACGCAGTCATAGTGCTATCCAAACAGTTTTCCAGAACATGGCACTGCTCCGCATTGGATACAATATAACTTTATACATACACCTAACAGAGCAATTCCGTCATTTCTTTCATATAGGACGGAATATCCAATCCTTGTGGGCAGTGTGCCGTACAGTTTCCGCACCCAATGCAGGCCGCAGGCTGTTTTCCTTCTGCTAATGCTTTCAGGCGAAACAGACGCCATACTGCAAGATTCTTATCCCCCAGAGCCGCGGCTTCGTCCCGATACTCATTATAAGCCGATAAAAGGCAGGGAATATCCAGCCCCTGCGGGCAATCATCACAACAGTATCGGCAAGCGGTGCAGGGAACCGCTATTTTTTTGCGAAGCAGACCGCTGACTTGTTCCATACGGAAAAGTTCATCCCTGGTCAAGGACTCTTTCAAATTCGCCGTGGCCACATTTTCTATGGCCTGCTCCATACCAGACATACCACTGAGAACAACGGCAACTCCAGGAAGCCCCATTGCGAACCGAAGAGCCCATGTAGCAGGTGAACCATGTCCTTCCGGCAAAAACTGCTGACATTCTTCTGGCAGATCTGCCAGCATACCGCCGTGGACAGGTTCCATAACCATGATGGGAATACCCTGTTTTCTTAAAATTTCGTATTGCTCTTTTGCTGTTCCTTGATACCAGTCATAGTAGTTAAGCTGTATCTGCACAAAGTCCCAGTCGCTCTTTTTCAGCATTTCACGCAGGCAGTCCGGCGTGCCATGAAAGGAAAATCCTAAATACTTAATCCTGCCCCGTTTCTTCTGCTCTTGAAAATAGGGAATACAGCCGCAGTTTTCATATGCCTCCGCCACTAGATCAGTAACGCCATGAAGCAGATAGAAATCAATATTCTCCATCTGAAGCCGGGTCAACTGGTTCTGAAATACAAATTTATAATCCGAATTTGCCTGAACATTAAATTTGTCAGCCACATAGTAACTTTCACGGGAATATTTGGATGGCGCCTGTCCTAAGACCACTTCCGATCTCCCGCCGTGGTAAATGTAAGCCGTGTCATAATAATTCACGCCATGAGCCATACAGTAGTCAATAAGTTTCCCTGCCTCTGGTTCATCAATTGGCTTTGCAAAGCCTGGCTCAGTCTGCGGCAGGCGCATAGCGCCCAG
>OFGL01001447.1_pt1 | contig 13896 bp, 8 predicted proteins | sample 1521801 | NCBI WGS metagenome assembly OFGL01 (sample SAMEA3504085, study PRJEB24116) | mouse gut metagenome | biome: mouse gut; feature: mouse-associated habitat; material: faeces | place: Denmark | collected 2011 | reverse complement strand
CCCTGCTGGAGGAGAAAAAGGCCGCCTTCGATCCCCGGGTGTTCTTCCCGCCCATCATGGACACCATCCTGACGGGAAACGTGCCCGATGAGGACGCGGCCCTGCTGATGGAGCGGGTGGAGGCCGGCGTGAAGGAGGCGGTTGGCTCCCTGATCGTCAATTTCGGCTCCTACGGCCGCGCGCCGCTGGTGGAGATGAAGTCCCTGGAGGACATGATCTCCTTCTATCAGAAGTAAGGGGGCGGCGGCATGAAGCACCTGTATCTGAACCTGAAGCGGTTCGACGTTCCGGTGGAGTACGGCGGGGTGAACCGCCTGGCCCCGGTGGCGGAGTGGGGCGGCTGCATTGTGTCCCGCACCCAGGAGGCCCTGCGCGCCTTCCGGGATCGCAGCGGCATGCTGGACCCGGCCACTACGGCGGGCGGGCTGCAGGGCATCGTCAGTCAACTGGAAGGCGAAGCCGTGAAAGTCCGCGCGGAAATCGCGGAAGCCTCCACCTACATGAGCAAGGACGCTCCGGCACTGGTGGGCCTGCGTGCCCGGCTGACGGCTGTGGAAAAACAGCTCGCTTCGGAAAAGCTGCGCCTCGCCGGTGAAGCCCGGCCCGGCAGCCTGACTTCCTTTGCCGGGGAATATGAGGATTTGCAGACTGAAAGCGAGTTCGCCCGCCAGCAGCTTGTTTCGGCCATGACCTCGCTGGAAACCGCCCGCGTAAAGGCGGAAGCCAAGTCCCGCTATGTGGTGGCCTTCCAGATTCCGACCCTGCCGGATGAATCCCTGTATCCCCGTCCTTTCCTGTTTACGGCCTATGTCCTTGTCGGCGCTCTGGTGCTGGCGGGCCTGTGTTCCCTGATCATCGCCGCCGTGCGCGAACACGCGGGATTCTGAGACAGATATGAACAGCACATTTCTTCTTTCCGTCACACTGATTCTGGCCATGACGACTCCCGCTCTGGGAGCGGATATCACCCCGCAGAACGTTTCTTCCCACTACGGCGGGAGACTGGGCAAGTCCGGCAATCCCAGCCCCGGCGGCAGCGGAGGCATTCAGGGCACGCCCTCGACCCGGCCTCCGTCCTATCTGCCGGGAGGCTATCAGCGGGAAGCCATCCTGCAACAGGCCATGTACGGACAGGACTCCGGCTATCAGCGGGAAGAGCGCCAACGCCAGTCCATGCCGGGCCTGCCCGCCTGGGCCATGGAGAACTACCGCCCGGACATGACGCAGGGCCTGGAACCTTTCGGAGCCAACCTGTTCAGGGGCAACTTCGCGGGCACCTACGGCAACGGCATGAACGACGACTATGTGATTCTGCCCGGCGACAGAATCACCGTGCGCGTCTGGGGCGCGCGCAGCTACGACGATGTGCTCTTCGTGGACCAGCAGGGCAACATCTTTCTGCCCGAAGTGGGACCGGTACAGGTGGCCGGGCTGACGCAATCCACACTCTCCGGCTCGGTACGGGCAAAGCTGGCTTCGGTCTTTCCGGAAAACGTCAATATTTATGTGAACCTGCAAAGCGCCCAGCCCGTAGCCGTCTACGTGGCCGGGAACGTGCCCAATCCGGGCCGCTACGCGGGCGGGCCGCAGGATTCCGTCATGTCCTATCTGGACAGGGCCGGAGGCATTCTCCCCGAACAGGGCAGCTACCGGAACATCAAAATCCTGCGCGAAAAGCAGGTCATCGGGAGAGTCGATCTCTACACCTACATGATGCGCGGGGAATGGCCGCACATCCGTCTCAAGGACGGCGACACCATTTTGGTGGAACCGTTCGGCATGTCCGTAGCCGCCTATGGTCTGCTGCGTCAGCCAGCCCGTTACGAATTCCGGGGAGCGGCCAGCGGCAGGAAGCTGCTCGCCTATGCCCTGCCCATGAACGGCGTTTCCCACGTCAGCGTAGGCGGCATGCGCAACGGCGAACCCTTCAACGTCTACGTGACCCTGAATGATTTTCGCAGCCTTCAGCTTGAGGACGGGGACCGGGTGGAGTTTGTAGCCGATACGCGGGGCAAGACCATCATGGTGGCCGCGTCCGGAGCCATTCACGGCGCGTCGCGCTTCCCCGTGCTCAAACAGACAAAATTGAAGACGCTGCTGGAATACGTTGCCGTGGAACCGGAGCTGGCGGACATCAGGTCCATCTACATCCGCCGCAAGAGCGTAGCCGCCGAACAGAAGGTTATTCTCGCGGATGCTCTGCGCCGTCTGGAGCAGAGCGCCCTGACCGCCACCTCCGCTTCCGTGGACGAGGCCGGCATCCGGGTGAAGGAAGCCGAGCTGATCCAGAACTTCGTGCAGCGGGCTTCACACCTGGAGCCGGACGGCGTGCTGGTCGTGTCCCGCGACGGCAAGCTTTCCGACATACTGCTCGAGGAAGGCGATGAAATCATCATTCCCCGGAAAACGGACGTGGTTCACGTCTCCGGCGAAGTGCTCATCCCCACCGCCGTGACCTGGGAAAAGGGCCTTTCCCTGAAAGGCTATCTCAGCGGCGCAGGCGGCCTGTCCGATCGCGCGGATACGGACAATATCCTGATTGTCGGCCTGAACGGGGAAGTCTCCCACGCGAAAGGACAAACGATCGAACCCGGCGACCGTATTCTGGTCATGCCCAAATTCGACTCCAAGAATCTGCAACTGGTCAAGGACGTGACCCAGGTACTCTACCAGATGGCCGTGGCCGTCAAGGTCGCCGTAGGGCTGTAGGAGTTCAGTAGACATGAAGATTTCCGTCATAGTCCCCATATATAATATGGAAAAGTTCATTACTCGAACTATTTCCTGCCTGAAGGCTCAGGATGCTCCTCATCTGGAATTTCTTCTTATTAATGACGGTTCTACAGATTCCACGCTCTCATTGATGCGGGAACTGTGTGCAGGCGATCCCCGTTTTCAAATCTATGATATGGAAAACAGAGGATACGGCCATGCCTGTAACTTTGGTATCAAAAAGGCTACAGGAGAATTTTTTGCCATCTTTGAGCCTGATGATTATATATCGCCGAATTTTTATTCCGTTCTTCTCGATACGGCGGAACGATATCCTCAAGCAGATGTCATCAAATACAATGGCATCTATCGAGTAAATGACACCAACACGGATACTCTATATCGGTGGAACAGTCGTTTTACAGGAAAAATTCTCGACAAATACGCCCTCAAACGTTTTTGGCGTTCTCATCCATCTGTATTTAATGGAATATACAGAAAAAGTTTCATTGAGCAAAAAATGGCCTTTTTCTGTGAGACCCCCGGTGCTTCCTTTCAGGACGCCATGTTCATGGTGTCTCTCTTTTATGCAAATCCGTCCATATTTATTGTAGATGATATAAAATATTATTATACGATTCATGAAATGCAATCAACAAAACATCTAGATGACAAGATTCTTTTTGTGACCAAGGCATGGGAATTGGAAGATATATGGTTATCTATGAACGGTATAAAAGATAGAAATTTCTTTTTATACAGAATATTTTGTCAAATGAAAACATTAGATCAAAAAATATCACCTGACAATAAATATATACTAAATCAAAAATTTAAAGAAATAAATAAAAATAATGTCTACCTTAACTGTATGATTGCAACTATCCCTCAAAAACTGGGTTATACTTTTTATAATCGATCTTTTAATTAATACCATAAAATGGAGTGCATAATGGATATATTTCAATTTATCGACAGAACAAAATCAGAACCCTGTCTAATGGGTAATGAACTATATCTGATAGAAGGAAAATGGTTCAGGTTGGATAAAATACAGTTCTGCCCTTTGGATGTCACTTACTTGAAGACAAGATTTGGCGACCATTTCTGCTTGTCGATCCATTTTGTCGGCAAAATAGTGATCAAGGCCGGAGTAAACGCTGAAGGAAAATCCTTTGTGTGGTGTGGGGAGAAAACTCTTGAATCCCGTACTGCCGAAAAAGGTACATGCCATATAGATTTAAGCAAAGTCCAGTCTGGAACGCTTGAAATCAGCTTTCTTGCACTTAAAGAAAGCACTATCTTCGATAATAGTCCTGCTGCTGTTGAAAAAGATGTAAATCCAGAGCATGTATTATATGATTTTCTATCGCCGACCTACGAGTTGTGCTGCGAAGAACCCCTTTATTACAGGTTTGTTGGAGAGCAGGCTTATTATTCTTTCGAAGATAGAAAAGTATATCTGAAGAAAAAATCATCTGTAGATTTATTAACTTATTTCAATGCATTCAGCGCTGTAAAATGGAAAAAATATACTAACGTCGAACACCTATCGACGTATCTTGATTTTGAAGGTGAAGCGATAGCCGAAGCTATTCATATCAGTGAACACGGGGAAAGAGTTCTTGCTTCGTGGAAGTTGAAAGCAGACCATCGTGTTACATTGGAGTTACCACTCGGTGAATATCCCGATGTCGGCATTATCGGCTTGCGCATTCATGCTGAACGGGAGTGCGTGCTGCACGGTGGAGGATACTTGACGGATGCCCCGGTAACACAGAGCGTTCATCTAGGGATCGGCATCACAACCTATCGCCGGGAGGATGCTGTCAAAGCCTCTGTGGCCCGGCTTGGCAAAGCCATTGCTGAGCACCCCCTTTACCACAATGCCATTGACATTACGGTTGTCGACAACGGACAGACGCTTGTTCCTGAAGATGTACCTGCGGCAACTCTCATACCTAATAAAAATCTGGGCGGGACGGGCGGCTTTATGCGCAGTCTCATCCATTATCAGGATGAAGGGACATATACCCATTGTCTCTTTATGGACGATGATGCGAGCTGTGAGGCAGGATCACTCTTTCGCAGCATGTCTTTTATGCGACATGCTTTGGATTTGAAACTGGCTCTGAGTGGAGCCATGTTGTTTGAAAATATCCAATTTTTACAATGGGAAAACGGTGCCTGGTTCGATGGAGGCTGTCATTCATTGAATCGTAATTTGGATTTAAGAGTTCCCCAAAATCTGCATATCAACGAAACTGAAAGCACTCAACAGATTTATGGTGCATGGTGGTTTTTCTTCTTTCCTATTTTACAAGTGAAGCAATATTCATTGCCATTTTTTGTACGCGGCGATGACATTGATTTTTCTTATTCAAATGATTTTCTGATTGCTTCATTGAATGGTGTTTCCTGTTGGCAACAGGATTTCAAGACTAAAGAAAACGCCATGACAGTCTATCTCTTCCTGCGCAGCCATGTGATACATCATCTTACAATCCCCAAACTCAAATGTTCGTTCCGAACCATCTGGAAGATTCTCTGGGGGCATTTTGCAGCTTACAATAATTCTTACCTCTACGGTTCCGCCGCATGCGTTAACCTTGCCATCAAGCACATTCTTCAAGGACCAAAATTTTGGGAAGACAACATTGTCCCTGTGGAAGTTTTGAAAAAAGTTAAAGAACTCAGTGCTTGCGAAAAATCCCAACCGTATACGGAACAGGAAAAAGACGCGCTTATTCTTGCGGACAAAAATCTTAAGACGGTCAGACTCCCCGCCGCCATCCGCCAGGGTAGTTTGAATGGTCATCTACTGCCTCCCTGGATGATACGACATACCCCAAATGATATGATTTTTAAATGGATGATGCCAAATAGAAACCGAGTCTATATGCGCAATCAAATTATCATGATTGACAATGTAACGCACCAAAAGACGGTGCTCCGAAGAGACGTAAAACACTATTTTAAAAACTTGTTCGAATTTTTGAGTCTGGGGATAAAATTGTTTATTCGGTATAATGCACTGTGTACCGTTTATAACGAAGGACAAAAAAAACAGCGTACATGTTCATTTTGGAAAAAACAATTCAATACATACAAACAAGAGGAGACTATATAATGTAAGATAAATATTAATATTTTTTAATCATGTATATATGTATATCATATTTTTACATAATAAAATATAGCCTATAAATACATATTTATAAATGGAGATTAAAGATATGAAAAAAAATAACATTTCTATTTTAAGTCATGACAAGTGCACTGGTTGTGGAGCATGCTATAATGTATGCCCTGTAAATGCTATACATATGGAACACGATATTGATGGCTTTTTATCACCTATTATTGACAATGAAAAATGTATATCGTGTAATAAATGTATAGATAAATGTCCAGTATATAATCCTATTTTTAATAATATAATGGAGCCTGAATGCTATGCTGCCATGGCATCTGATGACATTCGTGCAAAAAGTTCTTCAGGTGGTATTTTTACATTGTTTGCCGAGTATGTTTTTGACAAAAAAGGCATTGTCTGCGGTGCTGCCTATGATGAAAACTTCCTTGTCGAACACATTATCATTGATAAGATTGATGATATTAATAAGCTGCGCGGTTCAAAATATCTTCAAAGTGACACTAAAAAAGTCTACAGAGAGTTGAAGCAAGCACTTGATTCTGGAGTGTATGCGCTTTTTTGTGGATGCCCCTGCCAGGTCGGTGCGCTCAATACCTTTCTGGGAAAGGAGTATGCCAACCTTCTGACCATCGATCTCATGTGTCACGGTGGCCCTTCCCCTCTGCTGTTCCAAAAATATCTGAAAGAAAACTACTTGGGCCGTGAGCTGCAAGACTTTTCCTTCCGTGACAAACGCGTCTTTGGCTGGTCGACGGAAGCAAATGCCTATTTTAAAGATGGGACAAGCGAACATGTGAAAAGAAGTCAGGACGACTACTACCGCGCTTTTCTACCCTGTCTGTCCGTGCGCAAGAGCTGTGGGACATGCCTGTTCGCCAAACTTCCTCGGCAGGGCGACATTACTTTGGCAGACTTCTGGGGTGTTCGCAGATACAAAGAATCGTTTGATGATGGTAAGGGAACCTCAATTGTCATTGTCAACAACGCCAAGGGTACAAGTCTCTTCAAGGCAATTTCTGGTAAATTGAAACTTAACGAGTCGGTTCCACTTGATTACATAAAGAAGCTTGGTCAGCCCCTTGACAAGCCATTTAAAAATCATCCTGAGCACGACCGTTTTTTTGAAATTGTTCGTAAAAATAGTATAAAAAAAGCTTTTCATTATATTAAAAATAGAAAATTTGATGTCGGTGTTATTGGTGTCTGGCCAGGACTTAATTATGGTAGTGTCTTGACCTACCATGCCTTGCAAAAAACGTTAAAGGAGATGGGGCTTTCCCCTTTAATGATTGATAAACCTGGTGCGTCAAAGGATGATATTGAACGTTTGAATACCCACAGCCGTCGTTTTGCCAAGGAGCATTTCCATATCAGCCAACCATATGCTTTGAAAGACTTGCATATACTAAATAGGCACTGTGACACCTTCATTATCGGTTCAGATCAGGTATGGAACTATGGTATCAGTAAGAATTTCGGAAAATCTTTTTATCTTGATTTTGCCAATGATGATAAAAAGAAGATTGCTTATGGTGTTTCCTTCGGTCATAGCGTCGATTTTGCTTCACCTGCTGAGCGTGTAGCCATTTCTCGCCTAATGCGGCGTTTTGACGCTATTGCCGTGCGTGAAGACAACGGTGTGCAGCTTTGCAAAGATATTTATGGAGTGGACGCTACCCATGTGCTTGATCCGGTATTTCTCATTGACCCGGAGCAGTATCATGAACTGGCAAATAGGAGTACATGTAAGGAAGAAACCCCTTATATGCTGGCTTATATTCTTGATGTTACTCCTGAGAAAAAAGAACTAATATTACAGATGTCGCGTAATCTTGGATTGAGATTTATTGTTTTGCTTGATGGATTTTCCAACAATGCAGAAAAAAATAGAAAGATTCTCGATCTTGATAAAAATGTTCGTATGAATATTGAAGTGTACGACTGGCTTTATTACTTCAAGAACGCTTCTTATATTCTTACAGATTCTTTCCACGGAACAAGCTATGCTATTCTGTTTGGCAAACAGTTCTTGCCGTTAACGAACAAACGTCGTGGATATGCTCGTTTTGAATCTTTGGCACGTCTCCTTGATTTTGAATCCCGTCTCGTTAATGAGCCGATCGAAGCTATTCAAAATAAAAAATATTTAGAAACATTGAACTATAATAGTATAAATACTGTTATTTCTACGGAACGAATTCGTTGCCGAAACTGGCTTACTAACGCTTTATACTCCACCAAAATTATTGATGGAATGAGCTCATATATAACTGTTGATTCACGTAGTCTGCTCCAAAAAGAACAAGTTGTGGTAATAGATTCTGATAACAAAAGTGATTCAAAAATAAAAAAGCATAATAATGCGATTATTTTTTCATGTAACGATACATATGCAGCAGGTGTGTATATTAACATCTTGGCTATTGAAAAAAAATGTCCAAATTTCGCAAATAAATATATTATTTATGAAGACAAATGGAGCAAAGAAAGCATTGAGAAGACTCGTTCAATCTCTAAAAAAATTGAATTCGTACCTTTTGAAGATAAGGTATTTATTGAGAGAAATAAAGATATGTTTAATGATGGCAATCTTAAATCCTTTATCTCAAGGTACGGTCATTACAAACTAGGATTTTCTGAGTATTTACATCATTTAAAAGATTTTGAAAGAATTATTTTCCTTGATGCAGACGTACTCGTTCTTGAAGATATATCTAGTTTAAATGATGTAAATTCAATTGGATGGAGAACTGGATTATTACAATTTAAATATAATAATAAATATATAAATCGTCCAAACGCTGGTGTAATCGTTTTTCATAATTCCTTACCATGGGAAAGAATGTCGAATATGTATAAAGATTATCTTCTGAGGTTTGAATCTGATGAAATAGCATTATGCGCATTGGTGGATGACTTAGGGTTAAAAACAATAGAACTAGATAATGGTTATAATTATGTTGATGCAGGAAGAAATGCTTTGAAATTAAAAAACTCCATAAAAATCTATCATTGCGCAGGGAGAAAAAAAATATGGAATTCTAGCTTCTTAAGGGGTTTATTCCCGGAATTTTATGATGATTTGATTAATTTTGGATCTATCACAAATATAGAAAAAGATCATTTTTTTGATTCACGTTCTAGTTATATAAAGACAATGCTTGAAATTAATTTCAGAAGAAATATATATAAAATGCCTATATATAATTATAACGTTAATATCCTTGCTGAATCTATATTCAAAGAATCAATAATCTATAAATACAAATATTACAAAAATATTAACTTTAGAATAAGAAATACCAGTTTTAGCAATGTTAGATGCTATTTTGATATTAAACACAATGAAAATCCATCATTTATTAACTTTATCAAAAAAAATAGCATAAAGAGTGAAATGATTTCTAATTATCGTTATTATAAGTATAATGAAAGATTTTCAACGTTTTATATTGATTGTAAAACTAGCAATCTTAAAGATATATTTAATGACATGATTCAAATATTTACGGAATTAATTGAAAGTTATAACGAATGTTGTTCTAAAATTGTCTTTGGAGATTCTTCATGCAATACCTTATCGTAGGTTCCGGTTTCTGGGGGGCGACCCTTGCCGAGCGCATTGCCTCCGTTCTCAAGCAGCCTGTCACCATCATCGACCGGCGCGACCATATCGGCGGCAACTGCCATTCCTCGCTGGATGAGGAAACGGGCATCGAATGTCATCGCTACGGTTCACATATCTTCCATACTTCGTTGCCGCAGGTGTGGGAGTATATCAATCGTTTCGGTGAGTTCACCAGCTATCAGCACAAAGTGTTCATTACCTACAAGGGCAAGGTTTATACCATGCCCATTAACCTCAGCACCATCAATGCTTTTTACGGCAAAAACTTCCGACCTGCCGAGGCAGCGGCATTTCTGGAAGCAGAAATCGCCCGCGACTTTATAGCGGAGCCGAAAAACCTTGAAGAAAAGGCGATTTCCCTTATTGGCCGCCCCCTGTATGAGGCGTTTATCCAAGGGTATACGTATAAGCAGTGGGAACACGATCCGCGTGAGCTGCCGGCGTCCATCATCAGCCGCTTGCCCTTCCGCACGACGTACAATGCCAACTACTTCAATGACACCTGGCAGGGCGTGCCGAAGGACGGCTACTTCAGCATCTTCAAACGGATGCTGGACAATCCGCTCATCACGGTGAAACTGAATTGTGATTACGAGAGCATCAAGGCACAGATTCCCGCCGACTGCACGGTCATCTATACCGGTATGCCCGATCAGTTTTTTGATTACAAGTACGGCGAACTGGAATGGCGCTCTCTGCGTTTTGAATGGGAAACCCTGCCCGTGCAGGACTACCAAGGCACCACGGTAATGAACTATGCGGACGTGGAAGTGCCTTTTACCCGTCTGCATGAATTCAAGCATTATCACCCTGAACGCAAAGAGCCCTTCGCGCTGAACAAAACAGTCATCTGCCGCGAGTATTCCAAGACGTACAGAAAGGGTGATGAAGCCTACTACCCCGTAAACAATGCGCGCAACAATGAAATGTACTCGAAGTACGCAGAAGAAGCGGCAAAGACACCGAATCTCATTCTTGGCGGTCGTCTTGGGTCCTATCGCTATTGGGATATGGACAAAGCCATTGCCGACGCTCTGCACGTCTTTAAAACCCGTATTAATCCGATAAAAGCGACTCTATAAATTTATTCAATAGATGGAACTCAATTTTAACAATAAGATTGGGGACTCTGCCTGAGCTGACAGAAAAGAGTAGGAGACAATAGTGAGAGTTCGGAAGGTGGTTATTCCCGTAGCGGGATGGGGAACGCGTTCACTCCCGGCAAGCAAAAATATCCCCAAAGAAATGTTGCCTGTTTATGACAAACCCGTCATTCAGCATGTTGTGGAAGAAGCCGTGAGGGCGGGAATACGCGACGTTGTGTTTGTAACCAGCAGGAACAAGGCCGTCATTGGGGATCATTTTGATTATAATCTCCAATTGGAAGAAGTGCTGACAAAAGCCGGGAAAGCGGCGTTACTCCGCAAGGTAAGAGATACCGCGGAGATGATTGATGTCATAGAAGTGCGCCAGAAAAAACAACTTGGCCTTGGCCATGCCGTTTTGTGTACTCGTGCGGCTGTAGGGAATGAGCCTTTTGCCGTTATGGTGGGAGACGACTTCATCACCGGCGATGGCGCGGGGCTGGAACAGTTGGTTCAGGCGGCTGAAAAATACAACATGCCGGTAGTGGGAGTAATGGAAGTCCCTGCTGATCGGATTGACAGATATGGCATGGTGAAAGGCGATGAAATCGCGGATGGGATATTTCGAATTTCCGAGATGGTGGAAAAACCTGCTGTCGGAACTACAGACGCCAAACTTGCTATCGTAGGACGTTATGTTCTGCCCTCGGATATATTTGATTATTTGGATACCAGCGAACCAGGGCATGGCGGAGAGCTTCAGCTTACCGACTCCCTAGCGGCTTTGGCTAAAGATCGGGGCATGTTGGCCGTGCGTATGAAAGGCATTCGTTTCGACGCGGGTGACTGGGTTGACTATCTTTGCGCCAATATCTTTTTTGGCCTTCAGGACGAATCGCTGCGCGCGGCACTGCGGGAAAAACTTCAGCGGCTGGCTCTGATATAAGCGGCAGCACGGACGTACGTAATGCTGAAATTCTTCTCCCGTTCCCTCAAACATAACCAAGCGATCAGGCCTTTCCTGAAACAAGAGCCTTCAAAGGGAAAACTGCTGATTGCTGGCTGGGGCCACAAGCCCACAGCGGACAAGGCCCGCCGCTACGCGGCTCAACACAACCTCCCGTACATCGCGTTGGAGGACGGCTTTCTGCGTTCCCTTGACCTGGGCTGCAAGGGAGCGCAGCCCCTCTCTCTGGTGGTGGACCATACGGGCATCTACTATGACGCCGCGGAGCCGTCCGACCTGGAGAATCTTCTCAATGCTTCCGGCTGGGAAACGCCGGAGCTGCTGGATTCCGCCCGGCGCGCCATGCGGGACATTATCCGGCATAATCTGAGCAAGTACAACCACGCTCCCCATGCGCCGCAGTGCCTATGGGGAGACGTACCGGCTCCCCGTGTGCTGGTTCTCGACCAGACAGCAGGCGACGCCAGCGTCACGCTGGGCGGTGCGGATGAGGCCACGTTTCGGGCCATGCTGGAAGCCGCCCTGGGCGCATACCCGCTTTCCCATGTTTGGGTAAAAACGCACCCGGATGTCATTGCCGGAAAAAAACGCGGCTATCTGGCCGACTATGCCGCAAGTCGCGGGGTCAGGGTCATTGCGACGGACTGTGCGCCGCTCTCCCTGCTGGCCGGGGCGGATATAGTCTACACGGTCACGTCACAGATGGGCTTTGAGGCCCTCATGCTCGGCAAGGAAGTCCATTGTTTCGGCATGCCGTTCTATGCCGGGTGGGGTCTGACCAGAGACAGCCAGACCTGCTCACGGAGAAAACAACAGCGAAGCCTTGAGGAAGTCTTTGCCGCTGCCTACCTGCTCTATGCCCGCTATGTAAATCCCATACGCGGCGAACGCTGCGACATTCATGATACTATCGGCCTGCTGGCCGAACAGCGCCGACAGAACGAGCGCAATCGTTGTTTCCATGCCTGCGTGGGCTTTCGCTGGTGGAAGCGGCCTTACGCAAGAGCTTATCTGCAATCCACTGGAGGAGAAACGGAATTTTTTCGGGACGGAAAACGTGCCGTCCTTGTGTCTTGGGCTCAGGGCGGTGAAATCGTTGCATGGTCCTCCGGCGTGGATGCATCGCTGCAAGAGGAGTGCGACAACACAGGCGTGACGCTGGCACGCATGGAAGACGGCTTCATCCGATCCGTGGGCTTGGGATCGGATTTCAACTGGCCCTATTCACTGGTGGTGGACAGAAAAGGGATTTATTACGACCCGTCCCGGCCCAGCGAACTTGAAGATATCCTCAGCGCCATGCCGGAACATCCTGATCGTAACGCACTACTGGAACGTGCCGCCGCCCTGCGCACGCTGATTATGAACAAAGGGCTGACCAAATATAACACGGGGTTCCGTGCCGCTCTGCCGCCCAAATTTCCAAAAGGGAAAAATATCGTACTTGTGCCGGGGCAGGTGGAAGACGACGCCTCCGTGCGCTGCGGCGGTTTCGGCATGAGCAATCTGGATGTGCTGCGGGCCGCACGGGAAGCCAGGCCCGACGCCTTCATCATCTACAAACCGCACCCGGATGTGGAGAGTGGAAACCGACAAGGCGCGATTTCCGATGCCGAAGTTCTGCGCCACGCGGATATCATACTCCGTGATTTCCCTATGGGCCGCCTTCTGCCTCTGGTTCATGAGGTACATACCCTGACTTCTCAGACAGGCTTTGAAGCTTTGCTGCGCGGAGTCAAAGTGATGACCTACGGTGGACCGTTTTATGCGGGATGGGGTCTGACGGAAGACAGACAATCCTTTCCTCGCCGCAAGGCTCGACTGACACTGGATGATCTGGTGGCCGGAACCTTGCTGCTCTATCCCTCCTATTACGACTGGCAGACGGGAAATTTCTGCCGGGCGGAGGATGTCTGTTGCCGTCTGCTTCAGCCGGACGGCCAGATGCGGGGGCGTGTCTGGGCGCGACTTCTTGCCGCCACACGCGGATTCCTGCGGAGAATATCACGATGAAAACGCACCTCTTTCTCCAAGGGCCGCACGGCCCTTTTTTTCGGCGGCTTGGGCGGACACTGACCCGGCGGGGCGATACGGTCATCCGCGTCAACTGCTGCGGTGGCGACATGGTGGACTGGCTCCGCCCCCACACCCGCCTGTTCCGGAAAAAGGCTACGGTCTGGAGCGCATGGATCGCCCGGCTCATGGATGAAAAACAGGTGACCGACCTGCATGTCTTCGGGGACTGGCGGCCCCTGCACCGGGAAGCCGTTCTGCTGGCCAAAGTCCGGGGCATCCGGGTCTGGGCCTATGAGGAAGGGTATCTGCGCCCGGACTACATCACCATGGA
>OFGL01001444.1_pt1 | contig 13912 bp, 9 predicted proteins | sample 1521801 | NCBI WGS metagenome assembly OFGL01 (sample SAMEA3504085, study PRJEB24116) | mouse gut metagenome | biome: mouse gut; feature: mouse-associated habitat; material: faeces | place: Denmark | collected 2011 | reverse complement strand
CCGGATGCCGATCAGGCTCATATGCAGCGTCCTCGGAATCGGGGTGGCTGTCAGCGTCAGCACATCTACGTTTGTCTTGAGCTTTTTGATCTTTTCTTTGTGCGTTACGCCGAAACGCTGCTCTTCATCGACAATCAGCAGTCCCAGATCTTTATACTGCACATCCTTGGACAGCACACGGTGCGTACCTACCACAATATCTACCATTCCCTTTTTCAGCCCTTGAATCGTCTTTTTCTGCTCTGCCTGTGTCCGAAAGCGGCACATCAGCCCGACTGTCACCGGAAAATCCTGCATACGCTGCACAAAATTGTTATAGACCTGCTGGGCCAGTATTGTCGTAGGTGCCAGATATACGACCTGCTTGCTCTCCTGCACCGCCTTAAATGCTGCGCGGATTGCAATCTCAGTCTTACCGTAGCCTACGTCTCCGCAGACCAGTCGGTCCATAATCTTTGTGCTTTCCATATCCTGTTTCGTTGCTTCGATTGCCATCGTCTGGTCTTCTGTTTCCTCAAACGGAAACATCTCTTCAAATTCTTTCTGCCAGATCGTATCCGGGCCGTACACATAGCCTTTCTGATTTTCTCTGGCTGCATACAGCTGTACCAGTTCTCCTGCAATCTCTTTTACGGCAGTACGCACTTTTGTCTTCGTCTTATTCCATTCTCCTCCGCCAAGCTTGTTAAGCTTAGGCTTTTTGGCCTCTGCCCCGGCATATTTCTGAATCATATCCAGCTGTGTTGCCAGTATATACAGCGTACCGCCCTTGGCATATTCAATCTTAATATAATCTTTTGTAGTTCCCTCTACCTCTATTTTTTCAATTCCGCGGTATATGCCTAACCCATGATTTTCATGCACGACATAATCACCGATACTAAGGTCAGAAAAACTCGCGATCTTCTCTCCGTTCTTTTTCTGCCTGCGCTTTTTCTTCTTTTTCTCTGCACCAAAAATATCACTCTCTGATATGACCACAAATTTCAGCATAGGATATTCATATCCACGTTTTACTTTGCCGTACAAAGCCATGACTTCGCCCGGCTTTACAACATGGTCATAATCTTCTGTATAAAACGCATTCAGCCCCTCATCCGTTAGATCCTGTGCCAGCCGCTGTGCACGCGTTCTAGAACCAGATAATAAAATCACTTTATAATTTTTCTTCTTATACTGCTGCAGATCCTTTACAAGCAGCTCAAAGCTGTTATTGTACGGATTGACTGTCCGCGTCTGCATCGGATAGACATGCTCGATGGACAGCTGCGGGACCTTCAGCTCGAGTGTAGCCAGCGCTACCGCGTGCATCCGCTCAGTCCGCGCAAAAACCTCCTTTGCACGAAACAGCGCATCCATCTGCCCCGGAAGAATATACCCTTTTTCCAGACGCTGCTGCATGCTCTCGACAAATTCCTGCTCGACTGCCGCACTCTGCTCTGCGATACGCACCGGTTCATCCAGCGCGATCATTGTATGCTTCGGATCAAAGTAATCCAGCAGTGAAACAGTCCGTTTTGCAAAATACATCAGATACGCATCCAGATTGGCACTGCTGCGCATTTCTTTTAATTCTTCCACAAATGCGTCAACCGCATTTTTAAGCCTTGCCGCCTCCTGCGTCCTCATATCTCCCCGCATTTTTAAGGTGACGGCTTTTGTCTCTTCCTCAAGACGCCGTATCCCTTCTCTCAGCCCGTTATCATCCAGCAAAAACTCCGCTGCCGGGTAAATCTGCACCTGCTCCAGATTCTCAATCGAACGCTGGCTTAATGCCTCAAAACTGCGGATCGAATCGACTTCATCCCCCCACAGTTCGATACGGTAGGGATTTTCTTCCGTCAATACAAAGACATCCAGTATTCCGCCGCGCACGGCAAACTGCCCTGGAGCTTCTGCCTGATAATTGCGCTCATAGCCCATAATCGTCAGCTCTTTTTGGATCTGTTCCATCTTTACGACGCTGCCGATTTCTATTTTTTTTATCATGGACAAAAAGCCGGCTGGCTCTGCCATCCGGTTCATAAGTGCATCAAATGTTGTGACTATTGTACAATTACCGCCCCCTGAGAGAAGCTTTAATACCTCAATCCGCTCTTTTTCCAGTTCATTGCCGCGGATATCGGACTGATAAAACAAAATATCTTTTGCCGGAAAATACCTGACGTTCCGGTCAAAAAAACGGTATTCTTCACAAAATTCTCTGGCTCTTTGCTCTGTAAACGTAACAATCAGCCGGCTGTAATCCTCTCCGCTCAGACAGTGGATCATGTGCAGCTTCTGCGAATCAATACAGCCGGACAGTTCTAAGACGCCGCATTCGGAATCGGAATGAATCCTGGCGTGGATTTCCTTAAATTCCGTCATATTTCCAAGCGGCTCCATAAATGCTTTCATACAACTGCTCCTATCCATAATTTACAATTCATATTAAATCTACACTTTCTTTTTATTATACAGATTCATAGCCTGCGCTGCGTCGTCTGATAAAATCAGCTCTGCAGCTGCGACGGCATCCTTGATCGCCTCATCAACAGCCCTCCGCTGCTTTTCATCAAACCTGCTCAATACATGATCCGCCAGATCCCACTGCTCGGGCTTTTGTCCGACTCCAATCTTGATCCGGGCAAATTCCTGCGTTTTGGCATGTGATATTATACTTTTTATGCCGTTGTGCCCGCCCGCACTGCCTTTGAGCCGGATACGGATATTGCCCGGCTCCAGACTGATATCATCATACATGACGATCATTTGAGAAGCCGGGTCAAGCTTATAAAAGTTTAAGATCATGCCGACTGCCTCACCGCTGTTGTTCATATATGTCTGCGGTTTTACCAGCATCACACTCTGCCCGGCAATACTGCCTTTTCCGCAGACCGACTTATATTTTATTTCATTCATATTGATATGATATTTTTCTGCCAGGGCATCAACCGCATCAAATCCGACGTTGTGCCTTGTTTTTTCATATTGTCTGGTCGGATTTCCCAAACCTGCTATAATGTACATGTTCCCCAGCCTTTTTTAGGCATCCTTTCATATATTTAAGTAAATATTGTACTTTATTTCATATAATTATTCAATAGAATGCATGAAATAAAAAAAATTCGTGTACACGGATAAATGGGCGTAAGACAAAGTTTGCCTTACGCCCATGAATACTTTTTAAAGCTTATCCTTCCACTTCATCAGAAGCTTCTGATAAAGCCTTTTCATATGCATCTAATATAATTTTTTGTATCAGTTCTCTAGTTTGAGAATTAATAGGATGGGCAATATCACGATATTCCCCGTCCGCCGCTCTTCTGCTTGGCATAGCGATAAAAAGGCCTTTCTCTCCTTCAATCACTTTAATATCATGTACCACAAACTCTTCATCAATGGTGATGGATACCACCGCCCGCATTTTTCCTTCTTTTTCAACTTTACGGATCCTCACATCTGTTATCTGCATAAATCTCTGCCCCCTTTATATATCTTCCTATTTCTTAAGAACAGTTTTATCCTCTGTGAGTTTAAATCACATATCTCTCATTGTGCTCATACACTACTTTGATTCCATCGCCGCCGCTGAAAAAGGTATTGGCACGCAGCGTGTCCCGGCTCTCAACAATACAATTCTCTATATGAGTATTGTCACCGATATATACATCATTCAAAATAATAGAATTCTTAATGACACAATTTTTGCCTACGAATACTTTCTTAAATAAAATAGAATTCTCCACTTTGCTGTTAATAATGCAACCGCTGGACACCAAGCTGTTGCGCACATCCGAACCCACATTATATTTTGCCGGAGGAAGATCGTCAACCTTAGAATAAATCCTTGGCTCATCCCTGAAATAGTTTCGAACTTCAGGTTTTAAGAAATCCATGTTCGTGCGGTAGTAAGATTCCACTGTAGAGATATTGTTCCAGTATGCATCCAGCTTATAGCCAAATATACGTTTCATATTCTTATAACGAATCAGAATATCCGTAACAAAATCATAACGGTTTTCTTCTGCGCAACGCTCCAGCATTTCAATAAGCTGTCTTCTGCGCAGCACATAAATTCCGGCAGAAATCGTATTAGACTGAGCAACCATGGGTTTTTCTTCAAATTCCACAATTCTTGAATCTTCATTCATCCTGATCACGCCAAAGCGGCTGACGTCCTCACCCACTGGCATGTCCTTGCAGACAATCGTAATATCTGACTTCTTCTCGATATGGTACTCCAACAGCTTATTGTAATCCATTTTATAGACACAATCTCCAGCTGCAATAATTACATAAGGTTCATGGCTCTTTTTCAAGAAATCAAGGTTCCTGTACATGGCGTCTGCCGTTCCCCGGTACCACCATGCGTTATCTGAAGTAACTGTGGGATTAAATACATATAAGCCGCCCTGCTTTCTTCCGAAATCCCACCATTTGGAAGAACTCAGATGTTCATTGAGGCTTCTTGCATTATACTGCGTTAAAATCGCCACTTTCTGAATATGTGAATTACTCATGTTGCTGAGTGCAAAATCAATACAGCGAAAACTTCCGCCCACCGGCATGGCTGCAATGGCTCTCTTGTTGGAAAGCTCCTGCATCTTGCTGTTATTTCCGCCTGCTAATATAATACCTAATGCCTTCATACTCTGTCACCTGCCTTAATGATTGATTCGCCGCCTGCCAAAAGGCCATCCGGATAATCCTCTTTCTCTGTCTTACCGGAAATTGCTGTATTTTTACCTATTTTAACACCTGATGGTATCTCGGAATTCTCACCGATGGTTACCAGGCCAAAGGAGTATACGCTCTTGTTCAGCTTGTTATCTGCCTCCTCGCCCACGCCAAGTTCCACATTGTCGCCAATCTTGACATTCTCTGCCACGATCGCTTTCGTGATATTCACGTTATCGCCAATCACCGTATTCTGCATAATAATGGAGTCACGCACTACCGTGTTCTTGCCAATCACGACGCCTGCGCCGATTACCGAGCCATACACCTTGCCGTAAATCTCTGTTCCTTCTCCGATAATGCATCGCTCTGTCACAGCATCCTCTGCAATATACTGCGGTTCGATAATTTCGCTCTTAGTATAAATCTTCCAATACTCTTCATAGAGGTTGAACTCTGGAATCAGATCTATCAGCTCCATATTTGCTTCCCAATAAGATCCTAAAGTTCCAACATCTTTCCAATATCCATTGTACTCATAGGCAAACAAGCGCCTGCCGTTCTCCCTGCAGTAAGGGATGATATGTTTACCAAAGTCACAATTACTCTGTTCTGACATGGTCACTAGAGCCTCCCTCAAGATACTCCAGTTGAAAATGTAAATACCCATGGAAGCAAGATTGCTTCTGGGATTCGCAGGCTTCTCTTCAAATTCCGTGATCTGCTTATTCTCGTCTGTGATTACGAGACCGAAACGGCTGGCCTCCTCCCATGGAACCGGCATGGCTGCAATAGTGACATCCGCATTATTTTCCTTATGGAAATCCAGCATCACTTCATAATTCATCTTATAGATATGATCTCCTGAAAGTATCAGTACATATTCTGGATCATAACTGTCAATGTAATTCAGGTTTTGATAAATCGCATTCGCAGTACCTGTATACCATTCACTATTGTCACTCTTCTCATATGGGGGCAACACCGTCACTCCGCCATTATTGCGGTCCAGATCCCAGGGGATGCCGATCCCGATATGGGTATTCAGCCGCAACGGCTGATACTGCGTCAGCACGCCTACTGTATCTATCCCTGAATTCACACAGTTGCTTAACGGAAAATCAATAATCCGATATTTACCGCCAAACGCTACCGCAGGTTTGGCAACATCAGAAGTCAACACCCCAAGTCTGCTGCCCTGGCCCCCTGCCAAAAGCATGGCTATCATTTCTTTACGAATCATGTCTCTCACCTCTCGTCAATATATTCTTGTTTCTTACGCCTCCTATTATAGCACATAAGAATCATTTAGTACACATATTTCACAATTTTTTTGCTTAAAAATAGATAATTTTGTCACTTTGCACAAGACATATTACCTGGTTATTACGAAAAAATTCAATTTGCAAAATGCCCTTCCTTGGTATAAAATAAAATTAATCAAAGAAGATTGGACAGGTAAAATATATGTATAAAAATGTTTATAAAATTAATTTCAAAGAGCCAATTCACCTTCATTTTATCGGTATCGGCGGAATCAGCATGAGCGGGCTTGCCGAAATCCTTTTAAAGGAAGGATTCCGCATCTCTGGCTCAGATTCCAGGGAATCTGAACTCACCCAGAAGCTGACTGGGCTTGGCGCTGATATTTACTATGGGCAGCGCGCTTCCAACATAAGAAAAGACACGGACGCCATCGTATATACTGCAGCGATCCATCCCGATAATCCAGAATTAAAAGCTGCGAAAGATCAGCAGATTCCAACATTGACCCGCGCAGAACTGCTCGGTCAAATCATGAACAATTACCAGCAGTCGATCGCCGTAGCTGGCACGCACGGCAAAACCACTACCACTTCCATGATCACGCAGATACTTTTAGAAGCCTGCTGCGATCCGACCGTTTCTGTAGGAGGCATATTAAAATCCATTGATGGCAATATCCGGGTAGGCGAGTCACAGTACTTTTTAACAGAAGCCTGCGAATATACCAACAGTTTTTTGAACTTTTATCCAAAATATGCTCTGATACTGAACATAGAAGAAGACCATATGGACTTTTTTAAAGATCTCGCAGATATTCGCCGCTCATTTTGCAGGTTTGCCGAAAACGTTCCCCCTCAGGGCACGGTAATCATAAACGGGGAAATCCCCGATCACCAAAAGATTACAGAAAGTTTGAATTGCCAGGTTCTTACCTATGGCTTGACTCCTTCTGATTCATATTATGCGGATAATATTGCTTTTAATACAGAAGGCTGCGCAAACTTCACGCTAATGCAGCAAGGTACCACTATCGGAACCATCTCTCTCAACGTGCCTGGGGAGCATAACGTACTCAATGCAGTTGCAGCATCCGCCCTGGCCCTGGAATTGAAGCTTCCTTTCCGCTCAATACAGACAGCCCTTTCCTGCTTTGGGGCACCTGCAAGACGCTTCGAACACAAAGGAAGCTTAGGCGGGATCACCATCGTGGACGATTATGCGCACCATCCTACCGAGATAGCCGCCACTCTTTTGGCTGCCAAAAACTGCGGCAAACATCGCATCGTCTGCGTATTCCAACCCCATACTTATTCCCGGACTAAAGCATTTCTAAAGGAATTTGCCCAAGCTCTCTCGGCCGCAGATCTGGTAGTACTGGCAGATATCTATGCGGCAAGAGAACAAAATACCATCGGGATCAGCTCTGCAGATCTACAAAAAGAGTTACAAAATTTAGGCTGTAATTGTTATTATTTTCCATCTTTTGACGAAATTGAAAACTTTTTAATAAAAAATTGTATAAACGGCGATTTGTTGATAACTATGGGCGCTGGAGACATTGTCCAAGTAGGAGAACACCTTCTAGGAAAGTAGTTATCCACATTATCCACATTCCATTGGGGATAACTAACCTCAAGGAGTGTGGATTTTTAAGTTTACATAAAGTGATTATCCACATCTTCTCATTTTTGGCATATTTTCGCCGAATACAAGGCATTTTACTCGTTACCATAACATCTTTCCACTCGATTATCCACATTATCCACAATCTTAACAATTGCGCAATCCCTTGATTTTACTGGGATCCAAGGAAAAATTTCACTTCTCATTTCCAGATTAATGTGCTATACTTTAAGCCACATAAAGGTATTCGATTTTTCTAGGGAGGATGTTATGACAGAGATTACTTTACACAAAGATAATGATAATTCTACTACGGCGATTTCCAACCGCTTCATTGATGAATATATGACGAACGCCAATGGTGAATTCGTAAAAATTTATTTATATCTGCTTCGCTGTATGAACTCCCCGGACTGCAGTTTTTCCATTTCCAGAGCGGCGGACAAATTCAACCATACGGAGAAAGATATTCAGCGCGCTTTAAAATATTGGGAAAAAATGAACCTGCTTCAACTAGAATACGGACAAAATGATTCGATTGCAGGAATTTATTTTCTTGAGTCGCAATCTGCCCCCAGGGAAGACGACTCCGTTCCACTAAAGAAAGCCTCACCACAGCCGGCCCGGAAGAAATCTTATTCTTCAGCCGAGATGAAAGCTTTCCAGGAGAAAGAAGAAGTACGGGAATTAATGTTTGTCGCAGAGAGCTATCTGACAAGGCCGTTAACCCACACAGACATCCAGACATTGCTTTCCTGGTATGACGATCTTGCCCTGTCTGCTGACTTAATCGTTTACCTCTTAGAATACTGTATTGCAGGAGGACATTCCAGCCTGCACTACATGGACAAAGTAGCGCTCAATTGGAAAGCGGAGAACATCTGCACCGTAGAGCAAGCAAAGCGCAACACCAGAACGCACACCAAGCTTCACTATGCCGTTTTAAAAGCCCTGGGGATAAAGGGGCGCAACCTGATAACGGCAGAGTTGAATTACATAGACAAATGGCGTAAGGAATATGGTTTCGCACAGGATATGATCATCGAAGCGTGCAGCCGTACCATCCTTGCCATCCACCAGCCTAATTTTGAATACACGGACCGGATCCTTGCCAGCTGGAAGCGCCAGAATATTAAGACGCCTGCAGATATTCAAAAAGCAGACGAGGCATACCACGCCTCCAAAGAAACGGAACGCATACGCACGACCGCCTTAAAAAAAGCTGCCGCTAAGACTTCTGCTGCCAGCCGTTTCAATAGCTTTCCACAGCGCACTTACAATATGGAACAATTGGAAGCAGAATTATTAAACGCCGTACATTAAGGAGGCATCTATGGCTTTAAACAACGCCCAATACAACATCCTGCAGCGCCGCTATGAGGCAAAGCAATTAGAAAATCAGCATATCGTGATGGAACGAATGCGGAATGTCTATGGGAAATTGCCACAGCTTGCAAAGATTGATGATTCCATTTCGTCCCTGTCAATAGCGCAGGCAAAAAAGCTAATAGACGGGGACGAAACGGCAATGTCAGAACTACGCCGCAAGCTCAAGGAACTGTCTCTTGAAAAAAAACAGCTTCTAGCCTTTCATGGATATCCGGATAATTATTTCGAGCCTCCTTATGACTGCCCAGACTGCAAAGATACTGGCTATATTGGTAGTCAGAAATGTCATTGTTTCCGTCAGGCTGCCATTGACCTCGTCTATACGCAGTCCAATATCCGGCAGATCTTGGACATCGAAAATTTTCAGAATTTTTCCTACGATTATTATTCACAAGACCAGATCAACCCCTCCACAGGCCTGACCAGTCTTGCCACTATAAAAAACGCCGTAAAAAGCTGTTTGGAATTTGTCAAAACCTTTGACACTGAGTTTCACAACCTGTTTTTTTATGGAGACACTGGAATCGGAAAGACGTACTTGTCAAATTGCGTGGCAAAAGAACTTCTTGACACCAGCCATTCTGTGATTTATTTTACTGCCTCCTCCCTGTTCCAGATTTTCGAGAAAAGCGTATTCAATAGAGAACGGGACGCAAATGAAGATTATCAGAATATCTTTGAATGTGACCTTCTGATCATTGACGACCTGGGAACGGAATTGTCCAATGCTTTTACCGTCTCCCAGCTCTTTCTCTGCCTCAATGAGCGGATATTACGGCGAAAATCCACTATCATTTCCACCAACCTGTCTCTTGGACAGCTTGCCGACCTCTACTCAGAACGCACTTTTTCCAGAATTTCCAGCAACTATAAGATGATCAAGCTGTTTGGAAATGACATTCGTATCCAGAAAAAACTCAAAAGACAGCCTTGCCAAGACTTCTAAGGAATGCTATAATTTTTGGGGCTTTGTAATCTATGTTTAGTAAGAACACCAAAACATTTTCACTATATATGGAGGATATTACGATGCAGCGCAACGAAAAAAATTATGAAACTATCCCTGCTGGTTCTCTAGGCGTGATTTCCCTAGAAAGCTGCCGTGCGATGGGAGAGAAGGTGGACAAGTATCTGGTGCAGTTCCGCAGCGAGCGGGAGCATAAGCACGTAAACGATATTGCCTTTGAGGGATATCATAAAAACACCTATCTGGTGAACTGCTCCACCCCCCGTTTTGGAAGCGGCGAAGCAAAGGGCATTATCAACGAATCTGTTCGTGGATTCGACCTATATATGATGGTGGATGTAACCAATTACAGCATGACCTACACCGTATGCGGACATGAGAATCATATGTCTCCAGACGACCATTACCAGGATCTGAAACGCATCATCGCTGCCGTAGGCGGAAAAGCACGAAGAATTACCGTGCTTATGCCATTTTTATACGAAAGCCGCCAGCATAAGCGCACCTCTAGAGAATCCTTAGACTGCGCTCTCGCCCTACAGGAATTGACGCGGATGGGCGTGGACAACATCATTACCTTTGACGCTCATGATCCCCGGGTACAAAACGCTATTCCTCTGAATGGTTTTGAAACAGTCCAGCCTGCCTATCAATTTATCAAAAGCATCCTGCAAGAAGTGGACGACCTGCAGATCGACAGCAACCATATGATGGTTATCAGCCCTGACGAGGGCGGAACCAACCGTGCCGTATACCTTGCCAACGTACTTGGGCTTGATATCGGAATGTTCTACAAACGCAGAGATTACAGCAAAATCGTGGACGGACGAAACCCTATCGTAGCACATGAATTTTTGGGCTCCTCCGTGGAAGGCAAGGACGTGCTGATCATTGACGATATGATTTCCTCCGGGGATAGCATGATCGATGTTGCCACGGAATTAAAAAAGCGCAAAGCGCGCCGGATTTTCGTGGTCGCCACGTTCGGGTTATTTACCGACGGCCTGGCAAAATTTGACAAGGCCGTAGCCGACGGCATTATCTACAAAGTGGTAACCACCAACCTTACCTACCAGACCCCGGAACTTTTGAGCAAGCCCTATTATATTAACTGTGATATGAGCAAATATATTGCATACATTATTGATACCCTGAACCATGACCTCTCTATCAGCGATTTGCTAGATCCTTATGAGCGAATCGAATCTTTAGTAAATCGTTATATTGGACGCAAAAAACAATAAACATAAAGCTCCTGCCGCGCAAAAGAGCAAAGAGATAACGACTTCTATCTTTTCTCTCTGCTCTTTGATGCAGCAGTTCTTTACTAATAATCAGAAAGCCAAGAACCACCATCTTCTCTTATGGAAAATCCGTCTCTTGCCCCCTCCTTGCCTTATCCTACGATCTTATAATACGACCGCGCCGTTATGCCATACACAATCGCATAAATGAATGCAAACACTCCTACCGTGCCCACCGTACATGTGACAAACAGCGGCATGTCTTGCATGCCAAAAAGCAGAATCAAACGGTTCATCATTGGAAATGCGACAATAAGATGAATACATGCCATCACCAGGGGAAGAAAGAAAACTTTCAAGATTTGGCTGCGTATGGATGCCCGTACTTCTTTTTTGCTCATCCCCACTTTCTGCATAATTTCGAACCTTGCCTTATCCTCATATCCTTCCGAAACTTGTTTATAATAGATAATCAACGTAGTAGCCATCAAAAACACAAATCCCAGAAAAATCCCCAAAAACAGAAAGCCACCGCAGAATATCATAAAGCCATTCTTACGCTCTACACGGATATCCAGCCTGGTGCCAGCAACGTCTTCGTGCCCCAACGCCTTCTGTTCCTCCAACAGCTGCTTGATGCGGGTTCCGCAAGCAATTTCCTTTTCTTCTCCCCCGGTTACGTCCATAGCCAGCTTATACATCACCTGGCTGGCATCTTCTCCATAGACTGATGCTTGCAGCTCATAAACCTCTTGCCGCACTTTCTCATCCTTTATCACCAAAAAGTATACATCATACAAAATCTCCTCTCCCATATCTGTTAGATGCAGTTTCGCAAGATGCTCTTTGACCTGGAACGTTCTGCCCGCAAGATGATACATTTGGTCCCCTTTGTCGCCATGCATTGTGAAAGACAACACTTCATCCTCCGAAAGGTCTTCATGCCTCCCTCCCAGGCGCTCATATTCCTCCATGGTAATCCACTGGGTGACGCAGATCTCTCCTTTTGGAAACAGATTATCGGATGGATCAACAAGATTGAGGTTTTCCCCCTCTTTATACGCCGTAAACGACAAGCTTGTATAGTATGAAAGTTCTTCGACATCAATTCCAACGTCTGCAGCGGCTTGCAGCGCAACCTCGTTCAAAATTTTCTTACTCTCTGTTTGCAAGCTATATCCAGACAGGTTGATGTCTTTTGGATATCGCCTTGCCATGGTAGATTCCACTCCCATATAAAGGGAAATTGTTCCAGATACCATTACGAGTACCATCGTGCTCAGAATGCAGATATTGCTAAGACCTACTGCGTTTTGCTTCATGCGGTAGATCAAGCCGGAAACCGATGTAAAGTGACTGGTTTTATAGTAATAAGATTTGTTCCTGCGCAGGATCTTCAATACAGCAATGCTTCCCGCAGTAAACAGGCAGTAAGTTCCAAGCATCACCAGAATCACTGCCAAAAAGAACAACAGCAACACACTCACAGGATCCTCTACAAAGATTGCGATCGCATATCCAATTCCCAGTGACACGATCCCCAATACTGCCAAAAACCAGCGGGTTTTCGGCTCTTTCTCCCCATGGCTGGCACTCTGCAAAAGCTCGATCGGCTTTGCCTTGCGTACCTGGAACAGATTATATACCAATGTGGCGCCAAAAATGCAGCAGAACAATATTACAGTGCTTACAATGGAATCCCATGAAACCATAAATCCAAAAGGAACTTCCAGGTTTACCAGCCGCAGCAGAACCAAGACCACCAGCTTATTCAGCACCACCCCCGCAATTATCCCACATAAGATGCTGATGCCTGCCACAAATAAAATTTCCCAGAACATCATCTTTCCAATATGGCGTTTCTCCATGCCCAGAATGTTGAAAAGTCCAAATTCCTTTTTTCTGCGCTTCATCAAAAAACTGTTCGTATAAAATAAGAAGATCACTGCAAATATCCCAATCACGCCGCATCCAAGCCCTAATATCATCTTCATGTCCATGCTGCCAGGCATCTTATTAACTCCCTCGTCATGAACGATAGCTCCCATGATATAATACATGGCGCTGGTACCAATTGCCGCCAATATATAAGGCAAATACAAGCTGCCGTTTTTCTTTAAATTGCCAAAGGCAAGCCTTCCATAAAAAAACTTATTCATGCTTCACACCACCTGTCGTAATTACTGTAAGGGTATCAGAAATCTTCTGATACATCTCCTCGTCGCTGCCAGACCCTTTATAGATCTGGTGAAACACCTGGCCGTCTTTGATAAACAGCACACGCTTCGCACAGCTTGCGGCTTTGATGGAATGGGTTACCATGAGAATCGTCTGCCCCTCTTGATTGATGTTCTGGAACATTGAAAGCAGGCTTTGTGCCGCCTTGGAATCCAATGCGCCAGTGGGCTCATCTGCAAGGATCATCTGCGGATTTGTAATCAAAGCCCGCGCCACTGCCGCACGCTGTTTCTGTCCTCCTGACACCTCATAGGGATATTTCGCTAAAATCTCATTGATGCCAAGCTTTTCCGCAATCGGCATCAGGCTGCTGCGCATTTCATTATATGCTTTTCCTGCAAGGACCAATGGCAGAAAAATATTGTCCTGGATGCTGAAAGTATCTAATAAGTTAAAATCTTGAAATATAAATCCTAAGTTTTCCCTTCTAAATTTTGCAATATTTTCTTCTTTTATCTCTGTTATGTCTTGATTTTCTAAATAAATATGACCTGAACTTACTGTGTCTATTGTAGATATGCAATTT
>OFGL01001435.1_pt1 | contig 14049 bp, 9 predicted proteins | sample 1521801 | NCBI WGS metagenome assembly OFGL01 (sample SAMEA3504085, study PRJEB24116) | mouse gut metagenome | biome: mouse gut; feature: mouse-associated habitat; material: faeces | place: Denmark | collected 2011 | reverse complement strand
GAACCGTCCAAGGTGTTTCCCCACAACCTGCGGCACCTGTTTGCCGTCACCTTTTACCGGGCCACCCGCGACGTTGTCAAGCTGGCGGATGTGCTGGGCCACAGCTGCGTGGATACCACGCGCATCTATCTGATGACCACCGGGGCAGAGCACGCGCGGCAGCTGGAACGGCTGGGGCTGGTCAGCTAGGGGACGGAATTCACAGATTGTCCCCGTCAAACGGCAGTTTACATATCTGCAATTGAATTATAGCATGCCAAACAAAGGGTTGCAAGACTTTCCTGAACTATTTTGGACGCGCCGAAAAAGGGCCGCAGACGTTCAGGCTTCCGGCCCCTGCTTTTTCGCGCCCTTTTGGCCTTTACCACTGGCCGGCGAGCGCATCTTTTTTCTTTTTCCGGCTCCTCTGCTTTGCCCAGCACCGAAAATGGGGACAATCTGTGAATTCTGTCCTTCCACGAAAAACATGGCCCGGGATTTTATAAAACGGGCCGTTGATTTCGTGTGAAGCGGAGGGGAGGGAGTACCATGGATCGTGCGCCGGTTCCCGGCAGGTCTCCCGCCGGCGGGACGCCGACGTCGGCGGGGTGACAAGTGATGGGCATTTGGCAAACCACCGGAAACGGTGGGACGGCAAAGCTACGGAGCTAAGGCGCGGGCAAAGCCGCGCTATGCCAGCCGGGTTGCGATTTCAGCAAACCACGGGAAACCGTGGGGCTGCAAAGTCATGGGGACTAAGTCTGCGGGGACGCGGATATGTCAGCCCGGCCGCCGGACCCTTTGCGTCCGAAAAAAGCAAAGAAAGGAAGTTGACAATGGAGAAACTCAGCAAACTACTGGCTGTTTTCGTGGCCCTGGCCATGTGCCTGACCCTGCTGCCTATGTCCGCCCTGGCGGCGGAGGCGAAGGCGGGGGAGCGGTACATCTGCGGGCTGGAAGAGCACCAGCATGGAACCAAGTGCGGCGACAAGGAATACACGTGCGCCGGCCATGTGCATACCGCTGCATGCTATACCACCAATCCAATTTGCGGGAAAGAGGAACACAAACACCACTGGCTTTTTTGTACTCGCAATCTTACGAAGCTGATCTGCGGCCAGAAATCTCATATTCACACCGTGGGCTGTGGGTGGAATGAGGAAACCGGGTATGAGTGCGGCAAGCAGTACCATACCCATACCTTGAACTGCTATGCGACATTCACTTGGGCTTGCAGCAAAGAGGCGCACACCCATTCCGCCGGCTGCTATGCGACCGGGCCGGTTTGCGGGCAGGCGGCCCATGTGCACAATGCCTCCTGTCCATTCCAGTGGACCGACTGTGACAAGCCGGAACACACCCACACCGACGCTTGTAAAGTGAAAGAGTGCCCCCCTCACGTTGACTCCAATGGCGACCACATCTGCGATAAATGTGGTGAGGTTATCCCGCACACTTGCGCCGACAATGACCAGAACCACGAGTGCGATATCTGCGGCGAAGTGATGAGCGACTGCGCCGCCGGACAGGGCAGCCACACCTGCCCCATTTGTGGTGCGGTCAAGAGTACCTGCGCCGATACGGACGGCGATGGGAAATGTGATATCTGCGGCGCGGATTTGAGTACCGAGGGCGACGATGACGCGGATGCCGACGGTGATGCCGACGGTGATGCCGACGGTGATGCCGACGGTGACGCTGACGGTGATGCCGACGGTGACGCTGATGGCGACGCAGACGGTGATGCCGACGGCGACGCTGATGGCGATGCGGACGGTGACGCCGATGGCGATGCCGACGGCGACGCGGACGGTGACGCCGATGGCGACGCCGACGGTGATGCCGACGGTGACGCTGACGGCGATGCCGATGGCGACGCGGACGGTGATGCCGATGGCGACGCCGACGGTGACGCTGACGGTGATGCCGATGGCGACGCGGACGGTGACGCTGATGGCGATGCGGACGGTGACGCAGACGGCGATTATAACTATCCGATCATTTACGATCCCGACATCCCCCTGGGCGGTCTGGTTGGCGGGGACGACGAGGTCGAGATTGACGACGTGGATGTGCCTCTGGCTGGGCTGATGACCCGGGCGGAGTTCGTGAATTACCTCTACGTCCAGGCCGGCAGCCCCGAGGGCGAGGCGTCCACCTTTGATGACGTGGGCGAGGATCACGAATACTCCCAGGCCATCGGTTGGGCCCAGGCCAACGGCATTGCCAAGGGAACCGCCAACAACGAGTTTGCCCCCGACGACCTGATTACCGTGGCGCAGGCCCGGGCGTTCCTGGAGCGCTACGCCCAATACGCGGGCATTGAGATGCCTGAACTGAGCGCCATGGCGGACAAAGTGGCGGAGGAGATTCTGGATAATGCCGACGAGGTGCTGGCCGAGTTCTTCGGCCTGGAACTGGATGCCGCGGCGTAATTCTGCGTAAATCCCAGCAGTGGTTCCACCCATAACGCAAGTGCGGCCCGGTCTCCCGGGCCGCACATTTTATCAGAGTTCTGAAATGGAGAGAGATGCCATGAGCAAACGAAAGAAAAAGTCCGGCAAAAGCACCCCGCCGAAAAGACGGATTGGGCTGCCGTTCCTTTTAGGCGGGGCGGGGGCGCTCCTGATCGCGGCAATCTGCCTGTTGGCCATCTTCCGCGGGCGGACGGCGCCGAACGTGGCCATATGCCGGGAGAAGCTGGCTCTGCTGGAGGCCGAGGTTTTCCGGGACGGGACGGACCTTGGCAAAAGCCCGGCCGGCGGGCAGGCCGGATACGCCGTGTTTCTCTCCCTGAGCAACACGGAGGAACGGGCCAGTGTGCTTTGCGCGACGGGGGCCAGCCTGCGCTCCGCGTGGGACGCCGTCGGGGAGAAGGCGGAAGCGTTTTTGGACGGCGGCAATTATGATCCGGTATGGGTCAAGGCCGACATAGTGTATACCTCCCGGATTCTGGATGCGGCGGAGCTGAATAAGGAGGTTTTGCGGGCGCGCAGCGAGTTTTTCCGCTATGGCATCGCCCTTGACGCCAGGTACGAGACCGCGCTGTTGGAGGCAGAGCTGAACGGGGCGAAAATCTATGACTACGAAAACGGCGGGCTGGATTTTTCGTACCTGAATACCTATCTGAAAAAGGCGGGCCGGACGCCGGTGGAGCGTTTGCCGGATGCGTATACCCTGTTTCAATGCAAGGGCTGGCTATGCGACGAAAACAGCGCCGTTTGGGCGCTGAACGCCGATGGGCTGGACTACGGGCGGCGCTCGGTGACGGTTGACGCCGACTATGCCAAAGAGCTTATCATGAATGCCTCCGCGTTTTTGGAGGACCAGGTGCAGGAGGACGGCTCCTTCATCTATGGGATGTATCCCCGCTTTGACAACGACATCGACAATTACAACATAGTCCGCCATGCCAGCACTCTATGGTCGCTGGTCTGCCGCTACCGGCTGGCGCCGGACGGGGAGCTGGCGGAGAAAATTGAGCGGGCCATCGGCTTCATGCTTGACTATGCCGTCTACGACTCTCAGGGACGGGCTTACATCTACGAGGAAAGGTCCGACGAGATCAAGCTGGGGGGCTGCGGCGTGGCGGTGGTGGCGCTGACCGAGTACATGGACGTATTTCAAAATGAAAATTACAGGGATGTCTGCCGCGCGCTGGGCAGAGGGATTCTGTCCATGTTGGATCAGGATTCCGGCGAATATTATCATGTTTTAAACGGCGACTTCACCCGCAAGGAGGAGTACCGCATCGTCTACTACGACGGCGAGGCCACCTTTGCCCTGTGCCGCTTGTATAGCCTTACCGGAGAACCGATCTGGCTGGAGGCCGCGAAAAGCGCCGTGGCCCACTTTATTGAGGCGGATTACACCCGGCACAAAGACCACTGGGTGGCGTACAGCATGAATGAGATTACCAAGCATATCACGGATAACGAGGAATATTATGCCTTTGCCCTGGCAAACGCCCAAAAGAATCTACAGGTAATCTATGAGCGGGACACGACCTACCACACCTATCTGGAGATGCTGATGGCCACGTTTGAGGTATACGACCGGGCTGTGGAGCATGGAATTGCCGTTGATGATTTTGACCTGCGGATGTTCCTGGAGACCATTTCCACCCGGGCGAACCGGCAGTTGAACGGGTATTTTTATCCTGAATATGCCATGTACATGAAGAATCCGAAGCGGATTTTGAACACGTTCATGGTGCGGCACGACGGATACCGGGTTCGGATTGACGACGTACAGCACAACATCGGCGGTTATTACCTGTTTTTTAAAAACTACGAAAAACTGGTGTCCTATGGCCTGCCGGAAGGGGGAACGTGAGGGGATGCCCGCTTCCCCCCGGCACGCAGGGCAGCCGGTGCGCTTGACCCATCTATTGTAAAGCTTGGAGGATTGCAACTGCTAGTATCTAAAAATTTTTTTGACGCCCCCCATGTGTACAGCTTCCGGCTGAACACAAGAGGACGGCCCCGGCGGGCGGGGGCCGTCCTCTTGCACATCCCAGGGGGATAAAAATGTAGTGCAGGATCAGCCGGACATTTGCGCTCATCGGCCTTAGAGCCTGTTTAATATCTCGAAAATGCCAGCTGACAAGAGATTTTCCCGTCAGGCGAGGCGGGATTTCGCAGGAATAATTGTGTTTATTTCAAGAAATCCCAACGAAGTATGGCGGGAAAAGATCTGGCAAATGGCGTTTTAAGAGATTTTAAACAGGCTCTTAGAAGCCCAAAGCGGAGAGCAGGGCAGGGAAAACCAAAGCGGTAACCACCGCCATGGCCAGCGAGGGGAGCCAGCCGAATTTCAACAGATCCCCCTCGGTATAGTATCCCTCGCCAAAGGTAATGAGGAAAATGGGCTCGGTGTAGAGCATGAGCATAGCCGCCGGCGCCCAAAATGCCGGGATCATCAGCATGGCCGCCGGATTGGCCCCTGTCATGGAAGCGATTGAATAGAGCATGGGGGCAAACAGGGCGATGACGGCGGTGGTGGTAGGGATAAAGGCCCGGAGTATGCAAACCAAGGCGGAGATCAGAATCCACATAAGCGCCGGGGGCAGACTGCCCAGCCCGGCGAAGGCCCGGGCGACCAGCCACTCCATTGCGCCGGTCTGGCTGACGCCGCCGACCAGGATGCTGGCGGTGCCCATAATGAACACCAGGTTCCAGTCGCTTTCCCGCTGGAAGGTTTTCCAGTCTATCAGGTCCACGCCGGGCAGGAACATGGCCACCATACCCAGCACGGCCACGGTGGTGGTGTTCAGGAAAGGGACCCAGCTCCCGGCGAACCAGCACGCCAGCATACCGAGAATAACAGCCACTGTTTTTTTCTCGCAGGCCGTCCACTGGCCCAGCTTGTCGTACTGCTGGAAGATGGCGTCCTTGGACTGGGGGGATACGCCTTCAGGGCGAAAGACCACCGGCAGCCACAGGGCAGCCGCCAGGACGGCCAAAAGGCCGATGGGCATACCGATGGCGGTCCACTGCGCGAAGGTCATGTGAATGCCGTAGCCCTCCATCAGTTCCATCATCAAAATATTGCCCGGGGTTCCGGCGGGGGTGAGGAAGCCGCCGATGCCGCAGCACACGGGCAGGGCAATCATCAGCGCTTTGCCAAGCTGGGACTGGCCGGGCTCACAGCCGGCGGTTTTCAGCATGGTGTTCACAATGCCGAAAAACAGCGCGCAGGTGGCCAGACTGCTCATGATACCTGAAAGCAGCGCCCCTGCCAGCGAAAAGCCCAGGATAATGAGCCGCGCGTCCCCCTTTGTGAGCCGCAGGATATTGGCGGTGATCCGCAGGGGGATGGTTGTGCGGGTCAGGGTGATAATGCCCCCGGTGGCCATGATGAAAAGCACAGTGCCCGCGCCAAACCTGCCCATGGCGTCGTTGTAGCTCATAATGTTGAAAAGGGGCATCAGGACAATAAGGCCGATGGCGGAGACGCAGATGGGAAAGGCCTCGGTGACCCAGAGGATGATGGCGCTGAGGAATAGGCCTACCGAAAGGAGCCCCTCGCGGGTGAGCCCGCTGGGGACCTGCAATAGGCCAAACAGGAGCATCGCGGCGGCGGACAGCGCGATGCCAATTACAGGCTTTCGGCCCCAAAATGTTTTATTCTTCATATGCAGCTCCTTAAAAAGGGGATGGAGGCCCTGGGTGGGCCCCCATCCCGAATGTTTCACGCCCTCAATACATGAACAAGAGGAAGAACCCGCTCAGCACCACAAAAGCGATGCCGAAGGCCACCAGGCAATAGGGGAAGATCTTACGGAATTTGATGCCGTAAGCGCCCAGCACCGGGATGGCCCAGAAGGGCTGGATCAGGTTGGTGAGAAGGTCGCCGCAGGTGAACGCGTTGACAATTTTGGCCGGATCAACACCCAGCTCCATGCCGGCGGGGATGATATAGGGCGCCTCCACAATGAACTGGGAGCCGCCGGAGGGCACCAGCATGTTGAGCAGGCCGGAGAACCAGAGCACTACGGCGGTGAAGAGCCGGCCGCTGGCGATGGAGGTGAAGAAGCCGGTGATGACCACGCCCAGGCCGCTGTAGGACAGAATGCCGAAAATGCCGGCGTAGAAGGGGAACTGCAATACCACGCCGCTGACGCTGGTGATGCCCTCGCGGGCGGCCTTGGTCAGATTGGCGGGGGTGCGGTGCAGAATCAGGGCCAGCATGAAAAACAGCATATTTACAGAGCCAAACCCCAACTGGGTCAAGCCGCCTTTGACAATGCTGATTATGACCATGACCAGCCCGCAGACCCCGATGAACACCTGGAAGCCCCAGAAGTTGTCCATCCACTCGGCAAAGTTGGACATGGAGGGGGCTTCATCGGCCTGGACGGCGGCTACGTCGGCCTGGAACCGGGCCAGGACCTCCTGGTCGGCCTCGTCCCGCTCGCCCAATGACAGCTTGCCGGCCAGCCGGGGAAACACCAGGATGAAGATGGCCGCCATGACCACGTTCATCAGGATAACGGGGAGGGCCATGCTGGTTTCGGTCAGGGGGATTATGCCGATGGCCTCCTCCATGAAGTGCCCGGCGGAGGAGACGGTAAGGGGGGCGCTGGCGGTGGGGCCGGCCTGGAATACGATGCAGAAGCCGCCGGCGGCCGCAATGAGGGAAATGGGCAGCTTGTTGCCCTTTTTGTCCTGCTCCACAATCATGGCTTTGCCGAAAAGAATGGCGGCCGCCATGCCCAGGGCAAAATGGATATAGAAGAGGATGATAGATACGATCATGAAAAGAAGGACGGCGGCGCTGGTGCTGTTGGGGATTTTTGCCAGCTTGAGCAGCAGCTTGTTTACCGGCTTGGAGTTGGCCACAAGGAAGCCGGTGAACATGAGCATGACGATGTTGATGGTAAAGCTCAGCATGGACCAAAAGCCGTCGTACCAGTTTTGCAGGACGGACAGGGGGGTGGATTCGGTAAAGACCAGGGCCAGGACGGCCACCAGCAGGGTCAGGATCAAAACCAACGGGAACGCGTCGGGGATAAAACGCTGGCTCCAGCTGCTGAGCGTGGTAATCCAACCGCCGGGTTGCTTTTTGTTTTCCACAGGGATTCTCCTTTCTCAATGTGGGACTGTCTGTATACCGGGAGGAGAAAGCGGAAAATCTTTTTTGATTGATTTTCCATACGGGTGTGGTACAATAAGTGTGTTGCTTGGCAACAGGGAGCGCCTCCGGCCATGTTCGCACCATGGCCGATATGGGGGCGCTCTCTTTATCCTGCCCTTAACTTACCACCACAAACTTGTAGCCGTACATCCAGGTGGAGTTGCCCTCCCGATGGAGTTTGCGCAGGACCATCTCCACCCGCGCGCCGGGAACGATCTGTTCGACAGGGGTTTCGGTGACCTCGGCCAGAACGCACACCCCATCGTCCAGCTGGATGACAGTGGAAATGCGGGGAATGTTCTCGCCGTAGCCAAAGTGGACGCCGGTGGCCTGCCAGCAGATATTGGCCTCCAGAATTACGCCGGTGGCAGGGTGGCGGCAGGGCTCCAGTTCCCGGCTGTTGCAGGTAGAGCACACTGTGCGGCGCGGGAAATGGATGGCGCCGCACTTTTTGCACCGGGTCCCTTCCAGCAGATAGCGGCCCCGGCGTTCACGCCAGCTCCGGGTCGCGCTCGCTGTGGTATGGCGGTAAATCTGCTCCTGAAACTCGCTCATGATGTTACACCTCCTCTCCGCGTTGGAATTTGCCGTTGGTAAGGACCGCAACTGTCAGATGGGCGTAAGCGCTGCCCACGCAGGAAGCCACGGCACATTTGGCGTCCTTCACCTGCCGTTCTCCGGCGTCGCCCCGGAGCTGGATGACATTTTCCACCACCTGGTTCAGGCCGTCGGCGCCGGAGGCGTGGCCGTAGGCGATATTTCCGCCGTAGGTGTTGATGGGGCACCTTCCGTCCACGGCGGCGCCGCCGTCAATGAAGAACTGGGCGCCCTTGCCGAACTCCGCAATCCCCAGGTCCTCCACCTGCCAGAAGGCCCCGGCGCACAGGTCGTAGACTTGGGCCAGGTCGATATCCTTTGCGGTGATCCGGGCCATTTCATAGGCCTTCCGGGCGGCGGCAATCAGCGCCACCGATTGGCCGTAGGTTTCCTCCCTCACAAGGCCTGCGGGGAAGGCGGGGCCCATGGGGGGCTCGCCGATGCGGTGGGCAATGTAGTGGGAGGTGGTAGCGAGGGCGATGCCGTCCAGATACACGGGCTTGTCTGTGTAGAGGCGGGCGTCCTCGGCGGGCACCAGGACGGCGGCGGCGCAGCCCTCGCCCATAATGCTGTAGCAGGAACCGGGGTGTTCCAGGGACTCCCGGGCGGGCATGGGCTTGCCGTAAGTGGTGGCCTTCGGGTTGCGGCGGCCATACCAGTGGCACTGCCAGGAGTGGGCGCCATACGCTTTATAGTCCGTGTAGCCGTAGTGCTGCATATAGTAGTTGCTCATCAGCTCAAAGCCGTCCCGGTGGCGGAAGCCAAATACATAGTCGTACTCGGTGTCAAAGCTGATGTTGATGTTCTCGGTGTAGTTGATATTGTCGCCTTCCTTGTCGAAGCCCATCACCAGAACCCGCTTGTATTTGCCCGAGGCAACCATATCCCAGCCCGTATTCAGGGCGACGGCTCCGCCGGCGCAGTTCATGCAGTGGGGGAAAACGGGCGCGGGGGCGATGCCCAAAAGGTCGGCTACGCTGCCGCCGATGCCGCCCTGCTCATTGACGCCCTCGCCGTGATAGGCGATTACGGCGCCGTCAATATCACGGGGGGACATACCTTTGGCGTCTTCAATTGCCTCATAGGCCGCATCCGCCACCAGGTCCTTCCAGGTTTTTGTGGGGTGGATATTTCCCGGCCGGGCGGTGGAGCCAATCCCCACAATGGCGACCTTATGCTTGAATTCAGACATATTGTTCCCTCCTTACAGGTACGCGTTGAGCGGGTAGGAATGGCGCAGATATTTGTACTCCAGCTTCATAGCCTTTTTGTAGTCCACCATCTCCTTGCGTTCCAGCCATTGATCCACGCTCCTGGCGCCCGCGCGGATCTTTTCCAGTTCCGGCGTGACAGTGAGGGCTATGGCGTCGGCCCCGGCGCCATAGCCATAGGCACACAGGAGGATTCGCTCGCCGGCCTTGGCCTGATCCAGCACTTTGGCGAGCCCCACAAAGGGGGCTGCCGATCCGGTGTCGCCCAGCCGGTCGGCATAAATGGCGGGCTTATACTGGCTGTCGGCGGCGCCCAGCAGCTTGGCGCAGTGCCGGGCCGTTCCCGGCGTGTTCTGCTGGAACACCACATAGTGGAAGTCCGACAGCTTTGCGTCCAATTTCTGGAGGAGGGCTTCAACTGCCACTTTGGTGTGGGCGTCCAGGCCAACCTCGTTTTTTGCCGAGCCCAGCAGCATCCCTGTGCGCAGGTACCGCTCCCCTTCCACGCGGAAGCCGTCGGACAGGTCGCTGGAGTAGGATTCCATGCCGTCAATGGTTGCGGCCAGGTCTTGCGTACCTACCACCAGGGCCCCGGCCGCCGCTGAAGCGTAGGGCTCCACCAGGTCGCCGGGGGCGGTGTGGCGGTTCACGGTGTCCGCCCCGATGGCGACGGCCTGTTGGGCAAGGCCCGCCTGGACCATGGCGGCGGCGTGAATCAGGGCTGCGGTGCCGGATTTCATGGAAAACTGCAAATCGCAGCACTTGGTGCGGTAGGGCAGGCCCAATGCCTCCAGGATCATGGTGCTGGAGGGGCGGGAGTCATAGGGGTTGGTGCAGGTTCCATAATAGAGGGCCTGTACCTTGCCGGTGTCCCCCATGCGTTTAAAGGATTCCTTAACTGCGGCCACCGCCAGGGTATTGCCGTCCTCGTCCTGGCTTAGTACGCCGCGCTCCAGGACGCCTTGGGACACTTTGATGGTGTCCAGGGAACTGTTCATCCACAGCTCGATGATTTCATCTACTGCCAGGCGGTAGTAGGGCGCCGAGATACCGTAGCTGACCAGTCCAACCTTTTGATTGCTCAAAGCTTCTCATCTCCTGTGCGTTTTTTATAGAAAACAAACGGAGTTTTCTAGTTAAACGAATATTACAGACTTTCTATAAAAAATGCAATACTATTTGAAAAATTCTGTATATATACCTAAATTGACGCTTGACTTTTGTGTAAGAACTCCCTATAATGTTTTCTATAAAAAACATTATAGGGAGTGAGAAAATGGAATATAAAATTGTACCGGCCGCAGATAAGGTGGTAAGGATCATCGAATTCATGGCCCAGTCTCCTACCGGCGCCTACGGCGTTACTGAGATTGCCCAGCAGTTAGGGTTGAACAAAGGGACGGTCTACCCCATTTTGCAGACCCTGATTTACCACCAGTGGGTGGAGAAGAGCGGCGGCGGAAGTAAATATTCCCTCACCAACCGCCTGGTGGGATTAAGCGGAAACCTGCTGAAGGGGGACCGGCTCATATCCGACTTTATGCTGGTGGGGGCGGAGCTGGAGCGTCAGTGCGGCGAGCTGATCAACCTCCACTATATGTATGGCATGAGCACCGCTATTTTGGCGGCCCGGGTACTGTCTACCGCCCATTCGCTGCGGGTGGACCTGCCGGTGGGGAGCATGATCCCCATCACCGCCTCTTCGGCGGGAAAGTGCCTGGTATGCGAGTACGATGATGATGTGCTGGTTGGGATTTTCCATCAGTGCGCCACCCGCTATACCCAGGCGACGATTCGCTCCCAGGAGGAATTTTTGGAGGAAATCCATACGGCCCGCCAGCAAGGCTATGCCTTCAACATGGCGGAAATGGAGCAGGGGGTATACAGCGTGGGCAGCCCCATTCGCAACGCCCAGGGGACTATCATCGCGGCCATCAATATTGTGGCGCCGCAGATCAGGTTCAGCGGCGAACACCGGGAGGAGCTGCTGGAGGCGGTGCAGCGGGGCGCGGAACGGCTGTCCGCCCTGCGGCGGTAGGCGGTTGCGAATTGCCGGCGGGACGGACCGGCGGGATTTTCCCGCGCATAATTCAGGGCCCGGAACCCATATGGGTTCCGGGCCCTGAATGGTTTTCGGCCTGGAGCGTTACTGTTGCGCGGCGGCGGTTTTGTCCGCAACGGAATCCCGTTCAATAAGCGGATACCCAGCTTCTTTGCCGCGCCATAGACGCCAATGGTGCGGAACCAGTTGACGCAGAAGATTGCGTCGGGTACGCCGGAGTTTTTGATCATCTCCTCGGACAGGCGGAAGAGCGTGCCGGAGTCCTCCGAGGGGGACGAGAACTCGTAGGCTTTCTGGGGGGAGATGCCGTTGTCCTCCATAGCTTGGCGGTAACCGTCGGTGCGCATGCGGAACGAGTTGATGTGGCTGTGATTTTACACTTCTCTGCAAGTATATGGGAGGTTTACTCCATCAAAAACCGCGCCCAGCTGCTGTCTGCCTGCTCCATGGCCTCATCCAGGGTGAGTTCGCCGGTGACGTACTGCGACAGCGGCTCGGCCACGGCGGGGTACCACCCGGTGATCTGGTCAAAGCGGGCGTAGGGCACGCCCATGGCGTCCTGTATCTGCCGGAAGTACACCTCCATTTGTTCCACGTCTATTCCTGACCCATAGCTGTTCCATATCCGCTTATAAAATTCAAGCCACCGCTCCTGCGCCGCGGTGTTGGCGGTCAGGGTGTCCCGGGTATATGTATACCTGCTCTCTTCGGTCATCCCGCCGCTGCCGGCCAGATATTGCAGAAATTCCCACGCCGCCTCCTGGTTTTTGGAGCGCGAGGAAATGGCCCAGCAGAAGGCGTAGCCCTGCCGCTTCTCGCTGATCTCCCCCAGGGGGTACGGGGCCGCCTGCAAAGAGATGCCTTGGTTATTTGCCGCCATCTCAATGCGGTGTACCCGGTCATTTGCAGTGGAGTCGCTGCCGTATCCACCGTTGACGATCAGGGCTTTGGAGGCGTCGCCGTCAGAGCGGAGCAGCTGGGTGCTGCCGCACAGCGCCTTGAACTTCTCCAGAAGCCGGCGCAGGTAGGGCTGGTCCAGCCGGACGCTGCCGTTGGCCTGGGGAAGATCGTACAGGTTGGCCAGCAGAATGTCGTCAAAAATCTGTTCCTGAGAGCCGTACATTCCAATTCCAGCGTCAGATATCTCCAAAGAGAGGTCCGTGCCCTGCTCCTTCCACTCCAGCGCCAGGTTCAGCAGCTGGGACCAGGTGACCGTATACGGATCGATGTCCAGCTCGTCCAGCAGCTCCTGGTTCCAGACATAGTAGGTGGGCAGCACCGCCAGGGGCAGTCCCCGGATGGAGCCGTCCGCCCCCCGCAGGGGGTCCAGCAGGTTGTCCGGCAGCTCGTCCCGGAAGGGGCAGGCGTCCAGATAGCCGGACAGGTCGGCAAAGGCGTCGGTCTGGGTCATGGTCTCGGTGCCCAGGCCGGAGCCGGTCACCATTACCAGATCCCCCACGTCCCCTGTCATAACCCGCAGGGCAATTTGGTCCTTGTACTCCATGGAGTTTTTCTGGAACTCCTCCCGGGAGATAAACTGGGTGTCCCACACCAGCTCCACCTCCGGATGGTCCCGCATATAGTTGCGGGCTGCGGCGTCAACGCTGTCCACCTTGTAGGGCGCGGTGATGGTCAGCGCCACCACGTCCGCCGGGTCCACATGGATGCGGTCCGGCTCCAGGACGGACAGCTTCCGCCAGTAAATGCGGTTGTCCGGGTCGCTGAAGTCATAGTTATAATAACTGATATAGAGCTGGTTCCGGCTGTCCATCGCGCAGGAAATGTTGCCATTCAAGCCGATCCACTCGGCGTCCAGCCCGTCCACATCGTCGTTCAAGCTCACCAGAAGCTGAGCTTCCTCCGTTTCCGGGTCGATCCAGAAGAGCTTTTGGTCGCCTTCCAACAGGACGAGGACCCCGCCGCCGGCGGGGGACATGGCGGGGCGGACATTATTCCAAAGAAGATGGAGCTCGAAACTGTCCAGGGAGAACCGGCACACCGCTTTTCTCTCCTCCGGCGAATACTTGATTAAGAACAGGTCGTAATCAGGGGCAGGCCCCCGTTCCAAAAGATACAGGCCCCCATCCTCGTCAAAGCAGAAGGATATGATGTTTTCCCAGGTGTCTGCCACCTCCGCCGTCCCGGAGGACGTGTCTACCAGTTGAGTTGCTGTGTGATAGATGGAGAGCACAAAGCGACCGTCCCGGACCGCCATGGCCGTAGGCTTCTGACCGGATTCAAAAGAGAACACATCGCCCTCCGTCACCCCCTCCCGGCAGGGGGCCAGGGTCACGCGCTCCCTATCATACTCGTAATACGCGCACCACAGCGTCCCCTCCTGGTCAAAGGCCAGGGTATCGAAACGGGTTCCCTCATAAAATTCCCCGGGGCCGTAGGTGCGCAGAACCTCTCCCGAGGCCATGGACACCACATCCACGGAAAAATCCTCCCCCGGCTTTTCCTGACGGTAGGAAAACACACAGGGCTGGTTCTCAAAAAGGAAGATTCCCCCCATGGGTTCAGCGGACGCTTTTTGCGGCAGGAAATCCTCCTCCGCCTGCC
>OFGL01001432.1_pt1 | contig 14086 bp, 13 predicted proteins | sample 1521801 | NCBI WGS metagenome assembly OFGL01 (sample SAMEA3504085, study PRJEB24116) | mouse gut metagenome | biome: mouse gut; feature: mouse-associated habitat; material: faeces | place: Denmark | collected 2011 | reverse complement strand
GGGAAAAGAATGGAATGGGAACTGGAAATCAAGGACAGTGGCTATCTGCCGGAATAGTAGTGGACAGTTCTGAATAACCCATCTGTTCCCGGATGGCATCTATGGGTACACCATATGCGTTGAGTCTTGAAGCATAAGTTTTTCGTATCTTATGGCTCTCTTTTCGGCCAATCCCCTGACGCTGTGCATATTTTCCAAGACATACTCTATCTGCCTGACTCTCAGACTATTCTCTATTTTTGCTCTTTTGCCTGCCATTTTTTAGCGATCCAACTGTACTTTTTAGCCCTTTTACTCCACCTGCGTAAATCATCAGGGCTTTTCTAAAAATATCTGCCCTCCGGGAACACCGTCTTATTCCTTATAGTACATACGATTCAGCTTATTATGGTACGCCGCCATTACAAAGATACCTCCTATCGCTTCCATCATGCACAAATACGCAGCAATCAGTTCCCCAAAAGGCTGCCCGCACACAAAACAGCCGATAAGTCCTGCTCCGTACAAAATCCACATGATACCATGTTTCCGATTATACGATTTGACATTTGTAATCTGCTCTTTCCGGGGTGGCTTCTTTCCGGCCCAAAACCCGACAGGATCTTTGCTCCTGAACTGTACAACTCCCAATATGAAAATCGGTCCTATGCTGATCAACAGCACTACAAACGAAAAAATAATCTCCCCTGTCATATCCTCACCCTCCCAGTATGCCGTCTGGGCAATTTCGGCACGTTTTCCCTTATCTCACATAGATACCTGCAAAGCGCATATCCTCATCGTATGTCAGCCGGTAGGTAACACTTACATTTTCATAAGTCACCGTCATCTCACCGACTGCCAAATGACTGTTTCCCTGTATCACCTCAACCATATACACCGCACCGAACTGTTTCCGCTCTCCCCAGTCATCAGACAGTGTTCGCCGCATGTTCTCCCTCGTCTCTGCATTTAACAGAGGCTTCATCGTGGGAATTGCATTTTTCTGCAGCGCGTCATAATCTTCCGCATCCAGCAGCTCGATCGTCTCCTTCATGACCGCTTCAACTTCCTCTTTGTCAAAAACTCTGCTTTCCTCTATATCCACAGTTTTCGGAAGCATCCAGAAACCAGCCATTCCAATAAAAATCACTGCCAGAACAGTGGGAATTACAATCTTTAATACCTTGTTTCTGGCATACCGCCTCTGTTCCTCCACTGAAATATTTTCGTTAAAACCGTCCGCAAGCTCACCCGCCTTACCCATCCGGGAAATAATTTCTTCCAGGCGTTCCCCTTGATTCTCCCGCATCTGAATGTCTGCGAGGAGCTGTTTTTTGATTTCTCTTTTCCTTTTTCCGTCGCACTTAAGTTTTCTTGCAACAGCGTTTACATATTTCTTTTCGCCCATCACCTAATCCTCCATGATTTTTCCTATCCCGTCGGAAATCCTCCGCCAGACATCCTCAATCCTTGCAAGTTCCTGCATTCCGTCTTCCGTAATTTCATAATATTTTCTCGGCACTTGTTTCCCCACCGCACCGCTCCACTTGCTTGCCACCAGCCCGTCATCTTCCAGCCGGTAAAGAATCGGATATAATGTACCGTCCTTCAGCAGAAATATTTCCTCACTCTTCTCCCTCATCTCCTGAATAATCTGATATCCATACTTGGCCTCAGACTTAAGCAGTCTAAGAACCAGCATGTCTAAAACGCCTTTCTTCATTTGCCTTTCATACTTATCAGTCATAATCCCCTTCTTTTCTTCGCTGCCCCCTGTGTCTATCGAATGAATCTCATTCTCTAAATCGTCAAATCTTTATATACTTTGTAATACTAAGTATAGTATAAAACAAAAACCAGGTGAAGTCAACATCCGAAGCAAACCTGTGTCAGCAGCATAAAAAGATTACCTCACACAAAAAAAGACGAAAGCGCCACCCCAGGCAGCATTTCCGTCCTTTCCTTTTTCGTATATCGGTCTCTAATTTTCCAGTTTTCCGGCGCACTTCACCCGGTAAATTCGATCCAGCGACTCGTTGATCCGTTCCTCGGATATCGTCCCGTCCTGGACTGCAGCAAGCACCGCATTGTACGCCTTTTCAAAGTCATCGGGCATAAGCAGCATATCCGCGCCGGCCTCCAGCGCCATCACCGCCGCCTCCTCTGTCGTATAATATTCCGTAATTGCCGTCATATCCAGCGCATCCGTAATAACCACGCCTTCAAATCCCAGTTCTCCCCGTAAAATATCCGTAATCACTTTTTTCGACAGGGAGCTCGGCACATTGTCCTCATCCAGCGCCGGCGCCGTTGCGTGGCTCACCATCACAAAATCCGCACCCGCCTCTATGCCTGCGGAAAAAGGTACAAAATCCGAAGCCCGCATTTCCTCTAGTGACTTCGTAATTTCTACCCTTCCGTCATGGGTATCTTCCGTCGTGCTTCCCAACCCCGGAAAATGCTTCAGACAGGCACTCACGCCGGTACCTTCGATTCCGCTCACAGCACTGGTAACCATTTCGCTTACTGCCTGAGGATCAGAGCCAAAAGAGCGATCGCCCAGCGCACTGCCTTCTCCAGCCACATCCGCAACCGGCGCAAAATCCACGTTAAAACCAATCTCATTCAGATAAGAACCAATCGTTGTCCCGGCATCGGCCGCCAGAGAAGCATCTCCTCCCGCACCGATAGACGCCATATCGTCTACCTTCGTCACCTCAACTTTGCTGTTCGCAACCCTGCTGACCTCACCGCCCTCCTCGTCCACAGCGAAGAAAATCGGATAGTTGCTCATGGATGCCGTATTTGAAAGCATCGTCATGATCTGCTCCTTATCCAGAATATTCTGTCCGAAGTAGATCAGTCCGCCCACTGCGTACTGGTTCAATGCTTCCTGGGTTCCGTCTCCGGCTTTTGTCGCCGTTTTGACGCCTGTTATCGACTCCGGCGTTACCATAAACAGACCAGCCACCTTATTTTCAATCGACATCTCAGAATAATAGGACTCTGCCAGTTCACCCAAAATATCTTCTTCCTCTCCGGTCTCTTCCTCTGCCGGCTCGGGCGTATCAATAACCATTTCTTCCTCAGGCTCTTCCTGCTCTGCAGCTTCCTCTTTCGCCTTCTCTTCCGCCGCCTGTCTCTTCTGTTTCACAAAAGAAGCCGCCTTACTTCCGACCACAATACCGCCTGCGACAATCCCTACAGCCACAAAAAGGATCACCAGATAGGCGATGATCTGATTACGGATCCTGCGTCTGTGCCTGTATGCACGGCGCTCTGCCTCATCATCATAATCTTCGTCCTCGTCATCCTCTATCTCGTCATCTTCTTCGTCCTCGTCGTCCTCATCATCTCCATCCTCAAAATCTTCCTCTTCTTCATCCAGTTCCTCGTCCGAATATCCCCTTCTTCTCTTGTGCAGCTTTCCCATCGACTGTAACCATATCCTTTCTGAAATCTTTTATCCAAATGTTTGCTATAACAACAGACCCTTAGAATTCTCTACATACAAGATATAGTATGCATAAGTATACTATAACCTATTTTTAGTGGAAAAGCCACCCCGATTTTATTAAGATTCTTATAAGAAAAAACAATGCGAAACGGGTATTCATTCTCTAAGGAATCAATACCCGTTTCTAAAACTCATTGTCCAATGGCCTTTACCTCCGTCTTTTCCCTCACGTCCTCTTTCCATCTCTTCTCCCGTATCCCAGATACTGTGGCGTCTGTTCCCTCTCTCCCTTCGGATCTCTTCTCTTTTCCAGCATCCATTCTCGTCGTCTCTTCTATAGGGAGCTTTCCCGGGACTCTTTTCTGATTCGCCATCCCTCCATGTACTCGATTTCGCTCGTCTTTTTAGTGGCCTCCTATTCAATTGTAACTCCCTGATGTGTTACTTTCAGTTTTTGGTGGACCGTACCTCCTTTTCTTTTATTTTATCTATGTGAAGTGTTTCTTTATGAGTTTATTATATCACTTATACATGATTTGTCAACACATTTTTTGAAATTTTTTCCAACTTTTTTCACTTTCTATTATATCGTCTAATATTTTCTTGTTTTATTAAATATTTCTTTGAATTGACAGTTAATTTTGTTGTAAAATTGGGAGTTTTCAGCACATACCTAATACTAATTCCATGCTTGCACCGCTCCAAGCTACAGTGATACAATAAATGAAAAGCTTTACAAAACATGTCAGGTATGGAGGAAATACATATGTCACCAAAAAAAACTGCGCTATCCAGACAGGCAGAAAGCATTATAAAAAATCTGGAAAAAAGAAATATGGAAGGTCATTACTTTGAAACATCGTCAGCCTGCATCGAGGCCATTCTCGCCGAAATGCCCTCAGGCGCAATCATCGGCTGGGGCGGCAGCGAAACCTTGAAAGAATGCGGTCTGATGGACGCTATTCACAGCGGCTCCTATGAACTGTTGGATCGCAGCGCTGCAAAAACACCGGAGGAATCCCGACAGATCTACGGCAGAACGGTTCTCGCCGACTATTATCTTATGAGTGCCAATGCCATCACTCTGGACGGTGAGCTCATCAATATTGACGGCAACGGCAATCGGGTTGCCTGCCTGATTCAGGGCCCCTCCAACGTTATCGTTGTGGCAGGCATGAATAAAGTTGTTCCCGACACGCAAAGCGGCATTGCCAGAATCAGAAATACGGCGTCTCCCGCCAACGCGATCCGTCTGGAACGGAATCTGCCCTGCGCTGCGACAGGCATCTGCCACGACTGCCTTTCTCCCGAGTGTTTCTGCTGTCAGGTTGTCGTGACGAGACGGAGTATGCATCCCGGCAGGATCAAGGTCTATCTTGTTGGCGAGGAACTGGGCTACTAAAACAGATGAAAAGGAATCGGCTCTGTTACCAGCCCGATTCCTTTTCTTTTATCCGCGCTTCTATTCCACATTTCTTTCACTTTCCGCAACCCGGTTTAGCCATTCAGCTCTGCAAGCTTCGCTTTCAGATCACCAGAAATCGTGCTCACCATATCGGCCGACGCCGCAATCTCCTCTGTGGAAGCCGCCAGATTCGTCACCCGCAGATTCACGCCGTCAATGACGCTGATCAACTTCTTGGCGTCAGTCAAAAGTTCTGAAATCGCCGTCTGTATCTGTTCCTTATTCGCATCGGAGTCACTAGCCGTATCTTTGGAAGAGTCAGCAAGTTTCTTGATATTCTCGGCAATGATGGCAAAACCCCTTCCGGACTCTCCGGCCCTGGCCGCCTCAATGCTCGCATTCAGAGCAAGGAGATTAGTCTCCTCCGCCACATTGGTGATTTCCTCATTGTTCTCTTCCAGTCTGACAAGCAGGCTCTGGATCTTTCCGAGAGCCTCATTCAGCTGGTCGCAGAAACTCACCACATCGCTCATGGAAGCGGAAATCCCTGTACTCTCCTCCGCATTGCTGTTATTCCCCTCAGACATTTCGCTGATGGAGATATCAAGACTGTCAAAATCCACCTGCACTTCGGCAATCAGCCCGGCAATCTTTTCGTTCTTCTCCTGAAGCTCGGCATTCTTCTGCTCCACCTCGGAGGCCATCGTCCTGGCGATCTCGCCTTCCTTCTCCACCTCGCTCTTTACAAACTGGATGCAGTTATAAATGTTGTTGCAATCGTTATGAATCGCCGTAGCCATCTTCTTACAGCTGTCGTAGCCACAGGCAGAACAATCTATGGTGCGCTCAGCATCCGTACGCTTATCCATAGATATATAAATTTTCTCCAGCTCGGAAGCGCTTGGTTTGTTCGCCGTCACCATCGATGATTTATCCGTATAACGTCTGATAAAATCATTGATATCCAGTGCCGCAAACTGCCTGTTGAACTTTGCCAGTCTCTGTTTCGGCGTCAGGTTCCTGCTGAAAGCGTGCCTCTTGTCGTCTTTCTTGCTGGCCTTCTTGATTCTCTGCAATTCATAGAGCGTGTCGTCAGACTTCGTCTTCTCCTCCTCCACGCCAGGGCCGTAAATACAGCCCTTCGCGCAGTTTAACGCATCCACCATAAACGGCAGCTCTTTATTTCCCAAAACTCTTCTCTTATAGTCAGACAGGAACTTATAAGCATGCTCCTCGCCCTCAATCTGTCTGATAAAAATATCCTCACCGCAGAACCACTGCACGTTTTCCTTCAAACCGCCGGGCATGGGATATATGGAGCCCAGACCGTACTCAATCTCATCCGTCACCGCAGGGCCGGAAATGCTGTGTTCACGCACATACTTCATCAGATGATCAAAGGTCACATTGTACGAAACATAGCCGCCGCAGTTCGGATCGTCAATCTCGTTCTTTTTCGCAATACACGGACTGATAAAGGCAAGCTTGTCCGGCACCTTCATATATTTCTTCACATAGATCGCACCGCACATCATAGGAGAATGCACCGGCATCAGGCTTGGAATCAGCTCGGGAAGATACTTTTCTATGTACCCAACCACCGCAGGACAGGGCTGGGAAATGCCTCCCGTAAAATTATGCTCCGTTATGTATTTGATATATCCCCATGTGGTGATATCCGCTCCAAAGCTGATACTGATGATACGGTTTACACCAAGCTTTTTAAGGCCTCCTAAAACCGTGGCATATTCCTTCGGATAGTTTGCCAGAAAAGCCGGTGCCAGCAGGAGTGAAATCTTTTCTCCCTTTTTTAAGTCCTCAAAGAAACGCTCGGTGTCATCGTTATAGCTTCTCGCATCGTGTGCACAGGCATCAAAGCAGGCGCCACAGTTGATACACTGGCTGCCATCCACAATAATCTTGTTCTTTCCCTTTTCCTCTACCGCACGGTTTGCCGTCAACACAGGACATGCGGAAATACATTTGTTGCATCCTACGCAATTGTCGTTGGTATATACCAGCGCCTCTAACGGTTTATTTGCCATTTTGCCCTCCAAAATCATTAAAAAACGCAGTTATTTATGCTATTTGTACAATATATATGTTATATTAGCACAAAAAGGACAAAAAATAAACAATTTTTTTGTCCTTTTTGAAATGCACTCACACCATATTATCATCTTTTAAATCTGGGAAATCACAAAAATATCATAAATCGCTTTAATCGCCGTCTCAAAATCGGCATTCGCCACACCGATAATAATATTCAGCTCGCTGGAACCCTGGTCGATCATCTTGACATTAACGTTGGCATGTGCCAGTGCGGAAAAGATTCTTCCCGCTGTACCACGGGTAGATTTCATACCGCGTCCCACCACCGCAATCAACGCCAGATCCGCCTCTATGTCGATGGAATCCGGGTCAGCCAGCCTGTGGATGCCGGAAACCACTTTCTGTTCCTTGTGTATAAACTCATCCTGATGCACGAACACCGTCATGGTGTCGATGCCGGAAGGCACATGCTCAAAGGAAATCTCGTTCTCCTCAAAGGCCTGCAGCACCTTGCGCCCGAAACCAATCTCCGAGTTCATCATTTCCTTCTCTATATTGACCGCGCAGAAGCCTTTCTTTCCGGCGATACCTGTAATCACATACTTTGACTTCTGACAGGTGCTCTCCACAATCCATGTACCGTTGTCCTCCGGCGCGTTGGTGTTACGGATGTTGATCGGAATCCCCTCGCTCCTGACCGGGAAAATGGCGTCCTCGTGCAGAACCGAAAATCCCATGTAGGCCAGCTCCCGAAGCTCCCTATATGTAATGGTCTCCACACCTTCAGGCTTATAAATAATCCGGGGATCGGCCACCAGTACACCGGAAACGTCCGTCCAGTTCTCATACACATTGGCTTTGATCGCCCTGGCAACAATGGAACCTGTAATATCAGAGCCGCCTCTGGAAAAAGTCTTCACCTTTCCATCTTCGTAGGCCCCGTAAAAACCGGGAATCACAGCCGCTTCCACACCTGCAAGCCGATCCTTTAACAACTGGTTTGTCAGCTCTGCATCGTGCTCACCGTCCGCCTTGAAGCGGATCACCGATGCCGCATCCACAAATTCATATCCAAGGTACTGCGCCATGATAATGCCGTTTAAATATTCGCCGCGGGAAGCTGCATAATCTGAGCCTGCCTTTTCCTTAAAGTTCTTCTCGATGCCCTTAAACTCCTTATCCAGGGAGATTTTAAGTCCGAGTCCGTCTATGATTTCCTGATATCTGTCCTTAATCGCCTGCATCTGCCCGGCAAAATCTTTTCCCTGCTCCGCCAGCTCATAGCAGGCATAAAGCATATCCGTCACCTTTGTGTCATCCGAGGATCTCTTACCAGGCGCGGAGGGCACCACAAATTTGCGCTCCTTGTCCGCACGGATGATCGCGCCTACCTTTTTAAACTGCTCCGCACTCGCCAGAGAGCTTCCGCCAAATTTAACTACCTTATTCATGTCCTTTCCCCCCGCTATGCCATGATTCGGATTCTGTTGATACATCCGCCGATTTTCTCTATCTTTTCGTTAAATTCCTTCTCGGTCATCTCCTGCGTCATAAACCCAAACTCCTTCATCAGGCCTACGTTCACCTCTGCCATCGCGCCAAAAACAGCCATCGCCGCTTCCCGCTGATCCGCCGATATACGGACAAAGAATCTTCTCCTCGCGCTTGTTACATCCGCCACCTTTACTTTTTCCTCATCCCAGAAACACATGATGGTCTTGCCCTGATGTCTCGCGCAGTCCACCACATCAGAAACCACCGCGCTTGCCGTCGGCAGCTTACCCGCCCCGCGTCCGTAATACATAGAGTCCCCCAGCATATTTCCGTGGACGTACACCGCATTGAACACATCGTTTACACTGTAAAGCGGATGTTCCCTGGAAATCAGGAACGGGGCAACCATAGCAAAAAAGCCATCCTGCGCATCCCGGCTTAACGCCAGAAGCTTAATTGACTTGTTCATCTGCTTCGCATACTTGAAATCAGCCGAAGTAATTTTCGTAATTCCTTCTGTGTAGATATCCTCATAACTCACATTTTTCCCAGACATCAAAGAAGAGAGAATGGCGATCTTGCGGCAGGCATCATATCCCTCCACATCGGCCTCGGGATTTCTCTCCGCATATCCCTTTTCCTGCGCCTCCTTCAATACGTCCTCGAAATCGGCACCCTCTCTGTCCATCTTGGTCAGAATATAGTTGGTCGTTCCGTTCAGAATGCCAGTAATGCTGTCGATATGTTCCGCTGTCAGGGAATAATTGATCGGCCGGATAATCGGGATACCCCCGCCCACACTGGCCTCAAAGAGATAGTTACAATGATTCTCCTTGGCAATTTTTATGAGTTCGGGACCATGCGCCGCGACAAGCTCCTTGTTGGAGGTACACACGCTTTTTCCTAAAAGCAGTGCCTGCTTCGTAAAATCGTAGGCAGGTTTCGTGCCGCCCATAGTCTCACAGATGATCTTTACCTCCGGGTCGTTCAGAATCACATTGTAATCATGTACCACTTTACTCTCGTAAGGGTCACCCGGAAAATCCCGTAAATCAAGAATATATTTTACCGCCAGATCCTCCGCTGCCTTTTTGTTGATATCCGTCTTATTCGTCTCAATCACTTCCACAACGCCGCTGCCCACGGTGCCGTATCCCAAAACCGCTATTTGAATCATTGTTTTCTCCATTTCTGCGCTGCTTTTGTCTCAACTTTGTTGAGACGCCGCATTAATCGAGTTTGTGCCAAGCAACGCGCAGACACAAATCTCGCGATTGAAAATTTTAATTTTCAATCTTATCCTCCATGTCTAAGCAGTTTACTGCAATCTTTTCTCCCGCATTTGACTCCGCAGGTCAATCAAGTGTCTTCCTGTCCGCCGGCCATCGCCAGCGGAAAGCTTTTCCCACTTATACCAGCGGATACTTATCCGTCAGCGTCTTGATAATGGCCTGCGCCTTGCCGATGCCTGCTTCCCCTTCCTTAATGACAATGGAAATGGCCTCCGCCACCTGCTCCATATCCGCTGTATTTAAGCCGCGGGAAGTAGCCGCCGGCGTGCCCAGCCGGATACCGCTTGTCACAAAAGGTGACTTCGGATCGTTCGGAATGGTGTTCTTGTTCGCCGTGATATGTGCCTCGTCAAGCAGCTTCTCCAATGCTTTTCCCGTCAGATCATAATTAGTCAGGTCAACCAGCATCAGGTGATTGTCCGTTCCGCCGGAAACAATCCTGATGTCTCTCGCCTGCAGTGCCTTGCAGAGCGCCTGGGCATTATCCGCCACATTCTTCATATAAATCTTAAAGTCATCGGACAGCGCTTCCTTAAAGCACACAGCCTTCGCCGCAATCACATGCATCAACGGGCCTCCCTGTGTACCGGGGAAAATAGCCTTGTTGAAATTATATTTATCCGCAACCTCCTGGCTGGACATAATCATGCCGCCTCTGGGTCCCCGCAGGGTCTTATGGGTAGTAGTCGTCGTTACATGGGCATAGGGAATGGGGCTCGGATGAAGTCCGGCCGCCACAAGCCCGGCGATATGTGCGATATCCACCATCAGCACCGCCTCGACCTCGTCAGCGATCTCCCTGAATTTTTTGAAGTCAATGGTTCTTGCATAAGCGGACGCACCCGCCACAATCATCTTCGGTCTGCACTCCAACGCAATCTTTCTGACATTATCGTAATCGAGGAATCCATCATCGTTCACGCCATAAGGCACGCAATTGAAATACTTGCCGGACATATTGACCGGTGAACCGTGGGACAGATGCCCGCCGTGATCCAGGTTCATACCCATGAAGGTGTCACCGGGCTCCAGCACCGCAAAAAATACCGCCATATTCGCCTGTGCGCCGGAATGAGGCTGTACATTGACATACTCACAGCCAAAAAGTTCTTTTGCACGGTCTCTGGCAATCTCCTCAACCACGTCCACGCACTCGCAGCCGCCGTAATATCTCTTGCCGGGATACCCCTCTGCATACTTATTCGTAAGAGGGCTGCCCATCGCCGCCATAACCGCCTTACTCACCCAGTTTTCAGAAGCAATCAGCTCAATATGGGAGTTCTGTCTGTTCTGCTCGTCAACAATCGCCTGCGCGATCTCCGGGTCAACATTTCTTACCTCATCCAATGAATACATTCCTCGTTCCTGCCTTTCTGATAGTTTCCACCCTTTTTCTCTCAAAAATATTTTTTTCTATATTACAAATAAATATAGGCAATTTCAACACAATATTATAAAGTATTATGCTATGTAATGCAAACAAAATTTATGACCCTCCCACTGTGTCTGCCAGGACATGAAATATGTCTCCGTCATAATGGATAGATTTTAATGAAAAATTAAGAAAACTTTATGGAATTCTTATTTTGACTTTTCTCCCCCATCTGCTATGATGTAACTTATGAAAACAAAAAGAACAATGATAAGCTTTTGGAAAAATTACAGACATGCATTGCCGCTCATTCTTTATGGAATGGTATATATGCAATGGTTCTCCCATCTGGAAAAGACGGTTACCAGCAACTACCAGCTGATACATTTCAGGCCGGATGACTTCATCCCCTTCTGTGAGGCGTTTGTCATCCCCTATCTGTTATGGTTTGCCTATGTTGCTGCGGTAGTGGTATACTTCTTCTTCCGGGATAAGGATGACTATTTCAGAGCCTGCACTTTCCTATTTACAGGTATGACCGTCTTTCTGATTGTCAGCACCCTCTGGCCAAACGGACACGACCTTCGTCCTGCCGTGATGCCAAGGGATAACATATGTACGCGGCTGGTGTCTTCACTTTACCATGCAGACACGCCGACAAACCTCTGGCCCAGCATCCATGTGTACAACTCTCTCGGCTGTCATATCGCTGTTATGAAAAGTGCACGGCTGGAAAAGAAAAAGGGCATCCGAGCATGTTCGCTGGTTTTGTGTATCTCGATTATTATGTCAACCATGTTAATCAAGCAGCACTCAGTCTTTGACGTGACCACCGCCTTTATTATGGCCGCCGTGATGTACGGTGTCGTATACCGCTCAGACGTGCTGATCAACTTTTACCACGGAGTACATCGCAGAAGAAAGCACAAGCCGGGTACGCTTGTGTAGCAAATCGTCGCCCGGTGGCGACGATTCAGAGAATGCTCCGCATTCTCCCTCTATGATTTTCGCTGTTGCACTTTCTTGATTTGCCAGAAAATCCTCGCCCGGCGGCGACGATTCAGAGCAAGAGGGGAGGATCCCATCGGATTCTCCCCTCTTTATATTCATATCATATCTGTATCTGCCGTCCGCTGTGCATCCCGGTTATGACCACAACCCGCGCACGGGATAGCAGTTTAATTGAACTTAAAGAACCGCCTGCATATCTTGTAACTCTCCACGGATATCTTTCTGCCGCCCTTTCCCGGAAGGTTCATGGAGCTGCCAAGCACACCGTAACGCAGCCTCATATACAGACCGACGTCCTTTTGCCTGATATACCGCCACAGTTCCGCTTTCTTCTCCAGATTCTCCTCCACGCCGGAGCGGATCAGCATAATTGATGAGATAACCGTAATGATTTCCAGATAATTAATCATGTACCTCTTCAGTTTGCCTTTTCCGTAGATTTTCGCCTTTTTTTCCACGAGATAGTCGATCATAATTTTATTGACCTTTATCTGCTGGTCGATTCTGCCAATCATCACTTCCTCGTTGACCGACTGCCCCTCCCTGCCAATATAATAGCGGTAAAAGTTCACATCGAGATAGTACATGTTTTTCACGAAAGGCAGCGGTTCAAACACAAAAATATTATCCACATAAAACGTATTTTCCGGCAGTTCCAGTCCGCATTCCCGAAGAAGTTTCGTGCGGAAAATCACGGAATGCATGAGAATATACTGGCCTTTGTGAAAATGCTTCACCTCGTTCCAGGCAAATATCTTGTCCTGTGGAAGCGCATGGCGGTATTTCATCACCTTATGCTTTTTTTCTCCCTCCTTTTCGTAGACAAAGTTGCTGATAAGCATATCCAGCGTTGCATCTCCCGATACGATATCTCTCAGCACCTCAAGGATCTTCAGATAAGCGCTCTCTTTCACCCAGTCATCGCTGTCCACAACTTTGTAATAGAGGCCGGAAGCACAAGCAAGTCCCGCATTCACGGCAGACCCATGCCCTCCGTTTTTCTTGTGAATCACCTTTATAATAGAAGGATAAAGTCTTTCATAAGCATCTGCGATCTCTCCTGTCCCATCGGTGGAACCGTCATCCACAATCAGGATTTCCACGTCCTCTCCTCCCGGAAGCAGAGATTCTATGCACTTTTTTATATATTTCTCTGAATTGTAACAAGGTATTGCAACTGATAATAATTTCATGCCAAAACATCCATGCCTTTCTGCTTTCTCATTCTGCCAGCTTTTTCCAAACCGGCAAGTCTTTGTCTATTCTAGCATAAAAACCCCTGCAGATTGTTACAGAATTCTTATATTTTCCTTATTTTTGTTAACGCTTCAGCTTCGGTTCCGCAGCGTTAAATTCCCATGCCGCGTCTCATCTCCACCCGCTCTGCATAGGCAGCAAAGGCTGAGGGGATCGGATAATTTATCCGCGTCTGCTCCGGCTCCACAAACACAAAGCCCTGCAGTTCCTGCCCTGTCCCTTTTACGGCAAGTTCATCCACCCGGATCAGATACCCTGTCATATGCCATTCCCGGTGGGTAAATACATGCTTCGACGGGGGAAGTTTTCGGATTCGTATAGGCAAAAGCCCAATCTTTTTGAGATAGGCGCTGACCTCCGCCTCCTCACAGTGTCCCTCAAGAGACGGAAATTCATACATGCCGGCCAAAAGTCCTCTCTCCGGCCTCCTGCGAAGCGCCACCCGCTCTGCATCCTGTATCACCAGAATGGTCTTTTCTTCCATACTTCTCGGCTTCTTTTTCGCCTTTTTAGGAAACTCTGCGGTCCGCCCTTCAGCTCTCGCCAGGCAGAGCTCCTTCCACGGACAGCTTTCACACTTAGGCGCGCCGTTTGGAATGCATACCATAGCGCCAAGCTCCATGAGCGCCTGGTTGAAATCGCCCGGGCGGTCCGACGGCATCACATCAAGCAGATCCTCCTCCACAGATTTTTTCACCTTCGCGTTCAGAATATCCCTGTCATCGCACCGCAGCCTTGAAAGAATCCGCAGCACGTTACCGTCT
>OFGL01001429.1_pt1 | contig 14118 bp, 11 predicted proteins | sample 1521801 | NCBI WGS metagenome assembly OFGL01 (sample SAMEA3504085, study PRJEB24116) | mouse gut metagenome | biome: mouse gut; feature: mouse-associated habitat; material: faeces | place: Denmark | collected 2011 | reverse complement strand
TTATCAACCACCCTTCTTGGAATTCCTTATATTTGAATTATACAGGAAGCTCCTAATAATCAAAGCGGTTTCTCCTTATTCTCTCCCATTCCTTCCGATACTTGATCTTACAGGCCTTCTACCGAATATTAGTCTGCCGCTTTTGTAATATAAAAGCCCTTCTATCTCCTTATTTAGAGACGAAAGGGCTTCTGTTCCGTGGTACCACTCTAATTCACATATACTGCGCACTCATTGATCCTGTAACGGGGATTTCCGCTTTTAGCTACTGCAAACATTTCACTAAAAGAACTCAGAGGCGAGTTGGAAGTTTACTTTACTGCCTCGCACCTGCCGGCAGCTCTCTGAAAAAGATAGGCTTTTAATACTCCTCTTCAACGTTTTTGTCTATTCAAGTTTTAATTATTTTACATAGAATCCGATTTTTTGTCAAGAGACTTCTAATTTTTTGCTGACAACCCCGACAAACCTAGACAGCACTCAGATATAAGCAGTCATTAGCAGCACAAACGACACAGGCTCAGTCCCGGCCGATCAAGTTCCTTGGCTCTACCTTCCTTATCTTTCCCGCAGACGCATACGCGAATAAAGTAAACAACATCATAACCCCCAACGCCGGAAACGCCATCTGCCAAATCCCAAGCTCTGAAGAAAAACTGCTGATCCCCGCCATTTTCAGAAAAAAGCCAACGATCCTGTCCGTAAACGCCGCGCTGAAAACACATCCCAGCACAGCCCCTATCAACGCTACCGTCGTAAACCTTAAAGCAAACGTTATTCTAAGGGCTCCGGTGGAAAATCCGAGGGCTTTATAAATTCCCAGATCGCTTTGCTCTCTATAAAGTATCTTGCTGCCTGTCATGATAATAACGACAAAGATAAAAATGACCGTAACGGCATACATTAAGATCCCTATCGCCTCCATCGCCGCTAAAATGCTGTCTGTACCCGACCATACATTATCGTCTATTTGAATCCTGTCACCATAAACCACCGTAAGATTTTCTACGATCTTACCTTTCTTTTCCGGCTCATGCAGCCTGTAATATGCGAAAAAGTCCGTCTCTCCCGATCCGAAACGTGCAAAGCCTTCTTTGGAGATTCCGAAATTATCTCCCATATCATTGGCGCATTGATAAATTCCTGATATAATAAAGTCAAGCGTCTTTCCGTTGCAAGTGACCTGTACCGTATCTCCGGGCTTTACCTGCAATTGGCCTGCCACAAATTCCGTCAGCAGCGCTTCATTGTCATATAAGCATGTTCTTCCTTCCAGTATATTGTAGTATTCCGGATTTTCACAAATATTCATCATATAATTCATTCCGTTCAGTTCGGCACGCCCGATCAAATATTCATAATGATCTTCTATCTCACTGTCCCCGCGTATCACGGTTTCTATTTCTTCTTTTGTTATTTCCCTGTCAAGGATCCGTACGCCCATATCATAAGGCACCGCATTAAAACTGCGAAGCATACCCTCTCCGTCCGGCCCAAGCCATGCGTCGATCCTTGCCGTCAGCGACAAAAAAAATACCAAAAGCACCGTGACCAGCCCTGCACTGATATACTGTTTTTTCCCTGAAACAAGCTGTCTTAACGCAAGATGAAGATGCAACGCTTTCTTTCTGACCGGCATCGTAAATCTGCTTTTAAAATAAATATCTTCCGCCCCGCCCCGTATCGCCCGGATCGGCGTGATCTTGTCAATTTTGGCCGTTTTGGAAAAAATAAATCCGGTCAGGATCAAAAGGATCAAAAGCAACGTTTCCGCCACAACGTCTGCCGGAAGAACCGTCGGTATCATCAGCCCTGTGGCCGGTACCGTAATCCGGTTTATGACAGAAATAACCGGTATGGACACCGGAATGCCAACCCCCATTCCTAAAAGAATCGGCGTCATATATTGCAGGATTTTGATAAGCTGCAGCATTCCCTTTGTAAATCCCACTGCTTTCAAAATACCCATATCCACATAGTCCTGCTCAATACTGCTTACGATACTATGGCTGAGTACCAACATCGCTACCACTAAAAGCACCAACACAAATACGAGAAAAAATCCGGAAAAAATATTTTGCAGGATCAGCATAAATCCCATCATCGTCCCTTTCTGGTAAGTGAAAGACCCAAACCTGCCAAGTTCCGTTTCCTCATTTAATGTTTTTTGGAGTTCAATAAGGGCGCTTCCTTTTTCTTCTTTAAAAATATGGATTGCGGCGCCGTATCCGCCCATCCCGGTATCCGCCATCCTTTTCGTAAGACGTTCCATATCCTGACCGTTTATCAGCATAGTCTTTAACCCCATCATAGAACTCCCCGCAACAGGATCTTCAAAATACCCCTTGATCGTAAAAACCTCCACATCCTCCTCTCCTGCTATTTCCACTTCAACCTTATCCCCGATCCTTGCATGATAAAGCGTAGTAAAGCAGGGCGGGACATACATTTCCCCTTGTTGCAGATTCTCCGGGTTATCTTCTATTCCCGTTAAATTCTCTTTATAAATATAGTAATCATATTTTGTATCCGGATATTTTACCGCTAAGCCGTTCCCGCCTGTCACCTCCCAGCCGTTCACATTATAGCTGATATAAAGAACCTCCTGCGATTCCGCTTTTCCTACCCCCTCCGTTCCTTCTATCTGTGCCAGCAAAACGTTGATTTCATCCTGTTCTCCGACTACCCAGCTTGTAACATCTCCAAATCCAAGTCTGTCTATCTGTTCCTCTTCATATTCGCTGCTGTTTTTCCATATCGTAAGTACCGCGCAAAGCGCTACCGTAATAATAAAGATCAAAACAAAGACCCCGATAAAGCTCCCCTTTTGGCGCTTTATATTCGCTCTCAATAACGTCACATATTTCATATTAACCTCCATGCGCGGCTCTGCCGCAACTCAAATCCGGATGAGGAATGCCATATTATCCGTCTGCTTCAGCAGGCATACCAACCCGTTTTTACGATCCTTACCATAACATTGAAGAAAGCCATGCATCTATCTGTTTTTCCCTCATTTTTGCCTCTTCCTCTCCATATGGCTGCATTGTCATTTCTCCGATGATCTTCCCGTCCTCAATATATAAAAACCGGTTACCGTGAATCGCCGCCCTCATATCATGGGTCACCATAAGGATGCTCTGTCCCTCTTTGTTTAACGCGGTCAAAAGATGCAATACTTCCTCCGTATTTCTTTTATTCAGCGCTCCCGTCGGTTCGTCCGCAAAAAGAATGCCGGGATCGTTGATCATGGCTCTCGCGATCGCCGCACGCTGTGCCTCTCCTCCGGACACCTGCATAGGCAGTCTGTCTTTCGCTTTCTCCACATTCATTTTCCGCAAAAGTTCCAGCGCTTTTTCATTCACTTCCTTTGCCGTCTTACTTTCGGAAAGATACCCTGTTACCGCCACATTTTCAAATAACGTAAGATTACTGACCAAATGGCTTTGCTGGAATACAAAGCCAAATTCTTTTGCCCGTAAGAGCGCCATTTTCTTTTCTGAAAGCCCCGTAACTTCACTGTCCTTATAATACACCTTTCCGCCGGTAGGTTTATCCATTCCGCTTAAGGCATATAATAATGTTGATTTCCCTGCGCCTGAAGATCCCATGATAACGGTAAAATCACCCTCATACACTTCCATATTTACCATATTCAGCACATGATTCTGCCCTCCGTTATTGGCAAAACTTTTTGCCACATCTACCGCTTTTAAAATTTTCTGCTTCATATCCTCTCCTATCTGTACGCATCAGTCCACATAACCGTTTTCCTATCGTACATGCCTATTCTGTTTCCTTCCTTTTCAAATCTAACAGATAAATTATTAAGAAGTCTTTAAGAAAGGGCTTTAGAAAGCTGTAAAGTTAAAAACTGGCATTTTACGAAAATTTCCGTAAAATGCCAGCCTGTTTCGATTATGTTTAGGAAACTGCAGCCAAAACAGGAAAAGATAATATGGCCTCTAACCCGTCTTTTCGATTGACAAGCCGCACCGTCCCCCTCATCCGTTCCATGATATATTTTACGATATACAGTCCCAGTCCCGATCCTTGTTTCTCCCCTGCATTCTTTCCCCGGTAAAACTTCTCAAAAATAAACGGCATATCTTCCGGCAGGATTCCTTCCCCATAATCGCGCACATGAATCTCAAACTCCTTTTCCGACTGCAGCGCCCATACCTCAATCTTGGATTCCGGCGCATATTTTTTTGCATTATTTAACAAATTCTCAACGGCCTGCGCTGCCCGCTTTTCATCAGCCATGACCTGCGCCTGCGGAACCGGTTTTTTAAGCGTGATACGTTCCTCCCAAAGATCTTCCACGATCGTCTCCAATACTGCGCCCATATCCACTTTCCGCTCTTTGATCTCTAAACGCTCTAATTCCGACAAAGAATGCAGCACCAGATCATTAGTCAGCTTCGTAACTTCGTCGCATTTTTTCAGAATGACCTGTAAATATCTCTCCCGCGTTTCATAATCGGCGCTCAGATTTGCCTCCATCCCCTCCGCATAAGCGCGTATGGATGCGATAGGGGTTTTAATATCATGTGACAGCGCCGCTATGATCGTTTTATTTTCCCGTATCGCCTGCTCTTCCCTTTTCTTTGCGAAAAGTAATTCCTCCCGCATATGGTCGAACGCCCATGTGAAATCGCCGAAAAAGTTCGTCCTTTCCTGCCGCAGTTCTACGCGCAGATCCCCTTTTGCGATTTTGTGTGCATAATCTTCCAATTTCCCAAAGGGCCGGATCAGTTTATAGTAAAAGTATAGAAACAAAGCGCCCGCATAGACAAACAAAAAAACAAAATAGGCGGCCCCTTTTTTCTTTATCTCCTTTTTCTGTTCTTTTGTTGAAACCCTCTTTACTTCCTCCTGCAGTTTTTCGAACTGGGCCTTGGCAGGATTGCTCCCGTCCTCCCTTGCCGTAAGCTGCACGATCTCATTTAACAGCACATTCAGATTTTCCGTATCTTCTTTTCCTATTCCGTTTTCCAGTAAAAAAGTATACCCTGTAAAAAGAAGAAACAGGATTCCTGTACAAATACAAAACGTTTTGATGATCTGACCTTTCATATATCGCTCCAAACCTATTCGGACTTTGCACATTCCAATTTATAGCCAACGCCCCACACCGTTTTGATCCATTCAGGCTTTGCCGGATCTTTTTCTAATTTTTCTCTCAGCCATCTGATATGTACGGCAACGGTAGCGATCTCCGCCTCCGAAAAAATGCCCCAGACTTCATGCAGGATTTCTTCTTTGGAAACGGCCTGTCCCTGATAGACGCACAAAAATTTTAATACGTCAAATTCTTTGAGCGCCAGTTTCATTTCTTTCCCATCTTTTAACACCACTCTCGTTCCGGTATCTATTTTTATATTTCCAAACTCATATACCGGCGCATCAGCACCATCATGATAAGTCCTGCGCATAAGAGCATTTATCCTTGCCAATAACTCTTTCAAGGAATAAGGCTTCTCCAAATAATCATCCCCGCCGGTATCTAATCCCGCGATCTTGTCGTCCTCACGGGTTCTGGCGCTGGCAAAGATAATCGGCACGCGGGACACCCTCCTTAGCTCTTCGCACAAATAAAAGCCGTCTCCGTCCGGCAGGTTAATGTCCAATAAAATCAAATGGAACTGCCTGTCCCGCAATATATCAAATGCCTGTTCACAGTCCGTTACAACCACTGCTTCATAATCGTAGGTTCTAAGCATATCCGCAACAATAGCCGACAAGTCTTTATCGTCGTCTACAATCAGTATCGTTTTCTTCAAATTTAATCCTCCGACTCTTTCCTTATCCGCAAAAGGTATTTCTTCCCAATCTTTTCCATCGGTATTTCCACCAAATGTCTTGCCGCAAAACAGCCTGCCACCGTACACCCTATGCCAATAATCAATACCGCATTCATGGAAAGGGGATAACGGTTTTTTATCATTTCAATTCCGTCCATCACCGCCGCATGAGTCAGATAGATCGTATAAGAATAAGAATCCATCACATTGACGATCCGTTGCAGCCTTTCATTCTCTATCCGTATTTCCTTTGCCATGATAATCAGGATCAAAAACAACATCGAACACGCGTTATGCGTCAATGTACGATTGATCGCAATGCTTCCAAGTGCAAAGGCAATACAGCCTATTACAAGTTCCCTTTCTTTTCCCTCTTTATTGGCAAAATAGAACATAATACCGAGTATAAAATAATGAAGATAAAAGACCGGCATTCCGTAATCCACTTTTCCCAGACAAAAATAAGAAAGCAGATAAAGTCCTCCCCACAAAACTACCGCGCCTTTCAAAGAAACCACATAGCGCTTTAAAAGCGGTACAAAAAGATAAAATAACACAAATATGCCTACCGTCCATGTGGAACATAAATTTACCCAGAAATTCTTATCCGCCGGTATCCATGTCGAAATCAGCAGAAAATATCTCGGCCAGCCGATTCCGCTAGAATCTATAGGCGCGCTTTTTAAAATAAACTCATAAAGCACCAGATTATACAAAATGAGCGCATAATAAAGCGGCAAAATCTTAAACGCCCTCTTTATATAATAACACAAACATCCCCTTTTCCTGTCTTCATTTTCTAATTCTTTGGAACAAAATCCAAAAAAACCGCTTAAAATAAAAAATAAATAAACTCCTCTCGCTCCAAAATCCATGATCTTTTCCGCCGTGCCCTCTACTCCCATCTGCGAACCGAGATGGCATAAAAACACGCCGATACAGGCTATCACTCGTAACATCTGTAACCCTGCTGATCTTATCATATTCTGCTCTTTGCCCTGTGTCCGCCCATTTTTCTACAGGGTAATTTCCTCCTTTTTGGCATTGATCCAAACTCTCCGGAAATGCAGAAATCATTATATTGTCCTGTCCGTAATTTCCCTTACGAACCCACGAAACGCCTTTTATCCGATACAGCTCATATAGTAAGCATAAATCCTGCTATAAGTAGAAGTATCGTAATGAAAACCGTCGTCCTCTCTTGTTGCAAAACCGTTATTTACAAGATACCCGTACAGATCGATCCACTGTACGCCTGCCGTAATTCCGTTTTGCAGGGAGGCATTGAACTCTACTGCCTCGTCGTTTGTATGGTACGGATTCTCGTTGCACGGTCCCACCGTCGCATAATAGACTACCGCGCCTCTATCGATCCAATCCGTGCATACTTCGTTCATCTTGTAAATATAAGTGTCGATCTTATCAGGATCGTTCGCTCCAAGATTTATAATTACTTTTGTTCCTTGTCCAATATACGGATCTGCCGTCGGTACTGCATCGCTTGCAAACCAACTGATCCCTTTCGCGAAATCTGCAATCCAGACACAGGCATTTTCTCCTGCGCAGTTTTTCATTTCCGCCGTTCTGGAATCGCCGATCAAAATCACATTCGTCGTATCGACGTTTCCAGCAATATTGGAAGAAGCAGCCGGTTCTGTCTGCTGTAAGGGTTCTGCCTGTAAATATTTGTCACTCACATACCCTACAGTTTCGTTATATGCAATCTCATACCACCCGGTAGACGCTTCTCCAGTCACTCTCACCTCTTGTCCGGCTCTGAGCGCTCCTACCCTTTCGAAATCGGTAGACGGTCCTTCACGCACATTTACCGCGGCTGACGCATACATCCTTACTTCTTCCATCTGAGTAGTAGTATACCCCATTTCTTTTGTTTCTACAACCTGCCCGTCTTTTTTGTCAGACGTTTTTCCCGCCTCTTCCTCTGATTCATACTGCGTTAAATCCTCTTCCTTAGTTTCCTTTTGAGATCTTATTTCCGTCTCTGATATTGTCGTTTCCGACAGACTTTTCGTTTCCCCTTCCCGCCCTTCCTTTTTCTCTTTCGTTTCCTCTTCTTCCCGTATTTCCACAGTTTGCCGCACATCCGCCACGGTCTGGCTTTTGCGGGCGCAGCCGGAAAAAAGAATGGAAAAAAGCAGAACGGACAAAACGATTTTCCCTTTTGTTTTTCTCATATCCCTTCCCTCTTTCTTACTTCAACAGCAACCCACAACATCTTTCCCTGCTTATTCTTAAATTTTTCTTAAAACCGTATTTCATGCTCTTATTCGATACCTCTCACTGCATTTAACCCATATCCTTCCATATAAGTCAGTTTGATACTATCCCCTTCTTTATATCTTACAATTCCGATCAGGTTTTCCTGAGACATATCCACGTCAAAAATATCTTCATTGTTTTCCAGACAAATATAGTAATGCGTAGTTCCTTCCAATACGACCGGCGCGATAGCTTCTATCCTGCCGCTTGCCGTGAGCATACTGTCTGCCGCCGCACTGACGATCCCGTTGGTATTGAGCAATTCGTTATAATTTTTTTCACATTCTCTTATCGTATCGCCGATAGCTACCCATTGATATTTTTGGACATTCACCATGGCATACTTTTTCACCAGTCCCGCGTCGTCCTTTAACGCCATGAAATAAGTCGGTTCGCCGGCGATATTTAAAAGTAAGGGGAACGTCGCCCGGTATCCCAGATTTTGCACCTGTCCTTCTGCGGAAGACATAGCCGAATCCTCAATCGCGCCCTCGATCTTGTAATATCTCGTTTCCATCGTCCTCTGGTTCATCAGTACGAATCCTACGTTAGACTGGTCTCCGCTGACAGAGGTCACTCCCGTATATACCCATACGTCGTCGTCCAATGCGATGTAGTTATAACCGTTTGTAGACTGCAGACAGTCCCTCTGCCCTAAAATGCTGTTAAAATAACCACGTTTTAATGTCCCGTAATAATCATACAGATCCATCAACAGTTCTGCCGAGTATACTTTATCGATCCACTGTGGCACATCTTTTACGTCATATTCCGTACATTCTCCCGTTACGGCGTTGCAAAGCACTATGCTGCCGATAGTCTGGCCTCCAAAAAGCCCGATATTAAACTTTTTGACCGGACAGACCCAAAACGGCGTGCCCTCTTCATTGATTTCAAAAAATACCTGTTCGTCAAAAATATGGGTGGGGTAATGAAACCTCAAATGCCTGTATAAATTTCTGTTAAAATACTCGGATTTAGAGTACTTAATCCCCTCTTCCAGCTTCACGCACTCCGTATCCTGCGTGGTCATATCGATCAGAATATATGCGGGTATCCCTTCTTTTTGATTTGTCAGCCACTTGATCGTACTGGCATAGCGCAGCGGCGTGACCCGTACCGGTCTTCCCTTATAATTGATCTGGGAATAATCGCCCGATACTTCAAACTGAGATACCATCTCCACCATGCTTCCCATTTTACGGTCTCCTAAAAGCGCCGCGGAAGACTTATCCAGGATTGGTATCGTCGTATAATCCACTTCCTCCACGTCTTCCGTAAAGATTCTTTCCTCCACGGTAAGAAGCTGCTGATATTTTTTAGCGTTGATGATAGGTGAGGAAAGCAGATCCCCAATCAGATAAACGGCAAAAATAAGGATCAGCAACGCGCCCAATATCTTCAGTACGTTATCAAATTGAAACGGAACGGTCCCCTTCCTTCTCAGTTCTTCCCATGCGCCTCCAAGGGCCTGCTCCTTTACCGCCTTTCTAAGCGCATATATGACCATCACGATCACGATCAGCGACATCACGAAAAACCAGCAGCCTGCCGAATGGATATTAAGGGCCGGCAGCGTCACATAATAATAAATTCCTGCCGCAAGCAATACAATAACTGCTATGATTACATTTCTAAGACCTTTTTTCATTTTCCAAGACCTGTACCTTCCTCCGTTCTAACGGACAAATTTAATCATTTTCATTATTATATTACAATTTTTCAAAATATCCTAATTATTTTTTTATCATTTATCCGATCTGCTATCTTGTTTGTCCTGCATCATATTTAGTTTTACAACGAAAAAGCAATGGCGTTTTTATGTTGCCACTGCCCAAAATATTTGTGTTGAAATGATTTATGTCATCTCGGTAAACGGGAATTTCTCTGTTTCGATTTACAATTCTTTTCCCATACAAAGAGATTCCGGCATATCTACATACGCACCATAATTAGGAATTTGCTTAAATCCTAACTTTGAATATACATGACAAGATTCCGCTAAAAGTTCCCCTGTTTCTAAAATCATTTTCTGATATCCCAGTTCTTTCGCCCACTCTATTAATTTAAAAACCAACTCTGTTCCTATACCCTTTCCTTGTTCAGTTGGTATGACAAACACTCTTTTTAGCTCTACTGTATTTTCATCATAAGAACGTATCGAACCACCACCAATCGGATTATTGCCTCGATAAACAACTATCGCTTCGTTTATTTTATCAATTAGATTAAATTGAGCATACTTATCTCGTTTAATTATTTTTCCAACTCGCAAATCTAAGTCCTCATCAAGCAACCTGCAATTTTCTATAAAATCTTTGTTATTTCCATCGCATCTTAAAAATGTAATTTCGCTCATTTTTATATTACCTCCCAAAAATCCTGATTCATCTTCGGATTTATTATACATCTATTCACCCTTTTTGGAATACCTGATTATATTTTCGGTATAAGAATGTATATGCGGTTTAGCTCCGCAAATCCCCTCTGCCTTACTCTCATAATCAGCCCTGCATTTTCCAGTTCATTCAGGGAACGCTTAACTGTCATTTCACACCGGAAGAGTTCAGCGGCAAACTGCCTGACAGGAAAATATACAAACAGAATTCCGTTCTCATCCTCCAGTTTTTTTGTGAGCATGGCATCAAGCATCAGCAATACATTACTTTTGCCATACTGCAGATTGGAAGTTGCGGAATTATTAAAAGGATAGGCGATTCCGGCAGAGATGGGAATGGTAAATGTATAGGTTTTGGAAGAGCAGAGAATGGATGCTCTGGCATTAACGAAGCGATGAAAAACAGTTTTAATATGGGCTTTAACGCTTGCATTGACGAAATTTTGGAACGAGGTGAGGCAGAATGAAAGAAGTACCAATTAAGGGCAAACTGAACCTTATGATTGAGGCGGTGTATAGCAATATTAGGATAAACAAATTAAGAGAACTCATGAAACAACCAAGATGCCCGTTTGTCATATACATAGGGAAAAAGCGGTTGATAAAACGTAGGGAATTTGAAAAATTTATAGAAAACCAAATTGAAATATCAGATTAAACGCATGAATGAAAAAGACATACATTTTTCGAGTTTTTTTGTTATATTTTACCAATAAGTGATAGGAGTACTTTCTTTTTGAACTAATATATAATACACTGTTTCCAAACAGCATTTTGTGTATGTGGGGGGACAGTATGGCAAAAAAAGATACCAAACTTGAAAACTTAGCAAAAACAGTTCATATGCTCATAGAGGAGATCCGCCTCTCGGAAACAGAAGGGCTGGACCGCATTTTCATGGATGTTTATTCACAGCAGGCCGATATGATGACGGATAGCAGACAGCAGGGTAAAGTGAAGCATGCCTTCAAGGACATTCTGGGCATAGTCTTCTTTGGTGTGCTTGCCGGAAATGATGAATGGGAGGATATCTATGATTTTGCCATGGATGAAAGAGAAACTTTAAGAAACTATCTGGACTTAAAGAACGGAATTCCATCCCATGATACGATGCAGAGGGTCTTTGCCATCATCCGTCCAGATGAACTGCAGGGAATGCTCAAAGAGATCCTGATTCAGATGATAGAAATGGCCGGTCAGCACCTTGACCAGTATCTGTATCAAAATGAAGAACTGGACTGTTATGTACGCGACGTTATTGCAGCAGACGGAAAGGAAACCCGGCATACCGCGAAGAAACACGCGAAGGATCCGGAAGATTTGTGTAACCTGAATGAATTTAATGTAATGTCCACAGAATGGGGCGTCTGCCTCTCCAGCACGAGAATTAACGAGAAAACGAATGAGATTCCCGAAATGCAGGCAGTTATGAAAGGACTTGACTGCCGGAAATGCATCGTTACTGCGGACGCTATGAATGCCCAGAAAGAAACCGCACGTGTTATTGTGCAGGAAGCACACGGAGATTATTGTCTTGCGCTCAAAGGGAACCAGAAACAGGCTTATGAAGAAATTCGGAATTATTTTGCCTGTAAGGATCTGCTGGAAAACATACGTCAGAAAGCAGGACAATACCAAAGCGAGACAGAGGAATCCACCTATGCCATAACCATAAGGGAATATTTCATCACAGATGACATTCAGTGGTTTGAAGACCGCGGCAGATGGGAAAAACTCCAGTCCATCGGGTATGAGAGAAAGACCATAACCATTAAGGAAACAGAAGAGTCCCATATAGAAGAACGGTATTACCTGTGCAGCATCAAACCAATTGCTGAGTTATTTGCAATAGCAGTCCGGAGACACTGGAACATAGAAAACAACCTGCACTGGACACTTGATGTTGTATTCAGGGAAGACAGTCTTTGTTCCAAAGAAAAGAAAGCAGTCCATAACCTGGGGCTGATCAGACGATTCGTTATGTTTATTATAAAGTTGATGAAAACGTATTATGGACGAAGCATGAGAAGAGTCCGGAAAACGATAGGGAGAAAACCCGAAACAGAACTTCCGCTTATTCTTGCTGTCCTGAGAGTATTATATACCAATGATTTATTAGATTCCATTGACGAACTCACCAAATAATTGGATGGCAATTAGAGAATATCCGTTCATGCGTTTATTCTGGATGTATTTATATTTCTCCTTTTTCTTCCTTGTACTCTTTATCATAATACTTTATATTATAATTATATGCCTTTATGCTTATAATGACGTATTTAATTTACAGCCCAGACTTGGAAGTACACTTCCAAGTCCTTTTATTTTTCAGCCTTTATAAACACCTCATTGCAGTCCATGCACATTACATTGATATCTTTTGTTGCACGAAAGCTGTTTCCGCATGAAGGACATTTATATTTTCTTGTACTGCACTTTGGCTTTTTAGGCTGCATTTTATTTTTGTCAGTTTCACCACTCCCACTGCCATTTCCCGGTAAAACCGTCATGTCTATAATGCCGTCCCTGTTGATATCTATGGGTTTCTTTATTCCATGCTCTTTCAGTACGTTCTTAAATGCCTCACCTGGTTCCGTTTTACTCCAGCCTATGTATTTTCCCTGCGATATGATTAAACCCCTCTTTTCTGCTTCTTCCTTAAACTTCTTATTATGGTATCTGCCATTCTGGGATACGTCTGCTATCCCGTTTATCTGGCAGTAGTAATGTACCATCTCATGCAGTAACGTTCCCATGATATTTTCTATCGGTCTGTCCATATGTTCTGCGCTTATATTGATTTCATTGAACCTTTTATCTTCTACACGCCACTCCTTGTTTATTGTAAAATGCCCGTTTGTCCTTGGACTGCTCATGATGCTTATCACAATTGGGGGAAGCTCTCCATTAAAATAAACTTTGTTCAGTATTTCAAACCCATACTCCAGTATTTCCTGCATACTCTTTAACATTTTCTATGTACCTCCTGTTTCTCTCTGCTTTTTATATCTTCATCTTAACGCTGTTTTTCTCATATGTCTGCTGGCAGGACAGACGGTTTTTTCTGCTGTATTTTAGGGGGAATGCTGTACAGGCTTCTTTGGGCAGTCTTATTGATTTTATTAAAAGCTGTATTTTGCAGAATTTTCTGAAATTTTATATAAAACTTATGTTCTTATGAAATTTTGGGTAAATTTCCTCTCTTTCTTTTCTTGAAATTATTTTTTTCTGATAAAAAATCACTTATTTTTTACCTTTTTCAATAAATTTCTGGATCGCAAAAAATAAATTTCCTTAAATTCTGAAATTTTATGTAAAAATGATTTTTCTAAAATTCTGAAATTTTGAGACTGAACTTTTTTATCAAATTTTTAGTATCACGTTTTCTTTTTCATTCCCATGTTAAACTTTCAAAAAAATAAAAGCCATACACAGACTTTATCTGGCATGGCATTTTTATTTTGCTTTCATTGTATTATACGCTCTTTCTAATTCTCTTTTGTATCGCTGCACATACTGTTTCTGATAATTCTACATTGTCAGATATTTGCTTGTCGTTAGGCGTTTCCAATACTGCTATCCTTCTTGAATTGCCATTTATAACAATGTATATTTCAATAATGTTGCTGTATG
>OFGL01001416.1_pt1 | contig 14234 bp, 10 predicted proteins | sample 1521801 | NCBI WGS metagenome assembly OFGL01 (sample SAMEA3504085, study PRJEB24116) | mouse gut metagenome | biome: mouse gut; feature: mouse-associated habitat; material: faeces | place: Denmark | collected 2011 | reverse complement strand
GAATTTAGTACCGCTACGTCTGGAACGGAGCGAAAGCGCGGTTTCGTTGGAATAGTTCCTTGCCGTAGCGAACCTTTCACTTTTATTTCAAGTTGCTGAAGAAGATGAATCATCTTCTTCTATTTTATCAGAAAAAATAGGTTCTATATCCTCTAATTCATCCTCTTGTTGTTCCTCAACTAATGCCTCCTTTTGTTCCTTTCTCTTGCTATAAAAATATCCAACTGAGAAAGCCACTATCAATAGCACTACTCCTACTGCTTGTGTACAAATTAATGTTGTATTAGACACCACTTCCATATCCATCTTACCTTCTAATGGAAGCTGTAACCACATTGTAATCGCAAGAAAGGGAATCGTTGCTAATTGAGTGATTTGAGCAAATATGGCTACTTTATTCATTTCTGGCAAAAAAACTTGAAAACAAAAAATGATAAATAACAATAATACAACACAATTTCCTAATAAAATAGCCTTCCATGCCTTTTTAACACGAGTAAAAAACACTGTTCCAACCCAGCCCCAAAAATATAAAACGGTAAATGGAGCTGCATATATCCATATCTTCCCAATAACTGGAAGCGCAGTCATGACCCAATAAAAAAAGCCAATAATAATAGGAGAAACAGCTAATAAAACTAACATTCCTTTTTCTCTTAAATCGTCATAATTATTTTCCAAACTAAAACCTCCTAGCACTTTTTCTTTTCAATTCCATTTATGGAAATTTCTTTATTATTTCTATTTCCATTTTTAGATCCTGGATGATTTCTATTGATTTCTTTCTGTCATTTTTAAGACACTTTCCATTTTTCTATAACTGAAAGTTTACTCTAGTCCGCAAAAAAAGTCAATGAAGGCTTCTAAAATTTATTTTTTTCATAACTGGAATTTCTTTTATCTTTCATGTCTTCAATATTATATCCTTACTTTATTCATTTTTATTTATGACATATGTAACTTGTATTCTAACACTGAAGCTAGTAAGATTATTTATAATAAAATATTAAGATATTTATTTTTAGAATTTTCGTTAGCTGTCAGATATCGGAAAATTGGATTGAAAGGAGTTTAATATGAAAAACAAATCTAATAATATTTTAATAGGCACTTTTTTAATTCTCATTGGAATTGGATTTGCGGGACGTGCTTTAAATTTATGGCATTTTAGCCTCTTTTTCCGTGGATGGTGGACATTATTTATCATTGTCCCATGCCTAGTTTCTGTTGCAAAAAATGGATTTAATCCTCTGCCTACTGCCGGTTTGATCATTGGGCTGTTATGGTTATTATCTGCATGGAACTTATTTCCTTCTTATTTAATTTGGCGTTTATTTTTTCCTATTATTTTTATCATCGCTGGTGCGAATATATTATATAAAGATTCTGCCAGAAAAAAAAGAACGAAACAACGTATAAATCCAAAAGCACAAGCTGATACTCCAGAATATTCCGCAATATTCTCTTCTCAGGATATCACTTTTGATTATGAAACATTTAATGGCTCAACTATAAATGCTATTTTTGGAGGAATTGACCTCAATCTGAGAAATGCTTATTTTCAAGAAGATGTAGTTTTAAATTGTACTTCTGTCTTCGGAGGAATTGATATTCATGTACCAGCTAATATCAATGTGCAGGTTTCCTGTATTCCTATTTTTGGCGGAGTTTCTAATAAAAGAAACGGCAATAATCCGGGTGCTCCTACTCTGTTTATTAATGCGACTTGTATGTTTGGGGGGATTGATATTCAATGAATTCTATTCAAAAAAGTATAAAATATTTTGCTATGGGCTTAGCGATTTTATTGGCATTAGGAATTATAGGAGGAATTACTACTATTATTTATGGTATTTATCATATGATAGATCGAAAACTTTCTCCTACTGAAATGGCCGTCTGTGAACAAGTAGCTGTTTGTGAAACAACTGCGTTCACCTATGAAATGACAGAAGAAATTGATTTTTCTTTTGATACTCTTTCAGAATTAGATACTTATTTTATAGAGAATACAGATTTAGTGAATTTTTCTCGGATTTATGATGACATCAATTTTATCTCTATCAATATGAATTCTGGTAATATTATTATTCAGCCGGGTGGTGATTTTACTTTGATAGCAGAAAATATGCCTCATGATTTCTATTGTGAAAATAATGATGGAACATTGATCGTAGATACTTCTTCTTCTGATTTTTTTAACAGCTTTCAAAAAAAAGGAACAAAAAGTAAATTAGTTTTAACTGTACCCGAAAATTTTTATACAGATTGTATCGACATCAAAAATGGAGCTGGCACTATTCTTATTGAAGGTGTGAATACTGATAGCTTATATTTATCCACTGGCGCTTGCAAAACTCGTCTCTCTGGTGTTTCTGCTGAAGATGTCATTATAGAAGGCGGTGTAGGTGTTTCTGAATTTGAAGAATGTACTTTTAGAGATGCAGATATCACTTGTGGAGTTGGAGTGATAAATTATGAAGGAACATTTTATGGAGATTGTACTATTTCAGGCGGTGTGGGCAAATCAGATTTTAATTTAAAGAATTCTTATAAAGATTTTATGGTAGATATCAGCACTGGATTAGGACACACCAGTGTTAATGGCAAAAATTATAATTCTGATACTACACTCAATGAAGAGGCAGATAATTATTTATATATCTCTGGTGGTGTCGGAAATATTTCTGTAAAATTTGCTGATTAATTTTATAAATAAAAGTTAGGAGAACACTTTGACCAAAGGTTCGCTTCGGCAAAGACCTATTCCAACGAAGCCGCGCTCTCGCTCCGTTCCAGACGCAGTGGACACTAAATTCGTAGCCCTTTACAGGACTACTCATTAAGTGCCAGCGTCTTCCAAGGGGCTTCTTTTGGAATATGTCCTTGCCTTAAGCTAGTTTTTGGATGTGGCTGGGTTTGAGAATTGTGGTTGGCTAGGATATATGTATGGTGTTAGGTAGATGGAGATGACATTGAAAGCTTTATTATTGAATGGGTGGGGCGTTTGGGATGGTGAGAATGGATTTGTGAGGAGGTTTTTGGAATGTTTGGTTTGTCTGGCAGTGAGATGTTATTTTATGGTGGGATTGTGATGATGGTGATTTGTGCTGTGTTGGCGGCGGTTTGTGTAGTGCTGTTTGTGGTTGACGGTAGGAAGTTGAAAAGGAAGTTGGAGGAGGAGTATGGAAAGCCTCAGAGGTAGGAGAGCTTGGATTTGGGTTTTAGGAAAGGAGGGGACAGAGTGTGGGTCAGGTGATTGCAGGGTTATATGAGATACGAGAGGAGTTAGGTTCTGGCGGTGGAGGAGTTGTATATCTGGGGTGGCATCTGCGAATGGAGAAGAGTATTGTTCTTAAGGCGGATAAGCGTAGTCTGAATACAAAGATGGAGAAGTTAAGACGGGAAGTGGATATGTTGAAGGGGTTAAGTCATATGTATATTCCGCAGGTGTATGATTTTGTTCAGGAAAATGGTGTTGTGTATACGGTTATGGAGTTTATTGATGGGGAGAGTTTGAATAAAGTTTTGGAGAGAGGGGAGAGGGTTAGTCAGCCGCAGGTGATAAAGTGGGCTTGTCAGTTGTTGGAGGCGCTCTGTTATCTTCATAGTCGTCCGCCGTATGGGATTCTTCATGGGGATATTAAGCCTGCGAATATTATGTTTCGTCCTAATGGGGATATTTGTTTGATTGATTATAATATCGCGCTTGCATTAGGAGAGGATGGCGCGGTGAAAGTAGGGTTTAGTAGGGGGTATGCTTCACCGGAACATTATGGGACAGAGTTTGTGAATGGGGATAGTTCTGTGGTGGGAGGGTGGTCTTCTTATATTAGAGGGAAAAGGTGGAAGAGGAGGGGAGAGGAACAGAGGGATGTGGAAAAGACTTTGGTGGATGATGAGGAAACGGTAGCGGATACGAATGTTTCTTCTTCTGATTCTGACAGAAGTACGACGAGTGGGCAGAGGAAGGTTTTGTTGGATGTTCGGTCGGATATTTATAGTCTGGGAGCGACGCTTTATCATCTGTTGTCTGGGCAGCGTCCGGCTCAGGATGCGCGGGAAGTGGAGGTTTTAAAGGAAGGCGTCTGTAGTTTAGCGGTTTCGGAGATTGTACAGAAGGCGATGAATCCTGATCCGGCAATGCGTTATCAGTCGGCAGAGGAGATGCTTAAGGATTTCCGGCAGATTCATAAGCGTGATAAAAGAACGATTCGTTATAAGAGGTATATGGTGGCTGCGGCGATGGTGTTGAGCGTGTCATTTTTGACAGGAGGAGCATGTTCTTTTTTGGGGTTAAAGCAGATTGAGAGGCGGAAGGAGGCGCTTGCACTGGCGGAATATTCGGCAAATGCACTGGCGGAAGGAAATGTGGTGGGAGCGATTGAGTTGGCTTTGCAGGCGATTCCGATGAAGAAGAGTATTTTTGAGGCGGAGGTAACGGCTGAGGCGCAGAAGGCTTTGACAGATGCGCTGGAGGTTTATAATCTGGAGGATGGATTTAAGGCATGGGATATGATAGAGCTGCCTTCTGCTCCGTTTAAGGTCGTGGCATCACCAGAAGGTTCTTGTTTTGCTGTGGTATATGCGTATGAAGTGGCAGTATTTCGGATGGAGGATGGGCAGGGAATTGTTCGGCTGCCTGTGCAAAACTCGGCACTGTCGGATGTAGTGTTTGTGAGTGAAACGCAGATGGTATATGCAGGGGAGCAGGGAGTGATGGCTTATGATCTGAAAGAAAAGAAGGTTTTGTGGACAGGGGAAGTGGCTACGACATTGACGATTTCAGGAGATCGGAGGATAGTGGCTGCTATTAATAGAGATGAAGATGATGTAATGATTTATCAGGTATCAGATGGGAAGAAGGTGATGGAGCGTTCTTTGGATGGGATGCATTTATCGGTGGCGGTAAATGATACTTTTGCTGATCCGGAAAATGATATTTTTGCGTTGAATGAGGATGGGAGTATTCTCGCGATCAGTTTTTCTAATGGTGGGATAAGGCTTTTGGTTTTAGAGAATCCTTGGGATGATATTATAATTTTAGAGGAATCAGATTATGTGCATTTTGAAGGGGGATTCTGTGGGAAGTATTTTGCTTTTGCTGCGAATAAAGACGGAGAAGCGGTGTTTCAGATTGTTGATGCACAGGAGGCAGTTCTTTTGGGGGTGTATGATTCAAGGGATGAGCTGCTGCTTCAGGCAGATGAAAGAGGGTTTTATCTGGCGGAAGGGAATCTGCTACTTCATTTTGATTCGGTGACGTTGGAGCAGATGGAGCTTGCTTTTATGGGCAATGCGAATATCAAAGGGTTTTCTGTGGGAAAGGATTATGTTTTAGTAGGGACAGATGAGAAACAGTTTTCTTTTTTTGATAGAGGGGCGCATTTGTCGTCTTCGGAAAGTTGTACAGAGAATTGTGATTTTGTTGTTTTGACAGATGAGTATGCGATGATAGGAAATCGAAGTGAACCGTTTTTACGGATGTTGAAATTGGAAAATCATAAAGAAGCACAACTTTTGGAATATGATGCTCGCTATGCTCATGAGGAAGCAAGGATTAGTCAGGATGGAGAAACAGTGATGCTTTTCGATTATCAAGGATTTTGTATTTATCGTATGAGTGGAGAGCTTGTGACACAGGTGGAATTGCCAGATAAGGAACAGATTTATGACCAGCAGTTTGTAAAGGGGGAAGGGGATTCATGGCTTGAGGTTATCTGGTATGACGGAATGGTACGCTGTTATAGTGCAAGGGATGGAGGTTTGATATTGGAAGAGGTCAGAGAAGCGCCTTCTAAGGATTTATATGAGGAATTTTATACGAGTAAATATCAGATTACATCTCCTCTACATGGTACGCCAGAGGTATATTCGTTGGAAACGGGGAAGTTAGTAGCAATGTTGGAGCAGGATTCTTATCTCACTTATGTGACGGAGGAAGGGAATTATCTTATTACAGAGTATATTAGTGCGGAAGGGGAGAGGTATGGGTTAGTGTTGGATGAAAAGTTTCAGACATTGGCATATCTGCCTAATCTCTGTGATGTGAAAGATGGGATGTTAGTATTTGATTATGAAGCAGGAAATCTGCGGCAGAGTCGGTTGTATTCTCTTTCGGAGTTGATAGAGATAGGAGAGAATTATATAGAAAATAATAGGAGGGAGAATGGAAGAGAATGAGAAAGTATTGGAAAAAGGGAATTGTTGTAGGGTTAGGGGTTATATTTTTATTGAAAATAGCCTTTTCTGATGTGTTGTCATTAGAATTTACCAGTTATGCGAAGACAAATGAAGAAGTATTTTTTAATGTTGAATGGGATAATGTTAATAATATTTATGTTAATGATGAAATGATATTAAGTGGAGAGGCAGAAAGTGATTTTGAAATAGATGAGAATGGAATATTGACAGCATATCATGGAGATGGTGGAGATGTAGTGATTCCAGAAGGTATAACAGAAATTGGTGAAAAGGCTTTTGAAAACTGTATTAGTTTAACGAGTGTAATAATACCAGAAGGAGTAACAAAAATTGGATGGGATGCTTTTAGTGGCTGTAGTAATTTAACAAGTGTAACAATACCAGAAGGATTAATAGAAATGGAAGGAGCTGCTTTTGAAAACTGTAGTAGTTTAACAAGTATAACAATACCAGAAGGAGTAGCTTATATTGGGGATTGGACTTTTGGGGGATGCAGTAGTTTAACAAATGTAGTATTGCCAAAAGGAATAGAAACAGGTTGGCATATTTTTTATGGTTGTAAAAGTTTAACAAGTGTGATATTACCAGAAGGAATAACGATTGGTTATTATGCTTTTATGGATTGTAGTAATTTAGAGAGTGTGATACTACCAGAGGGGATAACAGAAATTGGTGATGGAGTTTTTAGCGACTGTATTAGCTTAACAAGTGTAACAATACCAGAAGAAGTAACAACAATTGGTCATGGAGCTTTTCGAAATTGTAGCAGTTTAACAAATATAACGATTCCAGAAGAAGTAATAAAAATTGGAGGAGCTGCTTTTGCAGATTGTAGCAATTTAACGATTTATTGTTATGCTGATTCTTATGCTGAAACATATGTAAAACAGAATAATATTCCTTATCAATTAATTGAAACTGTAGAAAATCCTTCTATCATTACTACTGACATTCCAAAAGCAGAACAGTATATGTCTTATCGTGTAGTGATTGAAAATAATAATCAAGATAATGAAAATGAAGTTAGTTATAGTTTGAAGGAAGGTTTATTGCCAAATGGAATGGAATTAAAGAAAAATGGAGAATTATATGGTATTCCAAAGGAAGCAGGAGAATTTACTTTTACCGTTATTATGGAGAATAGCAAGGATTTTCCATCCAGTGAAAAGACCTATATTTTAGTTGTTGAGGAAAATGATTTTGAAATAGACGAGAATGGAGTATTAATAGCATATCATGGAGATGGTGGAGATGTAGTGATTCCAGAAAGGGTAACATCAATAGGTGAAAAGGCTTTTGAAGGATGCGGCAATTTAATAAGTGTGATAATTCCAGAAGGAGTAACAGAAATCGGAGGATATGCTTTTAGTGGTTGTAGGAATTTAACAAGTGTGACAATCCCTGAAGAAGTAATAATAATCGGTGATAGTGCTTTTGCAAGTTGTAGTGAATTAACAAGTATTACAATACCAAAAGGAGTAACAATAATTGATAAGGGTGCTTTTAGAGATTGTAGTGGTTTAACGAATATAACAATACCAGAAGGACTAACAAAAATCAGTGAATATACTTTTTGGAATTGTAGTAGTTTAACAAATATAACAATCCCAAAAGAAATAACAACAATCGGAGAATATGCTTTTTGGAATTGTAGTGGTTTGACAAGTATAACATTACCAAATGGAATAACCGAAATCGGAGGGGCTGCCTTTAAAGGTTGCAGTAATTTAACAAATGTAATACTACCAGAAAAAATAACAACAATTAGTGCTGATATTTTTTCGGGCTGCAGCAATTTGACAAGTATAATGTTTCCAGAAGGAGTAAAGATAATAGACAGATATGCTTTTGAAGGTTGCAGCAGTTTAACAAGTGTAATAATCCCCGAAGAAGTAACAGAAATTAGTTATGCAGCTTTTAAAGACTGTAGTGGTTTAATAAGCGTGACGTTACCAGAAGAACTAACAATAATTGGTCATATGGCTTTTAGTAATTGCAGCAGCTTAACAAGTATAACTATTCCAGAAAAAGTAACAACAATTGGTGGTATGGCTTTTAGTAACTGTAGCAGTTTAACAAATGTGACAATCCCAGAAACAGTAACCGAAATTATTGATTATGCTTTTTCAGGTTGTAGTAATTTAACAAGTATAACAATTCCAAAAGGAGTTACAACAATAGGTGAAGGGGCTTTTAATAATTGCAGTAATTTAACGATCTATTGTTATGGTAATTCTTATACGGAAGCATATGCAAAAAGAAATAATATTCCTTATAAATTAATTGGCATGGTAGAAAATCCTTCTATCACTACGACAGATATTCCAAAAGCAGTTCAATATGTTCCCTATAGTGTAATGATTGAAAATAATAATCAAGATAGTGAAAGTGATATTAGTTATAGTTTAAAAGAAGGCTCATTACCAGACGGAATGGAATTAAAGGAAAATGGGGAATTATATGGTGTTCCAAAGGAAGTAGGAGAATTTACTTTTACTGTTATTATGGAAGTTGACAGTGATTTTTCATCCAGTAAAAGTGAAAAGACTTATACTTTAGTTGTTATGAAAAATACAGATGAAACGATAGATAGTAGTATAGACCAAGGCTATCACTTGATTGAGCGTGTACCAGATATAGATGTGAATATCGTAGAATCTCAAGCACTTGTTTCCAAAGGAGAATTTAGCGAGTTTAAAGATGTATATTTGGATGGAATAAAATTAATTCGAGATGAGGATTACATTGCAGAAGAAGGAAGTACTAAAATAACTATCCGCAGTCAGACCTTAACACGAGTAGGAGAAGGAACACATACAATAGCACTTGAATTTGAAACTAATACAGGACTTAAGAGAGTAGCACAAAATTATACAGTTTCCAGCAAAAACGATAATAATACAGACAATGATAACGATTCAGAAAATGAAGGAAATCAGGATAAAGATGACATAAATAATGGTTCAGATAATAATGAATCGAACAATAATAATTCAGGAAATAATAGTGAATCCAACAATCAAGATGAATCAAATGATAACAGTTCCGATAATGAAAATGAAGTCGAAGATGATACATTAAATATTTATAGTGAAGATTTATGGGTAAAAGACAGATTAGGATGGAGATATAAGAAACCAAATGGAGCATGGTTACTTCATACATGGTGTAAATTACCATACAAAGGAACAAATGAATGGTATTATTTTAATGAACAAGGTTATATGGTAACAGGCTGGTTGAAAGAGGAAGAAAACTGGTATTACTTAAATCCATTATCAGATGGAACACAAGGAAAAATGTATATAGGGTGGAAATTGATTGATGGAAACTGGTACTATTTCAAGGAAGACGGAGTATTAGTGACAAATACATGGTATCAACTCCCATACAAAGAAACGAATGAATGGTATTATTTTAATGAGCAGGGCTATATGGTAACAGGTTGGCTGAAAGAAGGAGAAAACTGGTATTATCTGAATCCACTATCAAACGGAACACAAGGAAAGATGTATACAGGGTGGCAATTAATAGATGAAAAATGGTACTATTTTAATGAAGTATCAGATGGAAAGAAAGGTACATTAATGACAGATACATGGATAGGGGATTACTATGTAGATGAAAATGGAGTCTGGATAGAGAAACAATAATGAAATAGTAGAAATGGAAAGGACTCTTATGTAAGTCAAGTTAAATCCCTTTAAGTTAGAAAATATTATTAGAAAGATATTATATAGAACAAAATAAGCGATTAAGATTTCAAAAAAATAAGCAGTTGATATAGAAAGCAGGACAAGCTCTGTTTTCTATGAAAAAGGGTACAGAAAATAAGAGTTATTTTTCTGTACCCTATGAGTTTTATAAAATAAATTTTAGCGAAACATAACAGCATAGAAAAGAAATAGAAATTCTAATTCTATCCTGTTATGCTGATACTGTTTCCACAACTTTGAAATGTGCAAAATAACGCAGAAGTGAGGTAAATATGAGAGTGTTGGGCGGATGTGCTTCTGATATCGGCAGTACACGGAAAATAAATCAGGATGGTATCCTTTTTCGATGTTTAAAACAGCATAAACAGTATTTCGCAATAGGCGCTGTGTGTGATGGAATCGGAGGGCTTGAAAATGGAGAATTATCTTCTGCTATGATAATTGCTGAGATTAACAGTTGGATGCAGAGTGTATCACAATGGATGGATATATCTGTGATAGACCCCAAAACATTATATTCTCATCTTAAAGATCAGGCAGAGATATGGAATGAAAAACTTTTTTTATATAAGACAGCAAACAATTTACGCACAGGGACAACCATGTCTGTCATCATGATAATACAAAACTTTTATTATATAATTCATGTAGGGGACAGCAGAATATATCTGTGCAGAAACAGTATAGAACAGATGACAGCAGATGACAGCCAAACCCGATTTGAAAATGGAAGAGTTAAGAAATATCTAAGTAATTATATGGGAAAAAATGAGAAACTTACTTTTCAATGTTTAGAAGGAAACGTGATGCAGGGGGATATATTTCTATTTTGTACAGATGGAATGTATCATCATATGCGAGAGGAAGATATAGAAGAATTAAGAAAAAAAATGGCAGGAAATAAAGCTATATCAAAAAGCTGTCAGGAGATGATTGCAAATATGATAGAGCGTGGAGAAAAAGATAATATTTCTTTAGGAGTGATCTATATTGACCCTCAAAATAAGAAAAGATAAACTGTATGATTAAGAAATAAATTAAACTATATGATATAGAAAAAAAGGTATCACAACAAAGAACCAGAGAACTAAATTATAGACAAAAGAGAAAAGCAGATTTTTTATGACCGCCGTTTCTCTGATACCATAAAATAATACAAAAAAAAGTTTTATTACTTCATAAAGAAAAAAACTCAAAAAATATGAATACCATGAAAAATGCAATAGAGTACTTAACACAGATAAAGAAATAAAAATAAAACATTCTGTAAATAATTCAATTTTAGGAATTTTGCTGCCACATTTACTGCATTTTCCATGAAAAATCAGATATGACAGGATAGGGATCTGCTTAAAAAAACTGATTTTATGATTACAAATGGGACAAAAGCAGTTGGATTCCCATAGATTTGTATTACTTCCCTTAAGCAAACGAAGGATATCCGTAGTTGCATAACCACATATCACATAAAAGACCAAATATATACATAGAATAATAAAATACTGAAACATATCAACCCTCCTTATCATAATGTTAATATCAACTTCTCTTATTCCTGATAAAAGCACCATAACCCTTATAAATCCTAGAAAAGCAGATAAGTTTTCCTTTATCTTTATAAAACAGCATGTTATAATAAAATTAAATGAGATAAAGGTGAATCTTAACTTTTAAATCTTTCATTTGGGAGTTATTTATATTTCACTTTACTTAAATTAACAGAAAATTCCCTATTTCACCAAAATGAAATATAAAGCAAATAGAAATGAAATTCTTATGTATAGTTTAAATAATATAACATAGAAAATCAATAAGTATTTAAAAATAAGTTTTCATTTTATCCAAAAAAAGCCCTTAATTATCATTCCGATTTTCTTATAAAATCAATCTTATTTTTTTAGGCTATATAATCTTTAAAAAACATAAAAGTTTCATTATCTTCAAGAAATTCAAAGTTTTGTAATCACCTTAAAGCGAGGGAGGATGCTATATTGAAAAAAGAATTTTATTATCCATCTTCAAATGGAAAGAATCAAATCCACGCAGTAATTTGGAAACCAGAATCACCAGTAAAAGCTATCGTACAGATTTCTCATGGAATGGTGGAATATATCAACCGATATGAAGAATTTGCACTTTTTTTAAATAGTAAGGGAATCTTAGTGGTCGGAAATGATCATATGGGACACGGAAAATCCGTGAACTCAGAAAAAGAATGGGGATATTTTGCTGAGAAAAATGCGAGTAAACTGGTAGTAAAAGACTTATATCATCTCACTTGTATTATAAAAAAAAGATATCCAGACTGCCCTTATTTTCTGTTAGGACACAGTATGGGTTCTTTTTTGGCAAGACGTTATCTCATGACCTATGCCAATCCTAAAAAAAATAAATTAACAGGAGCAATTTTAGTCGGAACAGGAAACCAGCCAAAGAGTTCCTTATGTGTAGGTACAGCATTTGTAAAAACACTTAAGCTATTTTACAAAGAAACTTATAGAAGTGAATTATTAAATCATTGTATATTTGGAATGTATAATAGAAACATAAAAGATTCCAAATCAGCTTATGACTGGATCAGCCGAAATGAAGAAAATGTGAGGAAATATGAACAAGATAAAGCTTGTACTTTTATTTTCACATTAAATGGATTTGAAACATTATTTTCTACTTTATGGTTTATAGAAGATAAAAATAATATCAAAAAGATTCCCAAATCACTTCCCATTTTTCTAATCGCTGGGGAAGATGATCCCGTCGGGAATTATGGAAAAGATATAAAAAAAATATATCATATCTATAAAAAAAGCGAAATACATGATATAGAATATCGACTTTATAAAAAAGACAGACACGAAATATTAAATGAGGTGGATAGAGCAGATGTCTATCAAGACATTTTATCATGGATTCTGAAAAAAATATAAAACAATATAAAAAAACTTATAAAAAATGAAAACGAAATATTCAATAGAAAAAATATCAATAAAGAAAAAATTCTAATATCTTCTCAATAAGGGAAAGGGATTTACAGCCCCTTCCCTTATTGATCTTAACCTATTTCAATTATATCATGTAATAATTGTATACTATATTCACATTTAACACTTTCTTTTGACTTTTATCTAAAAAAGCTTTATAATTTATATAGAACTTAAGATACTGAAAAAGCATAAAAAATGAAGGGACATAGGAGGAAGAGATGGATAATTTTTTAATGAAACCTAAGATTGATTTTGCCTTTAAGGAGCTTATGACAGATGCAGAGATTAGAATTGGTTTTCTCTCTGCTGTTTTAAACTTAAAGCCACAAGAAATTAAGCATACGGATATTCTTAATACTTATCTAAAAAAAGAACATGAAGATGATAAGCAGGGTATCCTAGATGTGCGAATTTCCATGAATGATAACACCGAAATTGATATAGAAATACAAGTTGCCAAATTTCCCTCTTGGCAAGCCAGAAGTTTATTTTATTGGTCTAAACTGTATTCGGAACAAATTCAGTCAGGTCAGAATTATGATACCCTAAAAAAATGTATTAGTATTAGCATTTTGGATTTTGAACTGCTTCCTATCCATAAATTTTATTCTTGTTATCACTTGGCAGAAGACACCGACCATAGCATTTATACAGACAAAATAGAATTTCATGTGATAGAGTTGCCAAAGATACCAGAAGAATTCAAGAATGATAATCTTATTTTATTATGGGCGAAGTTCTTAAATGCGGAAAGAAAGGAGGAGTTTGAGATGATAGCCAAAAAAGACGCCTATATCGAGAAAGCATATCAGCACTTACAGATAATCAGTCAAGATAAAGAGAAACGACTAGAATATGAAACAAGAGAAAAAGCAATCAGAGATTATAACTTTCTGATCAAAAAATCCAAAGAAGAAGGACTGGAAGAGGGCAGAATAGAAGGTAAAAGAGAAGGCAGAATAGAAGGCGAAAGAGAAGAAAAATTTAAAATCGCAAAAAATATGCTTCTAAAAAATCTTGATATATCCGTTATTGTTCAATGTACAGGATTATCAGAGGAAGAAGTTAAAACATTGAAAGAAATATAAGTTTATAGAAAAGGTGCTGAAAGAAAATCAAGCGCCTTTTCTTCTTTTTTTATTATATTAATTTCATTATAAATAACCCATTAAATTATTTCAAGAAAGATTTTTTTATTATTATCATAAAACTCTTTTTTTCCAAAAGTAGAATAGCCTATAAACTAGCGAAGGCAAGCACCTATTCCAAAAGAAGCCCCTTGGAAGACGTTGGTACTTAATAAGCAGTTCCCGTTAGGGGGCTGCGAATT
>OFGL01001409.1_pt1 | contig 14301 bp, 10 predicted proteins | sample 1521801 | NCBI WGS metagenome assembly OFGL01 (sample SAMEA3504085, study PRJEB24116) | mouse gut metagenome | biome: mouse gut; feature: mouse-associated habitat; material: faeces | place: Denmark | collected 2011 | reverse complement strand
CCAGTGCGTCATGTTGCCGCAATGGCCGATCTGTATGCCCGCCGCAGCACCTTCCGAATGTATGGCGTCGGTTATGTCTCTGAGAGCCGGCACGATCTCCTCACGCAGCCACAGCTGCTTGTTGAACGATATGCCGCTGCGGTTGACCGAGGCGTATGCCAGCGTAGTCATGCCCACACCGCCGCGCGCCACGCTTACGTGATATGCTTTGAGCTGCTCGGTAGGATTGAAGTCCTTGCCCATAGATTCGAATGCCGCCGAACGGATCGTGCGGTTGCGCAGCGTAACGCCGCCCAGACGATAGGGCGTGAAGAGTATCGACTCCTTCTGTTGGGGTTTCATTATATCTGGATCAATAGATGAACGGTATTATTCTCTTGCGGCCGAGCGACGTGAACTCCTCTCCGAACTCCCGCTCGTAACGCCTGTAAAGCGATGCCGAGCGCGGTGCCAGATTGGCCAGCGTCCACCACGCGAACACCGCACCCGCCCACGACCACGACGCTATGGCGAAGCCCACCCACTCGGTCACTTCGCCGAAGTAGTTGGCCGACGACACATAACGGAACATGCCCCCGCGCGGGATGTAGTGGCGCGTATCGCCCGGCTTGCGCAGGTGGCGTATGATATGGTCGGATTGCAGGTTTATGAAGAATCCGGCGGCGAAGATAGCTGCGCCGATCCAAAAATAGGGTTTCGAGAGCCAGTCGTCGTAATAGCCCATGCTCGGCGCGAAGTAGAATATCCACCCGCCCTGCATCAATGCGTTGAGCGTATTGAATACCATGCCCAATATCATTATTCCGATCGGCATCTTTGACTCTCCGCGCATCATCGCCGGAAAGATGAACGACCGTTGGAAATAGTGCGCCTCGAACAGAAGCACCAGTGCCACCGACGACGCCTGCCACGTATAGTCCGACAGCAGCCACAGCGCGGCCATGGCGAAGAATACGGGCGACTCCATCAACACCCAGCCGATCTTGTTGGAGATCGGACGGCCGAATTTGGGGTTGAACAGATAGCCGTAACCCGCCTCGACGAAGTAGAGCGCAACGAAGACGACCAGTGCCAGCGCGGCCATGATCGCAAGAAACCAATAGTATGTTTGCAGAGTCATCTCCAACGATGTTTGCACATGATAACTTATATTCGTACAAAGGTAACTAATTTCCTGCAATAGCAGCATTGAAGCCGCTAAATTCGCCTTCCGAAGCCCATATCGACGATCGCAGGTTCCATATCGGACATTTCCGCCGCTCTTTCCCATTAGCACGTTCCTATCGCCTGCGACGCCTGCCCGGCTTCGTCCCCCGCACCACGGCAAAGCATGACAAGCTCCGCCTCTCGATCCGCTCCCCTCCCACCCGATCCGACCCGCCACCCTATCCGCCCAGCCGCTTTCACGCCGTCCTATCGGCGTCTGCACCAGTTTATTGTCCGCGGGCGGAGCGTTCCGCCCTGCGCTCCTCCCGTACAAAAAAAAGCCCCGGTGCAATAATTTTGCACCGGGGCCTGACTCATCTGCGTATCGCTCGCCGAGCCCAATACGCATCCTTCGATCAGTCGCCGATAAGATCCTCGCCGTCATCGTCGATCCACGGCACCGTGCGCATGTCGTCGGTAGTCAGCTCCTCGACCTCGGCATCGGTCAGAAGCGCCGCATCGCCGTTCACGAACTCGACATCCTCCACGCGGCTTACCGAAAGCTGGTACGACGCATAGTCGTTCGCCCCGCCCGTATAGTCCGAACGCTGAGCATAGATGCCGTATATGGCCGTGATGTTGGCCTTCTCGTTGTCGCGCGGCGCATTGCGTTTGGCGAAGCGTGAGTAACCGCTCGTGCGCATCGAGTAGACGCCCGCATCCGAGCAGTACTCGGCCGATGTATCGTACACGAAGAGCATCGAACCGTAGAGGCTCTTGCCGTTGACGCTGTAAGCCCAGTGATACCACCCCTTGGTCACGGTCGGACGCGGGTCGGTATAGAGCCAGCTCGGATAGATATTCTCGAACGAACCGCTTTTCAGTCCCGGACGCGTCACGCCCTGCTCGTTCGCAACGCCGGCATAGCGGTGCGTCAGGCCCTCGAAGCGGATCAGGCGGCCGAACATCGACTCGCGCACGCTCTTGCCCAGCACCGTGGTATAGTTCTCGGGCGTAACGGTAATGATGTCGACCGACATGGGATCGGCCTTCCACTGATCGTAGCTGCCCGTGCGCAGCTCGTCCTGCTCTCCGGCGAAGACATGCTCGGCGATAGTTATGCGGTTCTCCAAATTGGAGTTGGCGTAGTACTTATGCTCGCCCGCCTTGTTGTACGACTCGGTCGGCGCGCCGCCGATAGAGAGCATCATGCGGTAGTTGCCCAGATAAAGGTCTTGCAGACGCACGTATACCCACTGCCCCTGACGGTAGCGCAGATAGTTGCCGTTGGTTAGCTTGACCTCGATGCCGCCGGTATGGTCCTGCACATAGAGCGACTTGTAGATGTTGCCCTGCTCGTCGTCGGAAGTGACCTTACCCTTGATATATATGTCCTGCTCGATTTGCAGATACTTCGTATTGGCCCAACTGCTGTTGACGCCCGTGTTGCTTATCGTGCCGAACATCGCCTTCAACTCGGCCACCGTCACGCGGCGGCTGTCGGGAAACTGCGAGGCGAACACGCCGTCGTCGTAGACAACGGCCGGCGACACGTCGTCGTACTTCTCGTAACAGCCCACGGACATGGCCGCGGCTACCAAAAGAACCAGTATTTTAGTAAGTTTCATAGTATTCACGTTTTACGCTGTTAGAATCGGAAATATACGTTCAGATAATATGTCGTACCCAGCAGGTAGAAATATCTCGAATCGAAACGGCGATAGTTGTACATCTTCTTTACCCGCAACTCGCCCTGGTCGTTGGTAACGACCGTCGGGCCGAAGGGCTTGTTCAGACGCATCTGCTCGTAACCGCCCGTGCGGATATCCTGATCGTTGAGCAGGTTTTTGAGTTCGAGGCTGAAACCGAGCGTATACTTGCGGTGTATGTACCAGTTCTTGCCGACGCTCGCGTTGAGCGTGAAGGCGCTCTTCAACCTCTCCTGTGCGCGTATCGACTCGATCTTGTCGATTACCTCCATCTTCTGACGTCCCGTTGCGAGATTCTCGAAGTCGTAGAGCTTCATTATCTTCGAGGCCAGATACTGCGTTCTGTACATAGGGTTCATCGACAGGTAGAGACGATCGTAGTAGTTGAAGTCGAGCGATGCGAACCAGTTATGGTTGCCGCGGAACGACAGACCCACGTTTATGGCCGTCTGGGGCGTGCTCTCGATCTTCATGTCCTTCCAGTTGACCACGCTGCGGATGCGGTCGGTGGCGCTGTTGTCGGTCATCTGCGTGAACTGCGGGTTCGACGTATAGATGAACTCGCCGTAGCTTACCGCCGAGTTGAACTGCAAGCCCCAAGCGATCGGGACGTTGAGACCCAGCTCGACACCGGCATAGCGCTTGTCGATGCCGCTCATGGCGAAGTTGGTAAACGAGTTGAGAAGATCGTCATAGAACGAAATCACGCGCGCCTGATCCTTGACCGTCGTGTAGTAACCCGACAGACGCGCACGTATCCACGGCAGACGCAGATTGTACGACAGGTCGGCACCGAAGATCTTCTCGGTCGACAGACCGGGCGTGATCTGATTGCGGGTACGCGCCGATACGAACGCATCGCGGAACGTAGGAGCGTTCTGCATATAGGTCACGTTGGCTTCCAGCGAGTGAGCGCCCGAGAATACGTAGCGCAGATTCAGCTTGGCCTTGTAGGTCAGATCATCGATCTTGTCCGAGTCGCCGAGCGAAGTGCGGCCGCGGTCGCCGCCGGCATTGGCGTTGGCGAACAGACCCTTCTCCCAGAGACCCTCGCGCCACATTCTCGAAAAGCCGATCTCGCCGCCTACATTGGCGCTGAAACGACCTGCCGAAAACTCGTACATGGCCCACAGCTGTCCCTGCTGTACGTGTGCATAGTAGTCGTATCCGAACTTGTCGCCCTCCTCGACAGCCTGAGCGTGTCCGTGTTCGTTGTAGTAGGCCAGATTGTTCTGGTAGGCGATGACGTTGTTGCCGAAGTCACGCAGCGCGAATTTGTCTTCATCCACCCAGTAGTCGCCGCCCAGCAGATCCTTTACCTTGTCGTAATACTCCGTGCGGTTGATTCTCAGACGCACGCCGCCCATCAGCTTCGAGCCGCCGCGGAACACATGGTTGATCTGAGCCACGAAGTTATAGTCCAGCTGGTCCGTATGGCGCTCCTCGATCATGCGGTTCGAACGGTGTCCGGTGCCGTAGGTGGGATCGACCTTGCCGTTGTAGTTGTCGCGGATCATGCCGTCGAAGTCGGTGTAGCCGGTCCAGTTCTTAATCGTCTCGGCCATCATAGCCTTATACGAATCGATAGTGGTCTGCGTATATGTGTCGGGGTCGACGGCATTGGCCGCCATGTACTCCAACATGCGGTTGCCGTAATACGACGGCAGCGCACGGTAGTAGTCGGGACGCGGATCGGGTCCGTCGTTCCACGTGAGCGCCGAATAGCCGTTGAAGCCGAAGCGGATCGACGTTGCGGCCGACAGCGACGTATTCTCCGATATCTGCCAGTTGTAGTTGAGCATCGCTATCGGCTCGTGCGTGTTGCGCACGCGCGAGTTGCGTATCTTGCCCGCCTGCCAGCCGGCATTGGGGTTATAATAGTGGTTGTCGAAGAGCTCATAGGCCTCCTCGGTGGCGGCCATTTGTGCGCCGCGCTGAGTCGGTGCGCCCATTACCGTGAGCGAGAGTTTGTGGCGCGGATTGAATGCCTTCTCGACCGAGCCGAAATAACCGTAGCCGTTGTAGTACACTCCGTCGACATAGCCGTTGCCGCCCTGTCGCGTCGACAGCGAGAAACCGTACGACCAGCCGTCGTCGCGCGAACCCGACGCATACGACACCATGGCGCGGAACCGGTACATCGAGTTGCCGTTAACCACGCTTGCGCGGAATCCCTTGCGCATCTGCGAGGCACGTGCGTTGATGTTGGTCGTACCGCCTATGCCGCCCACGCCGAAGTCCGACGGCAGCAGGCCTGCCGTGCTCTCCTGATTGCGCGTAGCGTCGTTCAGACCGCTCCACAGCGACCACGGGCCGTAGCCCGTCAGCGCGTCGTTGAAGCGTATGCCGTTGAGATACACGTCGGTATACTGCGCATCGAGACCGCGCACGTTGAAGCGCATCTCGCTGAACTTGTACGAGGCAATGTTGTTGAATATGTCTTTCGAGGCCGACAGCGACGAGGGCAGAGAGGATGCGTCGCCCGACGATTCGACGTCGGTATCGAGCTCGGCGAACATCGAGTCGTCTACGGCAATCGAGTTGTCGGGGACGATTATCACGTTGCCGGCATCCTTTAACATATTGCCCACACGCACCATTATCGAGAGCTCCTCGAACTCGGGAGTGGCGAAGTGCAGCGTATACGTGCCGCCGGGGAGGTTATCGAAGATGAACGCTCCGTTGTCGTCGGTCGTAGCCGTAAGCGTCGTGCCCTCTATCGAGACCTTGACGCCTCCCACGGCCTCACGACCTTCGCGCGAGACGACCTTGCCCTTGACGCCGCCGTTCTGCGCAAATGCACCGGCCATCGTCAGGACGAGGATCACAGTTAGAAAAAATCGCTTCATATAGTTTCGTTATAAGGTTATTTTCCGATGTAGATATATACCGGGAAGTGGTCGCTGAAACCGTTCTGGAAGTTGTTGCCCACGAACGTTCTCAGAGGATATCCCTTGTACTGCCCCTCCTGCTGGATCATGTAGGGGCGCGAGAAGATGTTGCCGTAGAACTTCGAGCCGCCCTGCAACAGCCTGAGCTCGCCCGTCGAACCGGTGGCGAGGTTCTCCGTCACGCATATGTTGTCGAACAGGTTCCACGCATCCTGATAGGCGAGCGTACCCAGTCCGGCCTTGAACATATCGACGAAAGGATTGTAGAAGTCGCCCGTTTCGAGCTTCTTGATCTTGCCCTTGGCACCGAGCGTCTCCACCACGCTGCGGTCGGTGGCATCGTCGTTGAAGTCGCCCATGACCACCACCTTGGTCGCCGGATCGGCTTTCAGCAGCGAGTCCTTGATCTCGCGTATCTGACGGGCGCAGGCGTCGCGCTTGAAGGCCGAGGCCTCCTTGCCGCCCAGGCGCGAGGGCCAGTGCGATACGAGGAAATAGAACGGCTCGTCGTCGATCGTGCCCCACATCACGATAAGATCGCGCGTGCGGAAGTTGGGCAGACCCGGAACCACCGTCTTGATATTGTCGCTGCCCTGCAATTTGAACACGTCGGGACGGTAGATGAATCCGCAGTCGACGCCGCGGGCATCGGGCGAGTCGTAATGTACGATGCGGTAGTTGGCGCCGCGCAGCTTGGGCGTCGAGATCAGATCTTCGAGAATCGAACGGTTTTCGATCTCCGAAACGCCTATGACTACCGGGTAATCCTTCTTGATTGCGGCTATATCGAACAGCACGCGTTCGATATTGGCAAGTTTCTTGTCGTACTTGGTCTGGTTCCACTGCTTCGCACCCTCGGGCGTGAACTCCTCGTCGAAGGTCTCGGGATCGTCGTAGATGTCGAAGAAGTTTTCGAGGTTGTAGAAAGCCACCGTATAGGGCTTTTGCGCCGCAGCGTATGCCGCAAACATCACGACGCAGAGTCCTGTCAACAGTAATTTTTTCATATTCAGGGTTCTTGTTATTGGTTTCGGTTTATCGTGTTATGCCCCATGCCGAAGGGTCGCACTGCGCCTTGACCTCGGCGGCGACCTTTTCGTCGAGCATCGGGAAGAAGTCGAATCTGTTGCCCGTCATGCGCTCTATATCGGCCACGCTCATGCAGTACTCGGAGGTTATCGACGTATCGCTCCCCGTATCGCGGTGTTTGAACCAGAAGCCTATGGCTTTGAGCTGCGACGGATCGTCGATATCGGCCACCGAGCGGCGGGTGTTGCCGCTTTTGGTACGAAGCAATATCTTGAAATAGTCGGTCGGAATCGGACATCGGTTGCCCGAGCGGTCGTTGGTCTGCAACGCTATCGACGAGTCGCGCTCGCCGTCGAACCATGCGCCCGTGACGACATAGAGCGTATCGGCGCACACCTGACTGCGCACGCGCCCCTCCATATTGCCCCACAGCTTCTGGTTGAAATTGGACTGCTGCGGAGTCATGTTGGTCGCGTAGAATGTCTGGTCCATCATCTGCTGCGAGCACTTTCTGTCGGCGGCAGGCAACTGGTGTCCGCGGTCGTAGCGGCCGCTGTAAGACCCTATCGCCAGGTTGGCCTGATACGACGTGCTGACCGAGGGGTCGTAATCGAACCGGCTGTTGTCGCGGTCGGCGCTGCCCGAAGTGTACATCGAGTGGAGCGGATATGCCACCCACAGCGCGGCGCGCTTGTCGGGATCGAAGCATACCGTATAGTTGCGCACGTTGGACTTGGCATCCACCTCGCCGTAGTGCGCGACGTATATAAGGCCGTTGCCCGACTGGCATACGGGCAGCTCCGGCCAGTCGCGCACGAATGCCACCGTCTTGTCGTACACGCCCTGCGTGAACGACAGCGACTTCTTCGCCCCGTCCGAGAACGACACCTCGACCCCGGCGCTGCGGACATTATCCGTTTCGTTGCGTGAAAAATAGATGTAAACCACCCGATCGGTCGCCTCCATAGTCGAAGATAAGCTCTTCGCTCCGTCGGAGAATGCACACCAGTCGGCATCGACGGTAATCGTGAACGAAGTACCCTGTTGTGCTCTGAGCACCACAGCGCAATTCGTCGCCTCGCCGGCAATGTCGCCGCTTTGCAGCCGTGCGTCGGATACGATCTTCTGCTGATCCGACTTCTCGCCGCACGCGAGTGCCGTCATCGCTATAAGAACAATGTACACCGTCCGGGCAAAAGTAGAAAAGAGAGTTGTCATCATTTTTATAAATCCGGATTATGAATTTAACGTTTTAGACGCCGACTCTTGGCAGGGTATGTCCTGTCAAGAGTCCGGCTGTCTAAATCGTAAACGAACGAATCGTCGTCCGTGGTATGTCGCCTTTCATGACGCCGATGCGCCGGCGCCATACCGACGGCCGTAACTATTCGTAGGTAATCTCGATAGCAGAGAATCGAATCTGAGCCGTAGCCGTGAACGCTACCTTGGCAGCGCTGCCGGTCCAAGTCAGCGTCTCGGCGTCGAAAGCACCCGTATCGGGAGCCAACGGACCGTTCTTGCCGCCGTAGGTGGTGAACTTGATCGAGGTCATAGTCTTGCCGTTGCCGTCGATCGTCATCACGTCGTTCTGGTAGAAACGGATACCGCCGTCGCCGGCATTGTAGTTAGACGTCGAGTTGTTGTTCTTCGTGAACGAGAAACCGAAGTCGCCGAAAGTGAACGACTGGTCTGCGACGTTGGTGTTCTCGGTAAAGTAATCCGACATCGTCAGCGTAACGGTCGTGCTGTTGGCACCGTTCTGCGATACGGCGACACTCTTCGACAGAGCACCAGCCTTGACCGTGATAACGCCCGTAACGGCATCGGCACCGGTGTTGGCCTTGGCCGTAACGGTAACGACGTTGCCTGAAACGGCCGTAGTGAACTGAGCGTTGTCCGACTCGGCCGTAATGGTCTCGGTCGAGTTCATCAGCGTAGCGGTGATCGTCTTCTCGCCGCCGGCCGCATCGAACGACAGCGACTCGGGATCGACGATGAGCAGCGGCTCGGTAGAAGCGGCCAGCTCGACGAGCATAGTGTTGACATATACATTGCCGCTCACGCCCAAGGCATAGCCTCTGACGGTAACCACCGTACCGTTGAGAGCGGCATTGACCTGACCCTCCATAGGATATGCGATCGAACCTACCGCCTTAGAGGCGCCGTCGACATTGACGTTATAGTAGTTGCCGCTGATATTCAGCGTACCGGTGTACTCGATATACTTCACAGCCGGAGCGTTGAGATATGCGTCCATACCGGCACCGTCCAAAACCTCGGGAGCGGGCTGCGAGAACGAGCCGCTGCCGAGCGACGTTACGACCGGAGCCGGTCCGTACTCGCCCGAAGCCTGATCCTTGATAGCTGCGAACTGCTTGAAGCCGCCGTAAGTGGTCACGGTACCCTCGACCTTAACCTTCTCGCCGATAGCGACGGTAGCCGTCTCGTTGGTATAGACCAGAATCTTACCGGTAGCATCCTGCATCAGGAAGCCCTTGTTGTAGGTGCCTACGACAGTGGCCTCGTTGACCGTAGCCGACTGGCCGTCGGCGGTTGCGATAGCCGAAGCGACGGTACCCTCGTCGGGCGTGACGACCGGATCGCCCTCGGGCAGCGTAACCGACTGACCGCCCTCAGAGGTCGAGAGCTTCACGTCGTCGATGCGGATCACGCTGGCAGCCTCGGCGAGGAACTTGATGTAGAGTTTCTCGGGAACGGCCGTCAGAGTGAAGTCGGCGGTAGCCAGGTTCCACTTGCCCACCAGATCGGCGGTAGCCGGGAAGGTGTATTCCAGCTCGACCCACGAGTTGTCCAGACCGTTCTTCGAAACGAGCACATGGAACTTCGACTTGTCGAAGCCGGCCGTCTTATCGTTGCCGTCGTAATACTCCGTACCGAAGGTAAGGGTCAGCTTGCTCTGCTCGGGAGTCAGCTGCAAACCGTTTACGATGAAGTATGCGGGCACCTTGCCGAAGAAGATGTTGTTGCCGCCCGAACCGGGATAGAGCGAATACTGGCTGGCAGAGTCGCCCGAACCGTTGCGCACCGAAGCGTTCTGACCGGTGTAGGTCACATCCGTAGCTGCCGGACCTTCGGGATTGGCGAACTCGGGGAACTGATCGATGAAGGGCCACGACGTACCGCTGCCGTAGGTCTTCTCGGCGAGCTTGCCGTCGAAGTTATCGGCATAGAGCACCTTCTCCTCTACGGGAGGAGTGTCGGTAGCCGACTGCGATACGCTGATCTTTTTGGTGTCCCACGCACCGTAGACGGGGTGCATGGCGATGCACTTCAACGTAGCCTTGCGGGTAGAACCCGTATCGTTGGCCGGAACGCTTACGGTAATCGAACCGTCGCCGCTGCCCAGCGCGGGAACGACAGTTATCCAGCCCTCGCCGTCGGTATACTCGATCTCGACCTTCCAGTCGGCGTTCGAGGTAATGCTTACCATCTCACTGCCCTCGGTATTGGCGAACTGCAAAGAGGTGGTCGAGACGTTGATCTCAGGATTTCCCCCCCCCTTCTCATCGTCGTCCGAACAGCCGACAAACGACACGGCCGCCGCCGCGAAGAGTGTCGTCATAAACGACTTGAAAAACATTTTTTTGACCATAATCACTTAATATTAAAAGGTTTAATAAACATATCCGTATCTACTCACTCTATTTTCGGATTTTTGGTAAATACAAATATACTACATTTATCTCGAAACAAACAAATATTTCCGCCCAAAATATAATAGGCTCTGGACGAACAGCCCTTCCCATACTCATATAATAAGGCCTGCGGACTGTCCGATACACCCGTATCCGACAGTCCGCAGCGGCAAAAACCGTACCCTCTCGCCCGCTATCTTATACGATCGAGCGAGCGCACGAGCACTTCGTCGCGGAATATGGCACGCATGGCCAGCCATACGGGCACCAGCGACAGCAGCGGCATCAACGCACCGTAGGCGAAGCGGCGGTATGTAGTGTCGAAATCGGTAAACATGCGGTTCGACAGCCAGTAATATATGCCTATGAAGACGATGCAGCCTATCAGCAGCACGAGCTCCACGGCGCAGAGACGTATCTGCAACTGGCGGCGCTTGTAGAGAAACAGCGTTGCCAGAGGCAGCAGCGCAGAGACGGCGAGCAGTATGCCCAGCCACAGCGTAGCGAACGATCCGCCCTCGCCCGCAAGCGAGAACGACGAGAGCGTATACTCGGCCGCTCCTACGTTGAACACGGCCAGCGGCGAGAAGACAGCCACGGTCATCAATGCCGCGGCAATCAACAGATAAAGAGTTTGAATACGTTGAATCATATAACTATAATTATTTATTATTCGGGTAACTATATGCAATCCCAACCGTTCCCGCATCCCGCCGGACATGCTATCGACGCCGGTCGTGCACTCGCCTCCTCAGGCGGCGTTTGCCGCTCCGCCACTACTCCGAGTCCCCTCCCCGGAGCGGACTATCGGGCAAAACCAGTCGAGCCGAAAGGGCGAAACCGTTCCCGTGCAAAACGGCGAATGACTGCCGCGACCGGTTTGTCAATCGATTCTCTTGTCTATCAAATATTTGTTGCGCTCGGGCGAGTTGCGGTTAATCAACTCTCCGAGAAAGCCCGCCAGAAACAGCTGCACGCCCAGCACCACGGCCGCCAGAGCCAGATAGAACAGAGGCTGTTCGGTAACGCCGCGCCACGGCAGCCCGTGCGACTGCGAATAGATCTTCTCCGCCACAACCCATACCGTGGTAGCGCCGCCCAGCAGGAACATCAGCGTGCCCAGACCGCCGAAGAAATACATCGGCGAGCGGCCGAATCGCGACATGAACGTTACCGTTATCAGGTCGAGATACCCTTTCAGCATGCGTTCGAGACCGAACTTCGACACGCCGTACTTGCGTTCGCGGTGCTCGACGACCTTCTCGCCTATGCGTCTGAAACCGGCGTTCTTCGCCAGAATAGGTATGTAGCGGTGCATCTCGCCGTATACCTCTATGGCTTTGACCACCTTGCGGCGGTAGGCTTTCAGGCCGCAGTTGAAGTCGTGGAGCTTGATTCCCGAGACGATACGCGCCGTAAGGTTGAAAAACTTGCTCGGCCAGCGCTTGCCCGCAGGGTCGTGGCGCTTGCGCTTCCAGCCCGACACCAGATCGTAGCCCTCGTCGAGTATCATGCGCCGCATCCGTGGTATCTCGTCGGGCGAATCCTGCAAGTCGGCATCCATCGTAAAGACCACTTCGCCGCGCGCAGCCTCGAAGCCGCAGTAGAGAGCGGCCGACTTGCCGTAGTTGCGCGCGAAGCCTATCGCACGCACGGCCGCATAACGCGATTTCAAATCTTCGATTACCTCCCACGAGTCGTCGCTCGAACCGTCGTCGATCATCACTATCTCGTAGGAAAGGGCATTCTCCACCGCCACCCGGTCGATCCATTCGACCAGCTCGGGCAGCGACTCGGCCTCGTTGTAGAGAGGCACGACGACCGATATGTCTACTCTCTCAGCCATACCCTATCGTTTATCGTCCGACCCGGTAGAGGGATCGCGGCGCACGATGCCCGATATGACCAGACCCGCCGCCGCACCTACCACGGCATACGACTCCAACGACGAGAATACGGTCGCCAGAATCGACGGGCGCCGAGCCGTCCTTACGCTCTCGATCATGTCGTCCAGCAGCTGCACATAGCCCGCAGACATATCAGCTGCGGAGGCAACCGTCTTGTAGTGGTACAGCATGTCGAGATAGCCGTTCGTCACGGTATCGTAACCCACGATCGAGACGAATACATACTTCATCACGCCGGCGATGATGCCCGCCGCAGCCGAGAGACATATCGTAAAGAGCAACGCCTGCGAATAGGCGAAGCCCAGCTCGGGCGCACATCGCTCTGCACGCCGCCGCGCCAGACGGTACAGCATCCACACGAACATGACCAGCAGCAACGCGCCCTCCGATCCCGACAGGAACATTCCGTAGGTCTCCAACACGGCCGACAGACCCATCAGCAGTCCCAGCCACGCCCCACCCCGAAGCGTATCGCTCCAAAATCCGCGATTATCCATTATATATATGATTTATTATCTTATGTTAAGCCTCTCCAAAGCACGATGATAGGCCGCGGCATTGCGGTTGTGCTCGGCCAGCGTGCGCGCAAACTCGTGATAGCCGTCCAGCGCAGCGCGCGCGCAGAAATAGTAATAGTCGTGATGCTCGTAGTCGAGCACGGCCTCTATGGCGGCTCTGTCGGGCATCGCTATGGGCGAGGGCGGCAGCCCCGCGTGCATATAAGTATTGTACGGCGAGTCGACCTGCAAGTGCCGCAGCAGTATGCGCCTGATCGTAAAGTCGCCCAGCGCGTACTTTACCGTAGGATCGGCCTGCAACAGCATGCCGCTCCGAAGCCGGTTCATGTATACGCCTGCTATGCGTCTCATCTCGTCGACGCGGTTGGTCTCCTCGTGGACGATCGAGGCCAGCGTCATCGCTTCGAGCGGTGTCATGCCAAGCCTCTCCAACTGCCCGCGACGCGTCTCATCGTTCCAGAACCGGTCCGACTCGCGCTTCATGCGGCGCACCAGCTCCTCGGCGCCGATGTCGGAATACACCTCGTATGTATCGGGCAGGAATATCGAGAACATGCTCTCGGGCGAGTCGTATCCGAGCTCTGCGGCAAGCTCCTCGTCGCGCAGCGCCGTCAGCATCGTCAGCGAGTCTATATCGATCTGGTGCGATATCCTGCCGGCCAAGAACTCGGGCGTCCGGGCGTTGTTGATCGTCAGCCGCGTCGTCCGGTGCTCTCCGATCTTCAACAGGCGCGCCACCTCTATGACGGTCATCCCTTCGCGCAGGGTATAGCGCCCGGGCTTGACCGCTCCGTCGAGCGATATCCTCCGCGCATAGAAGTCGAAGGCCGCATCGTTGTCGATCGCGTCGTGTATCTTCTCCATAGTCACGGCATAAGGCTCGGCCGCAGCCACCTCCACGACGCGCTCCGAAGCCACGCACGGACCGTAAAACATGCGGTATGCCACCACGGCGGCGACGACCGCCGCAACGACCGCCGCGCCGACGAGGCATATTACTTTTCTTCGCATTATGTTTCGATTTTTTTGCAAAGATATAAATTTTTCGTATTTTTGCGCTCGGGTAAGTCTCATACGACCAGCTCCCACAAAATCCCCCAGGCGAGGAATCGAGCAAGGGTATGTGGTCGTAGCGGTGCGATATGAGTAGCTTACCCTCTTTTTTTTATCCGTTCCACACCATTTTGCCGGCCAGGGCGTCGAGGACGATATGCGTCGCCCAGCATGACGCGATCATCGCTGCGACGAACGCCGCAACGACCTTTCCGCCCTTTCGGTGCGCCGCCGCAGCGAAAGCCGTATAGTTCCACCACACATACCACACCCCCACCGCAGCAACGGCAGCCAGATAAGGCAGCACAACGCCCGGATAGCTGCTTACAGCCTCCGCCGGTCTGTGCACCAGCACCGTGAACGGCACGCGAAATCCGCGCCAAGCCAGCCGC
>OFGL01001392.1_pt1 | contig 14473 bp, 12 predicted proteins | sample 1521801 | NCBI WGS metagenome assembly OFGL01 (sample SAMEA3504085, study PRJEB24116) | mouse gut metagenome | biome: mouse gut; feature: mouse-associated habitat; material: faeces | place: Denmark | collected 2011 | reverse complement strand
TACATCAGAATATATGAGCCAGTACCTTCATTTAATTTGACGAATATAAGAAAGATCTGGAGCACCTAGGGTGCTGGATAACACTTAGGCGCGACAATATCATATCAATTTGGTTGTCCATCTGTTCACAAGTAATATATCTCCGATTCATTTTATGTGCAACAGCCGCCGTTGTCCCAGAGCCGCCAAAAAAATCTAAAACAAGATCCTCCTCGTCACTAAAATAGTCCAAGAAAAATTTTATAAGTTGTTCTGGCTTTTTACCTCCTTCGATGTCTACGCCGCCTTCATTACGGCAATTTCCAAAATCGCCTTCAGACGACAAATAGTTGTATATCAGATTGGGAACGGGTTTTTCTTTATCGTAGACACCTGTTCGAACCTCATTTTTGATTCCGAGGGGTACACCACTATAAAATTTGCCTCGGAATGCACTCTCTTTTTGAGGTCCTAAGATATATCTGAAACCGAGTCCATCTTCGCCCATATTATAAACCTTATATAAGACTTTCAGCCCGTCCTCTTTTTTTCTGTCAATAAGGTATTTTGCAAGAAACTCAGCAGCAGTACCTCCTTGACGAATCAGACTGCCTGTTGCCCAAGTTTCTTTTAATCCATCAATGTGAGGCTCGACCTTTATAATTTCGTATTTTCCATTTGTGAAAATATCAACCGTTTTTCCTCCGACTTCAATCGTCTTCGGTTCTCCAAGCTCTCGTATTTCCCAACAGAACTTATCAAGGGAATATTGTTCCTTGATTTTATTGATACGAAATGCCTCATGTTTTTTTGAGTATACATGAACCGTTTCCATTACTTTGTGCAATGTGCTATCTTCTGCTAATGTTTTATTTGTAAATCGAACTTGAACAAAAAATGTTGTTTCATATTGTTCAGCACCAAATATCTCATCGCACAGAACTTTTAGATAGGCTTGTTCCTTGTCATCTGTTTGAATAAGAATACATCCATCGAGGGAGAGCAGTCTTCTTGCATATTCCAATCTTGTTTTCATAAAAGAAAGCCATGTAGAATGATTGAAACAATCATTATATCCAAAGCTGTTCTTCTTGCCAGTATTGTAAGGCGGATCAATATAGATACACTTCACCTGTCCCTCGTAATTGCGTATCAAAGTAGCGAGAGAGAGCAAATTATTCCCTTTTATAACCATATTATCTGTTGGTAAAAATTCTTCTGCTGCCGTTTCTCCATCTGTAGAATACCTTGTCGCATTACAAAAAATCTTTGGAAAAAGAAGCCTATCCACCTCATCAGGAGCAAGCGATTGATTATAAAAAACTTCTTGTCTCTTTTGCTCCTCCAAAGTTTGCCCACCTTCAAGAACACAATCTTTGTACGGAAAGACAAGCTCAACCTTGCCGGAGGTGGAAATCAAATCACCGTTCTCGTCTGCAAGTCCAATCTTATTCTTGAAACGGGTATAGCTGTCCGGCAGAAATTGACGGTTATTGATTACCCAGGCAAAGCCTACCTTGTCAAAGACTTTCACGCCGTCTACATCCACAAAGAAACGTGAACTTGTTTCTTCGTTCGCAAGAAGTAGACGGATAAGTCTATCGTCCATCTTCATTGCAGCCTCATAAACCGCATTACGCAGAAAGGTGCCGTCTTCGGCTACAAATCGCTCATCTGTTTTTAATACCGTCAGCACGGTTTCATAAAAGTTTGTCATCTCTTTTTTCTCCTTCATCTATAAACAGTTCCGGGACATTGTATTGAATCTCTTGTGTATCTCTTCTGACAAGCTCATTTGGACATTCAAGCAATGCCCATTTCAACAGTTTAGGATTGTCTGGCGTTCCTCTTACATATTTATCGGCATTTCGCCGTATGTACTCGGTCGAATCTCTCTTGAAACCGCTACGCTGCAGAATGATTCGTAGCCGGTTTGTTGTCCCATACTCTACAAATTCATACCAGTCATTCGTGAACGGCTCATCGGGATGCTGTCGTTTATATGCCTCTGAGAATTTCAGAAAGTAGTTTGACAGCTGGAACAACAGTACGTCCTCAATTGCCTCCAAGGTGTCGGCAATGATGATATTCTTATGCTTTTGTGAGCCGTCAAAAGTCTCCCATTTATTGTAGTCAACTTTAACCTCTCGCTTTTTCTTATCATAGTCATCAATGCTTCGACCGATGATATAGCTAAGACCGTGTCCCTGCATCCATTGGATCAGCAGAACAGTGTACCATGTCAGTTTTGTATATTTTTGACCTTCCCCGGCTCCGAGGGTACGGTTCTCGTAAATACGCCATTTGAAAGCGACTGCCAGTTTGTTGAGGAAGAAAAGCGTCTCGTTATAATCTGCCCCTCGCTTGGGGTCTTCGATTTTTGGGTATGAAAGACCGTCACGGATGAGCTTTTCGATGCCCTGTATCTGGTCATATGAAACATTGATGTCGTCATCTGGCTTTTTGCCTGCCACAGAAAATTGCTCACGAATTTTCATTTCAGTCTTAGTCGTCAGATATGGGGCAAACTCCCGCCTGATGCAGCTGCTTCTACCGTCCACTATGTCACCAACAAGAATCAACATCGTTTTTCTCATCAACTCGTAGTTATCCTCGCTTTGGTTCTTCTTGGACTTGTGTATTTCAACACTACCGGAAAGAAGCGTGTCTACAATGAGTTTTTTCTGATTTGAGTTTAGCTCCGCCTCTATGGAGAGCTTCTGCAGCGGCACATCATCCTTCAGGAGATTCTCAAATTTCTGCAGATCTTCCTCGCGTTCTTGTTTCTGAAGTCGAACAATAAAGACATTGCCATACAGATTGTACTTTGCCCGACCGACACGCCCTACAAGGTTTTTGAAATCTACCTCCGAAAAATTGCTCAGACCTTTCTTGTAGCTTGTAATGAATAGGTTTTCCGCTGGCAGATTTACGCCTTCAAGAAGGGTGCTTGTGCAGAACATCGTCTTGATAAGACCTTCTCGGTAATAGTCCTCAAGCTGCATCCTGATATTCGCCGGAAGATAGCCAATGTGGTACGCCACACCTCTTTCTACCAGTTCGGCTAGATAATATTCCTTGTGGACATCGCTACGAATTGCTTCTGCAAATGCCTCGAGTTTTTTGTCTCCGATAACATCTTGTGTGTTCGCATAATCCCTTGCATACTGAATAGCGTCATTCTTGGACTTGCAATACACAATGTTATGCCGTCTGTCGCCGATTCGAGCGATTACCTCGCTCAAAGAGTGTTGGCGGTTCATTTCATGCAACAGTATAAATTTCTTCGAGTATGAGTCGAAGATACGGATATTGCGTTCCCATAGATCAATGATATATTTTAGTTGACTGACAGGAGCATATCTACACGCCACAATGGGCTCCTCATCTATGATCCATTCTCCCTTTGACAGCGTATCAAGATAGACTCTTGGATTCGGAATGTTCGGCGAAGCAAATATGATATGAGTATCGCTGTGCCGTTCTTCTAACTTGTTGATAACTTTGTAATAAAATGCACTCCGCTTATCGCCGGAGGATATTTTATGTGCCTCATCTACAAAGAGGTAGTCGATTTTAAGGTCTGGATCATCAATCAATATATACAGCATCCGCTCTGGTGTCAAAACGAAAATATAGTTATGCTTTGTCTCAAGTGCCATTGAGCCGGATGAAGTTACAATGCGGTAATCTGTCTCTTTCAAAAGCGTGGTAAGGCTTTCAATCAACTCACTTGTAACTTCGTTAATGAGTGCCTTTGTTGGAATAAGCAAGGCAAAATTCTTCTTTGTTCCATTCATGATCTGTTGCTTAATAAAAGTGCGCATCATGAAAGATTTACCCATTGATGTTGGCGCAGAGTAGCTGAAATAAGATCTGGACAGGCTGTCGTATATTTCCTTCTGTGCCGGAAAGAAACAGGACCCCTCTTCAGAAGGCACCGAAAGATAGTCCATATTAAAGTGCATGAACATCTTCTCAAGCAAAGAGGCATTCTCGAATTCCGGTGTCAGACGCTTCATACCAAGAAAATTGCCAGTGTTTGCAAGAACGGAGCCAAGATAGTATTTAATCTGCTCGTTTTGCGGATACATATCATACAGCAGTGCGACCATTTCCTGCGCACGTGTTTTATGTATATCGGACAGATTTGTGCCGCAGGACTTTGACAGGACATCTGCAAAAGTAAGGGCGTGTCCGATATCCACAGGCACTTTCTCCATCTCATCCAAATTAAACAATTTCTTCGAATAGTTGATGAGAATGTTGTGGTAAAGTTTCTGTAAATATGCATTGTTATCTATTTTGGAAAACAGGTGTTCTCCGAAGGTGACATCTCTGAAATTGCTCATGGCATACCTCCTCCAGATTGCAGTAGCTTGTCTATAATATTTTTCTTATCCTCATCTGCATTGGCAAACGGGAGCAGATATATGTACAGCGAGTATCCGTCAAGTCCATATTGTGTGATTTTGGATTCGATAAACGAAACCTGATTTAAGATATCTGCTTTCAGCTTATCAAGCACATCAGTCTGATAAACATCAATAGATTTTCCATCTGCGGATACACCGTTTAATGTGTATCCAAGGAACATACCGAATGCCGTAGCAGGTTTTTTTCCGGAAGTCTCATCGGGCAAAATAATAGACTCAAGCTGCTCGTATATTTTTTCAGGGAAAGATGCTGCAAAAATGTTTGACTCAACAAATCGTCTCTCGTCTTTTTTCCTGTATTTTAACTTTTGTGCATCTGCAAAGGCTAAGTCAATAACCGTTTGCAGGTCACCATTTATCATGGATGTGCCTAATACCACCTGATTGAATGGAACAGTGGCATCAGCAGTCAGGAGATGTATGCCAGCACTCTCGCTTGTAAAAATACCACCATGATTACCGAATTCAACCTTGCTCATCAATTTTGGAGCATTGAGAACCTGCTCCAAAAAGATGTAAAGCAGAAGCTCTCCGAGTTCATTCCCGGACAGTATTTTACCATTGGCAATCATTTCTTTGATATGTGCGATGGCATCATAGGCAAGGGCGGAAATCTCGTCATCATCCATGTACTGCTTTATCTGCGCTCTCGAATAAACATAATATCCGATGTTATTTCGGAGGTGTTTCCAGAGACCATGATAGTCGAAATCGAAATCATCAAACTTGAGACAGAATATTTGAAGATCATGGCTTGCAGAGATGGATAGTCTCTCGCTCGAGATGGGCGTGAAAACCTTATCAAATTTGCCTTTGCTGGTCAGCGGAATCGTAGCTACGGATTTCGGCTTTGTAACCTCGTATAGTTTAATCGTGTCGACCATCTGATTGTAGATGGCATAAAAATCCTTCTTGATTGATTTTGTAAAAGCAGCCTCAGTCGTATTGTCAGTTTTGGCAACGGCGTAGATAAATGTATCCGTTAAAAATTCGGACAAGACAAACTCATTCTTGTTTTTGAGATCATTCTTTGTAAGGCTGCTAATGGTGCCAAGCTGTGTGGTATCAGCGATGAGATTATCTTTCAGAATGATGTTTTTAAGGGCAAGCACGGCATTTTTCTTCCGTGACTCCTCCATAGCAGGAATGATTGCGCTTATAAAATACCGTTCAATGGCACGAGCATCCTTTGTAAGAGCCATTTGCATGACTTCGGTGGGCAAATTCTGACTTGCAGAGTGAATTTTATTGAAGTTCGTATATGTATATGTAACATTACTTCCATCTGCTGAAATATAAGAAAAAGCTGTAACATCGGTTGGACATAGAGACAGCATTATTTTCTCGCAGAAGGAATCGAACTTGCGCTCCGCAGGAATAGCACACGATGTCATAATTCTTACATATGAACCAATACAAAGATGCTCCATTTGATTACCACCTTCCTCCGCATTTGTAGTTACCTAAAATCACTCTTTTTTAACCACATCAACGATATCACCTATATTGCAATCCAGGACTATGCATATTTTCCCAAGGACATCCATACTCACTGCCTTGTTCTTTCCCATCTTTGCAATAGTGGATGAAGTAATACCTGTTTTTTTCATTAGATCTTTTTTCATCATATTTTTATCTATCAACAGTTTCCAGAGCTTATTGTAATTATATTCCATCTGCGCCCTCCTAGTTTGAGCTTCTGACATCGTCAATATATTATTATGGCATAAAACTTTGTGTATTTCAATATAAAATTGAAATTTTTCGTGTTCACATTTGATTTTTCAAAGCCGAGTCAGACGTTCGTCGTATCTCTTATCGTAATTGAATTATCTGGAGGGTAGTATCGCATATCATCAGCGTTTCTGGGACTTCTGCGTTACGCAGAAATCCAGGATTTTTCATTCCGAAAATTTTCTGGTGATGTTCTTTTTCCATTCGTTTTTTGCCTCTATCGTTCTGATTATAATCAAAAGTACCAACGATTGAGGAGGTGAGCGGAATGGTAACTAACAAAAAGCAGACCTCAAAGGCTGTTGCTACCAAAGCGAGTCAGATTCTTAAAGACAATCGCTACAGCTACAATTCTAAGTCTGTTGCAGGCGGCACCCTAGCACATACCAGACCAAGCAAGAAAAAGTAAGGTCACCATTCGATGGGCGGTGACAGATTAACCAATCAGCCTACCCATCTCCTTCGGGGGAATTATCTAAATCAAATCTCTTAGTCCGAATAGCGCTATAAGGACGGAGGGATGCATAAGAGTTCGGAATGCAGCGATGACGGCTGTGTTTGGAACGAAGATGCTCCCACCGTAGTTTCGTGCGCCATTTTTCGGCTATCGGAGCCTGTGGTCATCTTCAACCGCAGGCTCTTTTGTGTCTCTCCGTACCGCTCGGACGGAAAGGACACTGCAATGAAGAGCAAAGAAACAAAGGAACGTAATAGAGGATTTAACGGAAAGTACAACAGTACACTTGAGGAAAGAATTAAAAGGACTCCTAAAGAAAATGCTATTAGAGGAATGTGGACAGGTGACAGAGGAGAGTCTTGGTATATACCTGCAGACAAAAGCGTAAATGCTATTTTACATGTATTTGAATTAGACGGCATATTATATAAAGAAGGAATACCGGATTTTAGTGTATGTGCAAAAGTAACAGTTAGTATAGAAAATATGAACGAAATTAGGAGAGAAAACTTCTGGAAGTGTGATGTAAAATGTGCAGAGAAATGGAGTGGGGAAAAGTATGAAGGAAAAAGTAGCTGGACTTCAAAGGATGTAAAACAGTGGCGAAAAGAAAACGGATATACATGGCATGAAAGAAATGATATGGTGATTTGTGATTTAGTACCAACTAAAATCAATGGATTTTTTGGGCACTTGGGTGGTGTATCAGAATGTAAAAAATGCAGAATGGTTTAAAATGGCTGTTTTGCAAGAAGAATATCGATGTCAAGGAGCAGAATTCCATTGATATTCGCAGATAAATTAGGTACAATATCAAATATCAATGGATAAAGGGTGATGATAGTGGCATTAGTAAATATTGGTTCTGAAACCGAGCAAATTGAATATAAAAAGAGTATTGGCGAGCTAAAGGAAGCGATGTTTTCTATTGCTGCTATTTTGAACAAGCACCAGAAGGGTGAATTGTATTTTGGTGTGAAAAATGATGGGACAGTAATCGGGCAGGAAATTAATGATGAATCTCTGCGGAAAGTAAGTCAGGCAATCGGAAATCATATTAAGCCTGCTATTTATCCGGAAATAAAGATACAACAATTTGGTGACAGAGAGACTATTCTGGTACGCTTTGAAGGCAGTAGATGCCCGTATCTTGCCTACAATGTTCCAAGGATAAGAGTAGCGGACGAAGATCTTGTTATGGATCAGGATGCTTATGATTCTATGATACGTAAGCGTGATAATGTTGACTATTCATGGGAGAAGAGAGTATCTAAGTATACAATTGACGATGTAAATGAAGATGCTTTTGCGGAGTATCTGAGAAAAGCAAAAGATGCTGGGCGAATTGATTTTGAGGAGACGGATGTAAAAACTGTTTTGGATAAATTGGAGTTGATAGAGGGAAACTATCTTTTAAATGCAGGTGCTGCTCTTTTTTGTGATTGTGGTATTGTCAATGAATTGCAGATTGCGAAATTTGCATCTGATGAACGTTTGACATTTACCGACATACGAAGGTACAGCGGTTCTGTTATGGAATTAAAGAAAAAAGCGGAACAGTATATTATTGATGCTATGGATTGGCGCGTCGAGTTTGGAAATTTGACGAGGAAGGAAATACCAGAAATTCCCTTGGATGCGATCAGGGAGGCAATTACAAATTCTTTTGGACATAGAATGTTCGATAGTGGACAGAGCAATGAAATTACTATTTTTAAAAATAGAATTGAAATCTATAATCCCGGCGCTTTTCCAGCAAATAAAACACCGGAGAGTTATGTGGTGGGAAATCAACGACCAATTCGAAGAAATCCTCTAATTGCCCGTACATTATATTATTCTAAAGATATGGAAAGCTTTGCAACAGGATTAAAACGTATTAAGGATGCTTGTGATAAAGCAGGATGCAGGGTGGAATTTGAAACACCGGATGATGGTTTTGTTGTTGTGTTTTATCGGTATGGTACTCAAAAATTGAGCGGTACCGCTCAAAAAACCGCTCAAAAAGAAGAAACGACCGCTCAAAAAACCGCTCAAAAGGAAGAAAGGATCAATGCGCTGCTTGAATATTGCAAAGAACCAAGAGACAGAGATGAAATGATGAAGTTTCTTGGTATAAAACACAGAACCACATTCAGAAGCGATTACCTGAATCCATTATTGGATGAAGGGAAAATTGCAATGACAATACCTGATAAGCCGCGTAGCAAAAATCAAAAATTTTATTCTGTTTAACTTTCGCTAACTTTCACGAAATAACAAATTTGCAGTCTGTAACAGCAGAAGCAATGTCAAAAACCTGATATTTTGTGGTTCTTGACATTGCTTTCTGTAATTTTGGAGATTTAGTAGCCTCCTTTTTAACTTTTGCTAACTTTCTATTTATTTTTATACGCCAAAGCCTGTTCCGGTTTCTGCCATCGGGAATACAGGTTGTTCAGGTACAAATAAACAGTTTTAGCATAATCGTTATCGGTTCCCATGACTTCCGAAATAATATTCTCCGCAGATAAAAGATGAAGTTCAGCTTCTTTAGCATTGCCCTCGGAAAGCGCAATCGCACCATACATCATCTGGCAGACACCATTATCTAAAGTTTGCGTTCCTTCATGTTCCAAAACAAGATTCTCATAGGTGGAAAGAACCTGTTTTGCCGTATCTGTATTTTTGGAGAGGATCAGCATATTGGTAAGGTTCAGCAACTGTTGCAGCATATCATGTGATTCTGCCAGTCCGAGGTGTGTATATTCCTGCCGGATGGTTAAAGCAGTATGGAGCATTTCAGCAGCCTCTTTCGTCTTTTTCATCAGCAGGTATGTATTAGAAAGATTGTTGTACAGGTTTGAGAGCAGATTTGCTGTCCGCTGGTCTGCATCCTCCGTATGGTACGGTTCTAAGACACTGACAGCTTTTAACCGTTTCTTCAAGGCGTTTTTATAATCGTTTTTGGTAAGAAACAGTTCTGCCTTATAGTCAAGAAGCAACGCCCTGTCGCAGTAGGAATGCGTATCCTGTTTCATTACATACTCTATCCGTTCTACAAGTTTTGGCAGATAGTCCGTCACAAGATATTTTTCAAGGTATGGGAACATATCCTGAAGGAACAGCAGATAATCCTCTGGTATGTCTGCTAAAATATTTTCTGTAATGCTGATAAGCGAATCGATCATATTCTGTGGTCTTTTAACTTCCAGTCCATGCACAAGGCAGATGCAATGCAGACTGTCAAGCAGTGTATGGCAGTTTGATACGGACGGCAAAGTTTCCAGTGCAACAATCTCTCTTATCAGTGGGTGCAGACTGATTTTCCGGTTTTCTTTGTCATCATGGATAAAGCCGTATTTGGCAAGATAATTCACATCATTTAATGAAGGTAGTTTCAGCCAGTTCTTAAAAGCATTTTTTAATACGCCGGAGGCAGAAAGCAGGGAAAGGTTACGCAGGACATCAAGACAGGGATCAGACAGTTTCCCAAGCTGTAACAGTTTCCTTAAATGCTCTGCCATCAGTCCGTCAGTGTAATCTCCATCCTTATATAATTCAACAGCTTCACCGGAAGCAATACTCAGTCCGCAGGTCTGTAATTCATATAGCAGTTCTTCCGCTTCCATACCGCTTGCGGATAAGGATAACGCAGATAACACAACAGTCAGCGTATGGCTGTGTACGGTTTGTATGATCTGCTTTGTTGCCAGTGCATTTTCTGTTGCGGAAGGGCACAGACGGTAAAACAGTTCCGGCAGTTCGGTATCTGCATCCAGCTCTTTTAATTCCATAATGGGGTACTGCGTAGGACGGCATCTGGTGGTTATCAATAGCTGAAAATCATTCTGTGCAAATTCCCTGAAAAAGCTGTCATCCTTTGGGAGTACATTAAAATTATCAAGAATAATAAGGCTGTCATGGTGCAGCTTTTTCAATGTCTTATAGTGTCTGTCAAAAAGCGTCTCTTCAGTCATTTCACTGGTATCATCGTCAAATTCCATGCCTGCAATGCTTTTCTTTAAATCTCCTGCATAATAGAGGTAAATGATATTTGTATATTTCTTACGGTTTTTTTCCGCAAAATATTTTGCAAATTCACTTTTCCCGATCCCTGCCACGCCGCTGATAAAAAGTGTGGGGTGTTCCTGCAAAAGTTTCCCGCATTCTTTCAGTTCATTTTTACGTCCTACAAATTCTTCCGTAATGGAGGGCAGGCGGCTGTTTTGTATGGTATCGGATAAATCAGGTGAAAATAAGCCGCTGTGTTTGTGGTCTGACAGAATAGCATAACGGACTACGGCAGTAAAAAATGCTGCATTATCAGTAAGTGCAAGCATTTCATCTGCGGTTTTGTTGCCGATGATATTGCGGCTGTCATTGATCAGTTCTTCCATTTGGGAATGTGCCTGTGATTCATTTATCAGGTTCGGAATGATTTTGCACCGGAAATCTTCTTCCATGACCTCAAAATTATTATCCTCATAAATGCGCAGGATTTCCATAGGTATCGGTCTTGCTCCGGTACACCAGCGGCTGTACATGGTGTTATCTTCTGCATATATTTCATCGCTTGAAAGTTCATCGTTCAGGTATGCGGAAAATAAGCTGCGGACAAGCTGATGTTGCTGATAGGTTTTCTTTTTATTCTCAAGAAGTATGCTTATTATATTGGCAAAGGTAAGTCGGTTTCTCAAATCATTTTCTCCCTTAAAAATTTTTATGTCAATGTATGGTCAAGTCTCCGTCAATGTTTTTCTACTCTCTGTATTGGTATCATAAATCCATGAAAACGAAGCCGCTTAAAGCCATCAGGCAGACAAGGCGGTTACAAAAGAATTATATCATGTTGTGGATAAATCTTGTGTCGAATTATGAAAAAATTGGAAGAAGGTTTTGGAAGCAGCAAAAGAACATTGATAAATAATCCGCCAGAACGGATTCATGAGCTGTACTTCATGCCAACAGACCTGCAAAGAACCTTTTACAGAAAAGAGGAGCAGGCAGACACTTCCGAAAGGGTGGGAATATTCCGAGCAGGGGAAGCCCACAGGCAGATTTTGAAACAGAAATCGTTGCTAAAGGTCAGCAATGACAGCATGGGATACGAATGGAGGCCAAATGGGTCAACGCTTTTGCCAGAGATGTTCATTTTGTTAAATTCAATGTATCAATAAAGAAGTCGATAGTGAAAATATTAGAATGAGGAGGAGTCGGATGACAAGGGAAATGGAGTATGCAAAGTGTATAGCAATTCTTTGTAAAATTTACCGCAAAGGGAGTATTACAGAAGCAGAGTTTCGATATACAAAGGGGAAATTAAAGGACAGATTTTTGATTGTGGAAAATACTGATGATGCAGCATAAAATTTTTCGGTACATTCGTTAATATTTAAGTTTGAGTATATGATGGCAGCATACAGAGGATGTTTCAAAAAGAAAAATCCTTTGCAACTGTCATTTTCCATATAGGACTGACAGAAATCAATATGCAGATTATTGAAAAGATTGGAGGAATTGTATGAGCGAAGTGCAGGTATTGCAAAAGACAAAAATTGTTCCGAATGGCAGGAACAGGGGCAGTACGGGAGCTTTGAGGGTTGACCGTATCAGGGTGGCGGCATACTGCCGTGTATCTACCGATGATGATGAGCAGTTGGGGAGCTTTGAATCACAGAAACTGTATTATGAACAAAAGATAGCATCAAATAAAGATTGGGTAAATGCAGGAATATTTGCGGATGAAGCGGTCACAGGAACAAAGACGGATAAGCGGAGTGGGTTTCAGGATATGATTGCCCATTGCTACAATGGAGAAATAGATATGATACTTACAAAGTCTATTTCACGGTTTGCCCGCAATACGGTAGATACGCTGAATTATGTGAGAATGCTCCGCGACCGGAATATTGCCATATTTTTCGAGAAGGAAAATATCAATACACTTGATATGAACGGCGAGCTGTTATTGACTATTATGAGTTCATTGGCACAGCAGGAAGTAGAGTCGCTTTCACAGAATGTCAAGATGGGATTACAGATGAAAATGAAGCGCGGCGAATTAATCGGTTTCAATGGCTGTTATGGATATGATTATCATACCGAGGACAAGAGTATAACTGTCAATGAGGAAGAAGCGGAGATTGTCCGTATGATTTATGATATGTATCTGGAGGGTTATGGAACGACCACGATTGCAAAACGGTTAATGGAACTTGGAATTAAGAATAAAAAAGGAGAAGTAAGCTGGCATACGCATGGTGTTATGGGGATGATTAAGAATGAAAAATACAAAGGGGATATTCTTCTTGGAAAGACATTTACTACAGATCCGATTTCCAAACGCAGGCTTGCAAATATGGGGGAAGAAAACCAGTATTATCTCAGGGATCATCATGAGCCGATTGTCTCAAGAGAAATATGGGATAAGGCGGAGGAAATACGCATGAAGCGTTCCCGAAATAAAGTAGTCGAAACAACTGGAAACAGGGAACGTTATACACGCCAATATTCATTCAGTAGTATGTGTGAATGTGCCTATTGCGGGCATAAACTTACACGCAGGACAAGACACAGCAGGTCTGATTATGAAAAACCAGTGTGGCAGTGTATGAATGCCACTAAGAACGGCATTGACAACTGTCCGAACTGTAAAGCTGTTGATGAAGCAATTTTGGAGGGAGCTTTTCTTGATGCTTTTGAATTGCTGGCTGGCAATTTTGATGATGTGCTGGATGTGGTATTGTCATATGTGGCGGAATCGGCTGACAGTGATGAAAATATACGGAAGAAACAGCAGATTGATAAGGATATTTCTTCACTGGAATCAAAAAAATCGCGGATGACAGACATGCTGATCGATGGTACAATATCCAAAGAGGTGTATGAGGAAAAAATGGTAGATTTCACCAGAAAGCTTCATAAGCTGTCTGAGAGAAAAGCACTTCTTGAGGACAGCATCTGCACGCAGAAAGATATAAACAGGCGGATGTCAGAACTTCGTGACACACTTGAAAAGGAACAAGTCCTTGATGAATTTGACAGGGTAGTTTTTGAGAGTATCATCGACAGGGTAATTGTTGGAGGATATGAGGAAAACGGGATACCCGATCCTTACAAGCTGACCTTTGTGTTAAAAGGTAATCAAACAGGAACGGTGCCACATGCTAAGGAGCAGTTTAAGGAAAAGGCAAAGAAGTCAAATGAAGAAAAGAGGGTGTCATAAGATGGAGAGCAGGCTGGCAGAAGTTGTTGATAAAATTGTAATTGTGGAAGTGGACACAGAATTAAGTTTGTGTTCATGTGAGAATGACGTGGTGGACGAAACGTGTTCATTAGGCGGTAACGACACACGTTGAGGTAATAATAATGATGCAGTATTGTGGAAAAGAGAAGAATTAGGGGGGATCTAAACCACAAGATGTTGTGTTCCCCGGGCAAAAATTGGAGCGAAAATCGACCAGTTTTTGCCCTATTTTTTGGCCCGTTTTTATAGATGCATAGTGCTTGCCCAAAGGCATGCACGAGCCAAAATCGGTTTTGGGGACGATTTGGGAATATTTTCAGAATGAGAAGGAGGTGGAAACCAGATTGAAAGAAGAGATGAATCCATTCTTTTTGGCAGTAGCGGAACTGGCAGAGAACAGGGGGTTTGAAGTCGACGGCATAAGAGGAGGAGCCTTGAACTTAAACTTAAATGGAAAGTTTGCGGCATCGGTTGATGAAACCGGCGCAATAAACTACCATCCGTACAAAGAGGTTTTCGATATGATGGATGAGGTAGCAAAGTTGCGGGAAGAGATTCCCGGTGAAGAACCAGAGGAAGGAATGCAGATGAACATGTAAGGGGCTGTCGCACTAAGTAATTAGTGCGCAGCTCTTTTTC
>OFGL01001385.1_pt1 | contig 14507 bp, 13 predicted proteins | sample 1521801 | NCBI WGS metagenome assembly OFGL01 (sample SAMEA3504085, study PRJEB24116) | mouse gut metagenome | biome: mouse gut; feature: mouse-associated habitat; material: faeces | place: Denmark | collected 2011 | reverse complement strand
GAATTTAGTACCGCTACGTCTGGAACGGAGCGAGAGCGTGGTTTCGTTGGAATAGCACTTTGCCTTAGTGAACCTTTGTCTAAAATGTACTCTACTCTAAACCATTATTTCATTTTCTATTAAGAGAAGAAAACTTGACATTGTTTTAAAAATTCTTCTGGTTGTTCTAATTGAGGGAAATGTTTGCAATGAGGAATGAGAAAAGATTCTATAATTTGGTTTCGATCTTGATAATCTTTTATCGTCTGTTCAATATAATTTTCTTCACTGCCGCCTAAAATACAAATACTATTGTTGATATCTTTTAATTTATGAGATATACTAAAATTTGTATAATTACTGATAATACTTGAAAAGATATATTTTGAATCAGCTCCATGTAAGTGAGCAGATTCATGATAAGCATAAATGATTTTATTGGATAAAGTGCTGGGTGAAGCCATGTAATGAATGAGAAAGTCTTCTGTTATAAAGTGTTTACTTGCCATAATATTATAAGTGAGAGTGCCTATAATAGGACATTCAATTAAAAATTTTAGTATTTTAGTTTTTTTATTTGGAAGTTGATTTGTTTTTAAAATAGAATCAGGGTTGATAAGCATTATATGGTCAAATAAGGAATTGTCATTGCAGCAGGTCATAATACCAATAGAACAGGAAGAGCCAGAGAAAATAACATCTGTTCTTCTGCCAATCACATTTTTAATGAAGTCACCTAGAAGTTGAACATATAAGTAATTTGTATAGGTGATGTTGGGCTTATCGGAACGACCAAATCCTAATAAATCTATAGTATAGACAGTATAATTAGAAGATAATGTATCTATAATTTCTTTCCATTCATAGTCACTGCTTCCTAAAATGAGATCATGAATGAGTAAAAGAGGTTTTCCTTCTCCTCTTTTTGTATAATAAATATCTCCAAATCTCCATTTATAAATTAGCCCTTTATTTTGTGACAAGTTTTCTTTATATGTGGAGGAAATAAAAATCATTTTATTTAAAGCGGTAATGCTGGCAGCAGTTAAAGTTGTGATAACAGAAGCGGTGATTAATTTATATTTTGTTTTCATATATATTCTCCTTCTGGTGGTGATGTAAATAAAAGTAATTATCTTTATTATAGTCCAAATGTTTAGCACTTACAAATAAAATTTAAAAAAAATTTGTTTCTATAAAAGCTATATGATATAATGATCACAAATGAATAGTTTATTCTTTGAAATTGTAATAGATGAAAGAATTAAGAATTATGTCTGATTTTATAAGTTAATTATTGAAACATTTTATAAATAAATAAAATAAATTTATGAATAATTATATAGGAATTAGTAAATAAGAGTAAAAATGGTAAAATAAATTATATCTATATTAAAAATTATAAGATTATTTAAATAAACAGTTATTTATTATATTTTTAGAGTTAATATATAAAATTTTCTCCCTTTTCGGAATTATATACCTATGAAGAGCAGATTTTCAGATATGCATTATGGTATTTTTAATTTATATAAAGTGGAAAGAATTAAATGAACGATAAAGATATCTTATATTTGAGGGAGGTATCCTAATGGTTGAGTTAAGGAAAATTACAAAAGAAAATTATGAGGAATGCCTTAATTTGAATATTGCTGAAAGTCAGAAAGACTTTGTTTCATCAACTGCTCATTCGTTGGCACAGGCATGGATATATTATGATACTGCTTTTCCCTTTGCTATTTATGCAAATAACATAATGGTTGGATTTATTATGTTGGGATATTATGAGGTCGAGGGATATTATACTTTATGGAAATTTATGATTGATGAAAAGTATCAGAATAAAGGATATGGTAAAAAGGCCTTAAGACTTGGTATTGATTATTTAGTTAATCGTTATAAAGTAAAAGAGGTTTATACAGCATATTACACAACAAATCATATTGCACGAAATCTTTATGAATCTATCGGATTCCGTGAAACTGGTGAAATAGTGGGGAATCAAATCGGTATGAAGTTAATTGTAAGCAATATGCATGATACTTTATATTAGAATGTGTATTTAGCAGTATAGGAATGTAGGTATAGATGATCAGGGGAACATTTTTTTGAAAAGGGAGAAAATTTTTTAAAAAAAGAATAAATTTTTGAAGGGTATTTTACAAGTAGTATAGAATAAGTAATTAATAATAAACAAAAATTAAAGAATTTAGAAGAAAAAAATCTATTATAGTATTTCCTATCAATTCAATAAAATTATGAAAAAATAGAAAAGAAGGAGGTTGCTGTAAAACAGATAATATTATAAAAGGTAAAATAGAACTTTTGAAGTGAAATCATAAATGGACTTAGATTTGTAAAAACTATTTACATCAAATAATGGAACTGATAAGACTATTTATTGTAGAATTTATCTGTATAAAGTATAAACGATGAAATAGAAGTAAAACAGAAAAGGTTATAGCTTTTTATAAGTTTTCAGTAACAGTGATAGAAAAAATGGAACAATTATATGCAGTAGAATATTTAGAGGAAGAATTAAAAAGAACAGAACAGAAATTAGAAAATGATAAAAATACTTTTGATAAATTAAAAAAAGAAGTGAAAGAAACAGAGAAAAAGATAAGAGTAATTCGAGAGAAGATAGATGATACTTATGAAACATTTTCTCCTATTCCTGTAAAATATGAAGTAGTAAAAAATGAATTGGAAATTTTGCAAATGCAGTTATTGGAACTACAGACAAAAAAGGATACAAGAGAATGTGAAATGAAAGAAAGTGAAATAAGAGTAGGGAAGATAAGAGAAGCATTAGAGAATTTAAGAAATACAAGTAAACAGGAAAAAAAGATGACGAAAGAAGAAAAGGTAGTATTCAAAGGAGATGTTGATAGAGCAGTATATGGATTAAAAATATTAGAACAGCAAGAACTAGAACGACAACGCATAGCAAGAGAATTACATGATACCGTAGTACAAAATTTAACAGCATTAATTCATAAAACAGAATTTATAACACAAGTTATAGATGTAGATTCTATCCGAGCGAAATTAGAGCTTCAAGTCATGAATAAAATTTTAAAAGAAGCTATTAATGATATGAGAAAAGTCATTTATGATCTTCGTCCTATGACATATGATGATATTGGATTTTCAGATACACTTTATAGAACAGTTGAAAGATTGAAAAATGGATGTGATATTAAAATTAGTTTTAAAATAGAAGGAGAATCTTATGATATGGATTCTGTAGTACAGTTGACAATCCTTCGTATTATTCAAGAGGCTACTACAAATTGTAAAAAATATTCACAAGCTAAAAATCTTTATATTCATTTTATATATAAAGAAAATAAAATTGAATTAAATATTAAAGATGATGGAATTGGATTTGATGTAAATAATTTAAAAACAAAAGTAAGAAAAGATAATTCCGGATTTGGAATTTCTATGATGAAAGAAAGAGTTTATTTATTATATGGAGTTATGAATATAAATTCAGGAAATCAAGGAACAGAGATTAATGTGACACTGCCAAGAGTAGGATTAATATGGAATAAAATGGAGGAAGATTACAATGGAGATAAAAATATTAATAGCTGATGATCATTCTATGGTTAGGGAAGGAATTAAACAATTATTAGAATTAGACCCTGAATTTAAAGTAATAGGTCAGGCTAGGGATGGAAAAGAATGTCTTGATTTATTAGAAGAATGTACACCAGATATACTGTTATTAGATATCAACATGCCAAATATAAATGGATTAGGAGTATTAGAGAAGTTAAAAGCTATTAAGTCTAAAGTAAAAGTTTTGATATTAACAATACACAATGAAGTAGAATATTTATTAAAAGCCGTGGATATCGGATGTAATGGATATGTATTAAAAGATTCAGATTCCTCTTTATTAAAAAAAGCTATTATTTCTGTTTATGAAGGCGATTCCTTCATACAACCAGATTTAATACCAATATTAAATGCTGGATTGGTAAATAGAGAGAATGGAGAAACTAAATTAGAGGGTCTAACAAAAAGAGAAATAGAAGTTTTAAAATTATTAGCAGAGGGATTATTTAATAAAGAAATAGCATATAAGTTAAGTATAAGTGAAAGAACAGTTAAAAATCATGTATCAAATATATTTAAAAAGATAAATGCCTCAGACAGAACACAGGCAGCCGTTTTTGCAATTAAAAATAATCTAGTAGATTTATATTGATAATGATAAAGAGTACTTTTTTGAAGAAGAATATTAAGTAGTTTGTCTATAAAGAAATTTTTTTGTGGGCAAACTACTTGAAATTATTATGAGTGATAATTAAAAAATAGAGAGAAATGTTTCATGTGAAACATTAATGGTTTTTACTTTTATAGTGATATCTGACAGTATTCTAGTATTCTTTGCATCAAAGCTATATTCTGATATAAATACATTCAATATAAATTTTTTCATTCCATGTAAATAAATCTGATATGTTTAAAGTTTTATATGATTGATATATGTATACGATTTCAGCATTCCTTCCCAAAGAGATTTTATACCTGGAACGCCATCACTTGGAGCATCTTTTCTGGACTTATGTCAATACTTTGGACACAAAAAGCCGAACATTTTTTATGCAGCCTGAAACTAATATTACCATCCGATAATTTTACGGTCATGAAGATCCATGACAGAAGCAAGATAGGTTCAGCCTTCATTTAAAGGGGAAAGTGTTCCACCCAAAATCATTGAATTGATTTGTAATAAGATTATTGAGATTTCCAAATAATAACAACCCTCAGATTACTTTTAATCTGAGGGTAACTTTTTAATTGTAGCCTTTGTATGGCTTTGACAAACTATGTTTATAAGGAACAAGTATAGGGTCGAAGTACAAAAGAGGCATGGCATTAAGAGAAGCAGTCTTGATAACTGCAGTTTTTCCAGAGTCGCTTTCGGTATTGCTGTAACCGAAATCATTTTCATTAAGATATCCCATTTTTACTTCCCATATTGTTACTGTATCCCAGAATTCTTTTTCGCCTTCATTTCGATGACCGTTTTCATCAGTCAGACAATATCTGTATGTAAGATAGTATCCTGATTTTGGTTGGTGACCTTTTGGAGAATTTTTGAGAATGGCAGTTTTGATTTCAATTCCTGGTAAAGTTTTGTCTGCCGCAATTAAATCAGGGTATGTATGCGGTTTGTTACGATAATATGTCCCTTGGCTATATTCGGCACATCCAGTACCAAGTAAATTACCAACAATAGATGAGAGATTTGCAAGTTCAACTAAACTTGATAATTTTTGAGAACCACGACTAACAAGGTTCTGATCAATCATATCAAGAGTTTCGTAGGTATGCACTATGCTCCCTTTTAGTACATTGGTAGTAAATTTGATGTCTGAGTTGAAATTAAAGTTCCTTAATATTAGATATTTGTCTTGGAATTTTCTCATTCGGAATGCCTCCGTTTCTTTGTTTATACCCTCTTATTCTAATAAAAAATGTGAAAAAATGCTACCCCCAAAATTCATGAATGCATTCATAAAGTAAAATATATATTTTGCGTATACATAGAAAAAACGGAGATTTAGAGGCTATTCAGATAGGGAAAGCGGAAAGTTTATATGAGGTTTATCAGTGGGCTGAAAAGGATAGATGAGTTCTGTAAGGGCTTTGATAAGGAACTTTAGATGGTGCTTCTCGACCATGCCACCAGCTACACCAAGGATGACATACAATTCACTTTCAAAGCAGGGAACGATGTGAAGGTTACTGGATAAGTAAGAATGTGTAAATTTCGTAATATAATATAGGAGAAAAATTTTTGTTGAGCCATCAACTTTGGTGTTTTCCAGTTTGTTTTCTTGTGGGATTTTGATGATAAATATGGTATGATTAAATTCAAGTGTGTGAGTCATACGAAATTTGACAACGGAATAATGTAATTATAGAAGAATCTATATTATGTTTTCAGAAATTTCCAGAAAAAAGGATATGGTATCTCGAAATATATAAATAGGCATCGGAAATAACCTTGCCTTGATTTTACAATCCCGGCAGAATTAAAGTTATAATAATCTTATTTGTAGGTACATTCATATAGATATTTATGATAAAATTTATAAACAGGGTTTTCGATTATTGTGATGTTTTCGGTGGGACTGCTTCTTTTTACGGCTGTATTTTCGGTCAGGTTGTTTCTGGGAATGTACTTTTATGGCAGAGGATTTCTTCCGCTCGAACGATACGCAGTTTTACAGATTCTTTGTAACCACAGGGCATATCGTCCATGATAAAATCCTTTTCATTTCGCTGCATAATGGAAGAAAAAGTACGATTGAGTCGAACAACAAAAGCAAGTGTACACTGAATCAGTTCTTGGAACATTTGATAAGAAGGATAGCCTTGATCCATAAGGATCAGCTTATCATTTTTTGTTTCCATCCATTCCAGTTTATCCAAATATTCCAGTGCAAAGTTCCGTTCCCCATAGTTGTAGGAGTCAATTTGAGCATCAAGGATGATGTTATTGAGTACATCAAACAGCGATAAAGAGAATGTCATAGTGTATGAAGAAGAATTCTGATTGACAGAAGCACCAAATATCTCAATATTGCGTTGTATCTGTGGTAGCTGAAAGGATGTAGCATCTATTGCTAGGACAAGATAGTCATTCCAGGTATGCAGATCAGGATACTCCTCATAAAACTTTTGGACAGAAATAGGGTGGAGTTGAGCAAATGCCTCCGACAATATTGCCTGCCGTGCTTTGGCAAGAGCCTGCTTTGAAACAGTTGGAAAACCCACGGAAGAAAAATCAACCATAAAATCTGCCATTTCAATTGCCATAGATTTTTTGGATAAATGCAAAAGATAGAAAAAACATTTAAAAAAGTAAGTTTTCGCATCCTAGTAAAAGCGTTTTCCATAGAATATGTATTTAGAAAGATAGAGTTGTGGACAAGTTCATGTACCGTTTTTAAAATAGATTGACAAATAACACATAAGACGAACTCAAAAAAACATTTTTAAATAAGGTCAAACGATTTTAGGTATTTTGTGAATCGTATTTTTGCTGAAATTGAAGTTAGGTTTTTTTGTATCATTACATTATTTCGTTGTCAAGGTACTTACCGTCTTAAGAACCACATTGGATGTAGTGGTACTAAATTTGCCCTTTCATTTCTTGCGAAACGGCGAATTTAGTATCAACGTCCTTCCAAGGGGCTTCTTATGGAATAATTTCTTTCCAACGCTAGTTTGTAGTATAGGTAAGTTTATATAGTAATTGTTATTATTATGTTATTTAGTAATAGATTAGGCATATAAAGAGGAGTTAGTATTTGTTAGATGCTATAAAGTAGGAAGGCTATTTTATTGTCTATATAATGGGAGATGAAATCCTCATAATTTTAAATGCAGAAAAACAGAAAAAAGAAACATATCTTTTAGAAAGTAAAATTTAAGTTATTTTAGCAGCATATCGAACCTACCGACTTTAGTCAGTAGTGGTTCAGTTAAATAATTCTTTATTAAATCTGATTCTAATCAAAAGATTTCTCTTAATTATTTTTTTAATTTTATTTTTTATATTCCAATATATATAGGAAAGTTTTTATATATTTCAGGAAGAAAGAAATAAAGAAAAAGAAATGGAAGAAAGAGATAGAGAAGAAAGAAATGTTTCACATGAAACATTTTAAGAAGGGGGAAATAAAAAAAAGAAAGAAGGAGATGGAGAAGAAAGGAATGTTTCATGTGAAACATTTTAAGAAGGGGGAAATAAAAAAAGAAAGAAGGAGATAGAGAAGAAAGAAATGTTTCATGTGAAACATTTTAGAAAAGAGAGAGATAAAGAAATACAAAAAAGAGATAAAGAGATCTGAAAACAACAAAAATATAATATAAGGCATTATAAATCAAGAAAATAAAATAAAAAATTTTATTAATAAAAAGAATATAAATTTCAAATTATTAAAGTGGAAATTTGAATTAATACCATATGATATTTATCATAGAAATTTTAGAGGAATCATAAATAAAACAGGAAAATTTATGTAATTTCAAAAGAGTATTATTTTAATGTTCTATCATGGCTTCTAAAAAGTAATAGATTATTTATAAATAGTAAATATTATCATCATTTTACTGTAAATGTTATTAAATGAATCTTCTTACAACTATAACAAATATTTTTACTCAATAGGATATTTAATAGCAAGAACTTTAAAATTCAAATTTTTAATGATTATTAATCCACAGAAGGGCTAACAAACTAGCAAAGGGACGAGACTATTCCAAAAGAAGCCCCTTGGAAGACGTTGGCACTTAATGAGCAGTTTCGCGAGAAGCGGAGCTGCGAATTTAGTGTCCGTTACGTCTGGAACGGAGCGGGAGCGCGGCTTCGTTGGAATAGTCTCGTCCCTTTGCGGAAACTCAATCCTATGAATATCTTATGAATAACAACTAATATATGATCAAAATATAAGAAAAATTACAAAATTATTGAAAAGAGTACTAGGACATCTAGTAATATCCAAAGCTTTGTGATAAAATAATTTATATAATAAATAATACAAATAAATATATCTTATGTTTACTATATATAAATTAATTTATAATTAATATAATAAATATATCATAATTTAGTGGAGGAAAGGTGTTTATATGAGTAGAATTATTGCAATAGCAAATCAAAAAGGAGGAGTTGGAAAGACAACAACAGCTATTAATTTATCTTCATGCTTAGCGGAAAAGGGGAAGAAGGTTTTAGTAATTGATATGGATCCCCAAGGAAATACAACCAGTGGATTAGGGGTAGATAAAAATGCATTAGAAAATACTATTTATGAAATGATTATCGGAGAATGTTTATTAGAAGAATGTTTATTAGAAAATGTATTTAATAATTTATCACTAATTCCTTCTAATGTTAATTTATCAGGTGCGGAAATAGAATTAATGGATATTGAAGGAAAAGAATATATTGTAAGAGGGCAGGTTAATACTATAAGGGATAACTATGATTTTGTTATTATTGATTGCCCACCTTCTTTAAGTATGTTAACAGTCAATGCTATGACTACGGCGGATAGTGTTATTGTTCCAATTCAATGTGAATATTATGCCTTAGAAGGATTAAGTCAGTTAATACATACAATCACTTTAGTGAAGAAAAGATTGAATCCGAACTTGGATATGGAAGGTGTCGTTTTCACTATGTATGATGCGAGAACTAATTTATCATTACAAGTAGTAGAAAATGTGAAAAATAATTTACATCAAAATATTTATAAAACTATTATACCTAGAAATATTAGGTTAGCTGAAGCGCCAAGTCATGGTATGCCTATTAATTTATATGACAGTAAATCAGCAGGTGCAGAAAGTTATAAATTATTGGCGGAAGAAGTAATAAATAAAGGAGATAGATAAAATGGCGGTAAAGAAGGCTGGATTAGGGAAAGGATTAGATTCATTAATTGCTGATAAGAATGATAAAAGAGTAGATAAAGAAGATAGAGAAATAGTAGAAAAAGTGATAGAAAAAGTAATAGAGAAACCAGTAGAAATGAAGTTAAAGATAACCGAAATAGAACCAAATAGGGAGCAACCTAGAAAAGAATTTAATGAGGATTCTTTAGAAGAATTAGCAGATTCTATAAAAGAATTTGGGATTTTACAGCCATTATTAGTTCAAAAAGAAAATGATTATTATAAAATCATAGCTGGAGAGCGAAGATGGAGGGCTGCAAAGTTAGCTGGTTTAAAAGAAATACCTGTTATTATAAAAGATTATACACCACAAGAAATGATGGAGATTTCTTTGATAGAAAATATTCAAAGAGAAGGTTTAAATCCTATAGAAGAAGCAGAAGCTTATTATAGATTGATAGAAGAATTTCATTTAAAACAGGATCAATTAGCAGAAAGAATTTCAAAGAGTAGAACAGTAATTACTAATGCGATGCGTTTATTAAAGTTAGATGATCGAGTTCAGAAAATGATAATAAGCGATATGATATCGGCTGGACATGGAAGAACATTAGTTACTATAGAAGATAAGGATAAACAGTATGATTTGGCTATGAAGGTATTTGATGAAAAGTTAAGCGTAAGAGAAACAGAAAAGATAGTGAAGAAAATGTTAAATCCTGAGAAAAAGACAAAAACAGAACAATTATGGACAGAATCGGAAGAGCTTGCTTATAATAATATGGAAGAGAAAATAAAAGAGATTTTAGGCAGTAAGGTGATCATCAATAAAAAAGATAAAAATAAAGGCAAGATAGAAATTGAATATTATTCTAATGAAGAACTGGAAAGACTTATAGAGTTATTTGAAGGAATGAGATAGGAGCTTTAAAATGAAAGAATTTTTATTACAGAATATAGAATATGTTTGCTATGTAGGCATAGGCGCAGGAATTTTCATAATTGCATTATTTATTCTAGTTATTATAACTCTTGTAAAGATAAAAAAAGTAAACCAAAGATTTAAAAATTTTATGAGGGGGAAAGATGCAGAAAGTTTAGAAGAAGTCATTGTAAAGTATCTTGACAAGATTGATAAATTAGAAGAAGAGAATAACGAAAGAAAGAAACAGATAAATAATATTACAGAAAATTTATTAATTACTTATCAGAAAATAGGAATTGTAAAGTATGATGCATTTAACGAGATGGGAGGAAAATTAAGTTTTTCTCTTGCACTTTTAGATAAACAAAACAATGGCTTTATTTTAAATGCAATGCATAGTAGAGAGGGATGTTATACTTATGTGAAAGAAATTATTGATGGCAATTCTTATATTGCATTAGGTGAAGAGGAGAAAAAAGCTTTGGATATGGCTTTAAACTGTAAAACAGAAAAATATTAAAGAATAATTTTTAATTAGAATAATTAAGATTGAGTTAGGTGAAAGAAAAGTATTTAGTATAGAAAAGGGGATATATAGGGCTTTTTATGAAAAAGATACTATATATCACTATAAATAAAACTGAAGATAAAGAAATGCTAATAACGAGAAAGAATAAAAGTAGTATAGTTAAAATTTCAGAGGAAAGGAAAAGAGTCAAGGCGTAAAGATAATTTCTATGAAAGTCTACATCAGATAGGTAATGATTTTATAGATTTTTATAATATTTACAAATAGGAATTTAAAGTGCTATGACAAAGGAATAGATAAGTACCTATGAAAAGAATAGCAGTAAAAGATTTAGTTGGAGGAGAAATTTTAGCAAAAGATTTATTTACATCTTCGTATACAGTACTTATGGCGCGAGGAACAGTATTAAAAAAAGAATATATAGAAAGATTTCCTTTACTAGGTATAGAATATGTTTATATAGAAGAAATAGGTGCAAAAAATAAAAAAGGAAAGAAAGCTAAAATTATACAAAAACAAGTAAAGGAAGAGTGTAGTGAAAAAGTAAAAAATGTATTAGAAAAACATATTTATAAACATAATTCAGAACTAGCCTCTCTATGTTCTGTTGCAGAAACATTAATAGAAGATATTTTAGATGAAAAAGAAGTATATGAAGAAATTGTGGAAATAAGAGCACAAGGAGGAGATATGTATACTCATTCTGTTAATGTATGCGCCTTGTCTAGTATGTTAGCTTTAAAATTGGGTGTGGAGAAAGAAGTGGCAAAGGATATTGCTAGAGGAAGTATTTTACATGATATTGGTTTACGCTATATTGCAGTAGATTATGAAAATATAGATATATTATCTCAACCACTTTTTGAACAAAAGGAATTTCAAAAGCATACTATTTATGGATTCAATGCATTAAAAGAAGAAGAGTGGTTATCCGAAGAAGCCAAAAATATTATTTTATTTCATCATGAATATGAGAATGGCAGCGGGTATCCATTACATTTAACTGGAAATAAGTTTAGTTTGTCGGTTAAGATAGTCTCTATTTGTAACGCATTTGATCAGATGATAAGCGGTATAGGATATAAACAAACAAGTTTACAAGAAGCAATAGAATTTTTACGAGATAATACAAGGGTATTATTTGATAAGGAAATAACAGGGAAATTTTTACAGATGATTATGCAATATCCTAATGGAACGATTGTGCAGACAAATGAAGGAGAGATAGGAAAGGTTATTAAACAGAATTTAGAAATGGCAGATAGACCTGTGTTAGAAATATTTAAAGATGAAAATGGAATTAGGATAGAGCCTAAAAAGAAAATAAACTTGATAGAAAACTTAAATATATTTATCACAAAAGTAATTGAATAAATAGAGTATAAGAAACATTGAAATATTAGAGAAATTAGGAAAGATAGTAGAAAAGATTTATTTATGGTATATATATAAAGAACGAAAAGATAAAGTGTTGAGAAGATGATAATATTGATAAAAAAGCTACAAAAATTCGGGAAATAATTCAAAATTTGCATAAATAAATAAAAAAAATACTGTACTTTTTAGATAAAATGTAGTATTATATATACAGATACAAAAAGCATTTTAACATAAAATAGCAAGAAATCCCCATTTCTATAAATGGTGTGATGAATTGCAAGAACAGTATCCTACAGTAATGGTGGGCGGAGAGGAATCGGTATATCTTCACTAACATGAGGTCAATCCTCACAATAATATGATGCTGTTGTACTTCGTGAAATTACCGAGCGTGGATTGAAACAAACAGATGGATTAACTAGAAAGGGGATTTATATGAAACTAAATAATGAAAACATGATCTCGTCCAGAGAAACAGCAAAGGTATATAAAGTTGATAATATGGCTGTAAAAGTTTTTAAAGCAGATCATCCAACTTCTGAAGTTTTAAATGAAGCTTTGAATACAGCGAGAGTAGAAGAAACAGGTTTAAATATACCTAAGATTATTGAAATTTCTAAAATTGATGGACAATGGGCAATTACTACAGAGTTCATTGAGGGTAAAACAATCGCACAGTTAATGAAAGAAAATCCAGATGATGTAGAAAAATACATAGATATGATGGTAGATTTGCAGTTGGAAGTGAATGTTAAAAGATGCCCTTTGCTCAATCGTATGAAAGAAAAGATGATTAGACAGATTCAAAGTGTAACAGAGATTAATGAAACTACAAAATATGAATTGTTAACACGTCTAGAAAGTATGCCTAAACATATTAAATTATGTCATGGTGACTTTAATCCTTCTAATATTATTATTGGAGAAGAAAAGACTTATATTTTAGACTGGGTACATGCAACACAGGGAAATGCTAGTGCAGATGTTGCTAGAACTTATTTATTATTAGCATTACAATCTACAGAACAAGCAGATATATATTTGAATAAATTCTGTGAAAAAACAGGAACAGCAAAACAGTATGTGCAAAGATGGCTTCCAATTGTAGCAGCCGCACAGCTCACAAAGAAAAGACCAGAAGAAAAAGAATTACTGATGAAATGGTTAGATGTTGTAGAATATCAATAGATAGTATATTTTTGCTGTATAAGGTGAAAAGGTATATATATATGGTATGACTTGAACTGAGGGAAAAGCTGAAGATTATCAAAGGCTTATCTCTCAGTTTATTTTTTGATCAAGTAAAGTTTATCTTAGACAAAACAGAGAAATTGAGTGAGAAATATTTTATAATGTGAGGAGGAGAGAACATTTTAGAGAAAAGTTCGCACGGCAAGCACTTATTCCAGCGAAGCCGTGCGAACTTTTAATTCTCATATAGACTAAATGGTAACTGTTAATCTAAATATTTAAGAGAAAAAAATCAATCTATAACTTATGAAGTTTTATTTCTTTGTCGTAGATAGAAGAAGGAAATAGTGTGTGATAAATGTTATATATTTCCTCATATATGAGAGAATCATCTATAGAATTATAAAAAGGTAGTTGTATAATTTGGTAATTTACATCAAATACACAAGTATATACTTGAGATAAATACCAATTATTTTTTTTATAAAATTCTATTCGGCGAATACAAACTTGCTTTTCTTTTTCATTTTCTGCATAGGCAGGATTTTCTACTTCTGCTAAGATTCCATTTTTGTTAGTGAGATATTTTTTTAATAATTCTATAAAGATAGAACCATATCCTTGTCCACGATATTCAGTACAAACAGCGTAGTAATCTAAAAAAAGCCAAGAGGAATCTTGAGATGTGCAAAAAAATGCATAGGCAAATAGTGTATTTTCTTCATCAAATAAACCTAAACATAGATAGTTTTGCCTATCTAAAAGTTTTTTGATATGTTCCCATGGCTTTATTTCTTTTTTATGAAAATCGTGTACTAGATATTTAAAATATATCATTTGTGCTTGGTCTTCTAATAATGATATGATACGCATTTTAGCTCTCCTTTCATTTTATTATTTTTCAGTTAGAATTGCAAAACCCTAAAAACCATATAAATACAAACCTTTTTGAGCGTTACTTCTGTGTATCTTCTTCCTAAGATTTTATAAATTATGGTAATACTCGTTTTTCAAAAAGCAGAACAGCCAACGAACTAGCGGAGGCAAGGAAGTATTCCAAAAGAAGCCCCT